>Ga0334899_1003858_pt1 | contig 10158 bp, 13 predicted proteins | sample GraSluR3_MG_FD_207219 | JGI IMG/M metagenome (GOLD analysis project Ga0334899, IMG submission 207219) | Sludge microbial communities from methane-producing bioreactor in Wageningen University, Netherlands - Granular Sludge_8_08-R3 | ecosystem: Engineered > Bioreactor > Anaerobic > Unclassified ... | reverse complement strand
TGTCTGTTATTCATGTGTTCCTCCTTTCCGACAGTCTTCAAGCGGTACTCTATATTCCCGTACTACTGTGAAGAAGTCAAGTTATTTAGAGCTAAGAAGCCTTCATTTCAAGGCTTTCAGTGTCATTAAGTATCATGCGTTTCAGCTTGTCATAAGCAGTTTCTTTGGCGGTATTGCTGACTGCCGATTCTATAATGTAGAGCGTGTCACCGATTACTTTTTCGGTTACGCTTACGGTTTTAACATCCATCATGGTCTCCTTTCTGCCCTGGGGTAGGGGCGGTCTGATCTCTACAGCTTTTCAACTCGGACAGCGGCGTGGGGCTTCGTGTAAAAAAACGCGCTTTCAAACGAGGGAATAGGCGCACAGTCCTGATAAAATGGACATAATTACGTTAAATGCAATGTGAATTTAATCTTGATAGAGTACATTTTTTAATGAAAATAGGCACAGCAGAATATCCACTGTGCCTTATCCCATTTGCCTTGTCATATAGCTTAGATATTTATCTGAATAACCTTTACTGCCTCTGGGCGGATAAGTTTTCCATCAAGGAACTCATAGGCAAGATAGCCGATCTGGTCGAGTACAGCGAACTTCTCCGACAATGTGCGAACGCCGATGGGGCTTCTGCCGATAACCCAGTAGTAGCTAAAGTCACCAAAGGCGATAGGCTTGGCACCGGCATCCGCATCTGGCATATACTCGGACATAAGCACCTTCTTGCCAAGGATGGTATCATCGCTGTCACGCCAGAGGTAATTCCCGGCATTGTCCTTCAGGGTACGCAGTGCAAGGGCAGTCTTGTCGTTCATGAGCCATACGGCATTTTTACGGTACTCCGGCTTTACAGAGAAGTACAAGCCAATAACATCATCATAGGTGATTGCATTGAGAGATGCAGCAACTTCCGCTCCGCTGGTGGCGCTTAGAATGCCTGTGGGCATTTCATTGCCGTTGCCGTTGATAAAGGCATTGTCCTCGGCCCTGCCGAAGTTTTTGGCAAAGCGTTTTATGAGGTAGTTTTCAATATCGAAACTGGCATCATGTATGAATGACTCATCCAATTTTACTAAAGCCGCCAGCTTCCAACTGTCTACAGTACTGATGGTGAAATCATCGATACCATCGTAAATAGGAACGGCATCATTTTCCGCTACCCACTGAGCAAGGTCATTGCTGTCCTTGGCGAAAATACGGTAACCGGAGCTATAGGCCTTAATGACCGTACCTATATTGCGGAACAGACTTTCTTTTTCAAGAGCCGCCATATACTTATTTTGTGCGCCGTTCGGCATTGCATAAAGACCGGTTCCGGTGCTGCGGCCTTTTGAGAGTTCATCATAACTGCTGTCATAGCCGCGCATAGCGTTCCAGAAGTGCTTGTCATATTCCGGAGAGCCGGTATAGGATAATCTTTCAGTGTAAGTACTCATAAATTCTTCCTCCTTATTTCTTGTCACAAACAGGGCATCTGTATAAACCCAGTTCGTTATAACTGAGCGGTCTGGCAATTTGCTTTAACATACCGCTGTGGCAGTCCGGGCAATGGATATCATAAGCAAAAGCCATTTCCATATCGTGGGGCTGTTTCGAGTGGAGACGATAATACTTGTGCAATTTTCCATGATCATCTTTAACGACAGAATCTCTTAAAAACAGATCGCAGTAACTTTCTGTGTATTCATCAGAATAGAATGAGTGCTGCGGATGAAGGAGCGTTCCTTCCTTGTTTCTTGCTATGAGCGGATAATTTGCCATTTTGAATTCCTCCTAAAATTGTTATTGTGGTTTTTTGATTTTTGGCCGGTCATACTGCTTTACCAGAACGATAGGTGCACCCGGCGCTACGGCAGTATTGGAGCAGGTCATCGTAACCATTGATGTGGATGTTGGAATACCCATCAGTGACGGTATAGCGGATTTCTTTCGTTATGGTCACAGGCTCGCCGGAACGGTTGCGAAGATGTATTTTGCCTTTGGCGCTGTTATGGCTTCTGCCATAGAGCAGGTCAATCAGAGTCATGCCGTTTTCCTCCCTTCATGAAGATGTAGCCGCGCATTTGGCAAAAGTTTGAAGCCTCTGCATATGAGCGGAAGTAAAACTCGGATGCTCCGTCTACTACCTTCCACCGGGCAGACTCGGCGTTCTTGCTCATGAATAGCACTACCGGCTTCATATCCTTGCGGCGGTAGAGTGACATGCCGTCATAATGGTCATCGCTAAAATCAGATGGACTGCTCTGTTTTGTGATTTCGCTCTCGGCATCCATCATGCCGATAATTCTGATTCGGTTCATATTCCTTTCCTCCAATCGTGTAAAACATCATCTATATAAACGGTGCTCTGGTGGTGGTAGCAGTGGCAGTGTCGGTGGCAGACATTTTCACAGCTGCCACTGCCAAAAGCCAAGTATCCCAAGGGTTTTAGCTACTTGGTGGCAGTGGTGGTCGTATTTGTCCACTTCATATACACAGTCCATAATCTTTGTTACACTTTCTCTCTGTATATACAGTTTTTCAAAATTCAGCTTAGAAGTTGAAAGCACTGCCACCACTGCCACTAAACACCGGAAACCCTTGCACTGTGGGCATTTTTCCAGTGGCAGTTCTCATTTTTACTGCCACCAGTACTGCCACTAAATTGAGAGAACTGCCACTAAGCAAGGAATTCGGCACCCTCATATCCATAGGCCTGTGCATATTGTTCTTTTGCCTCCAGCGTTAATGTGTAATTCCGATAGTAGGTACCGTTGTTACGTTTAACCGACATATCGGCAAAGGTTGTGTCGAGGTGGTCGGCAAGCGTCTTTCGGAAGTCACCGGCTGTCTTGGCGTAACCGTTGTTATTATCGTAGCACCATGCCCTGTATACCTTGTAAATGCGCCCGGTAGAACAGCTATCTTCAATCTTGCGGCGCGGCCTTTCGGTCATACATTCATTGTAGAAACTGATAACGGAGTTGTTTTCACTCATATAGGTGTCACGCGCCTCACTGACAGAATGCGGCTCGGAAAAGCGGTAGCCGTTGGCAATAACCGTCTGCAGAGCCTTTACTGCTTTATAGACGATGCCTTCACGCTCGGCATATAGCTTGTCGAGCAGGGTCTTGTCCTGCTTGTCTTTCGGGATGACATTGGGACACTCCACCACCATGATGCGGTCATAAATCCATTTGCCATCATCACCGCCAAACTTGGGGAGTCTGTTCATGCAAAACCAGAGCAGACCGTTATAGGTGAACTCAAAGGCTTGTTGTCCTTTGAACTCGGCATACAGGCTATCGCCGCCTGTTATTTTCTTAAAGGTTTTCAGTTCGTCCACCGAGAGAAAACTCATATCTGAGCTACCGGCAAGACGTGTGCCATAAATTGCGCCAGTACCAAATCTGGATTCAATATCCTTAAGGTCAGTACCGATAAAGTTCCCTTTGCCGAGCAGATGCTCTACAAGGCTCTTTAACTGAGATTTTCCGGTATCGCCATCGCCTACAAGGAAAAGTGCTTTTTTCATTCTCCAACCTTTAATGTTGGATATGCAGGCTCCTATGAATTCCAGCTGCAGTTGCTCTATGGCCTTATCACCATTCGTGAGGGTGTGCATATATCTGTCAAACACCGGTGTGGGTGTTTCTTTGCCTGTCCAGCTACATGGGATTTGGATGGTGGAGAGAATATCCGGCGAGTGCGGCATAAGCGTCATTTCATCTACCCGTATATGGAGCAGGCCGTTACTGAAGTTTATTAAGTCCTCAATTGAATTGAGGGCATCCTGTCCTACATATTTGAGGTCAGTTGTGATTTGATTGTATGCTTCGGCTACTTTGCCCATGGATACAAGTTCTTCGTCATATTCCGCTATGTAGCTTTTCATGACGCCTTTGAGCATATCCGGAGCATATAACCGGTAACAGCCGTCTTCATATACATAGATGAGGAGAGCCTGTCTGCCGTTGTCACGGACGAGGATATAATGCAGATGCTCTCGCGTCCACTTTGCCAATAGCGGCGGGAACACATACGGCGCTCCTTTTTCATCAAATTTAATGAAGTGCGGGTGATCCATTTTAGATTTATGGAACACGCCATCACAGGCTTCGATGCCGACAGCTATAGTGGATTCACGGTAATCGTCACGCTCCCACTTGTCGCGGTACAACGCGGAATCTCGGAATACAGAATCAATACCATCGGGATCGGGGCCGGTACGGAAAGCAATTATTGCACAGAGTGCAGCGTCCGCTTCGGATTGGGAGCCGTAATCACTGAAATCTCCCTCGTCATATAACTTCTTGAACTTATCGCCGTTTTTCTGTTTCCGGAGATTGCAGACGATGTCGAAGTCGGCGCGGTCACCGTCACGTTTGGCACTATACTTGGTTTTTTCCTTGCGGCGCATATTTTTATCCAATGTTGTGAGGACGGCGGCGGTACATTCATGCAGAGGCTTATCCTCGATGATATTGCCGGTATAGGCTGCATATCGGTTTGTGATACCTCCGACATACAATTCAAGGTCATTGCTGGGATTCTTCTGATAGAACCGCTTATCCAGCCTAACCTTGCCTTTATTGTCGATATAGGTCGGTAGCTTAGAAAAATCGCATTTGCCGTAGATATGTATGCCGCCTCCGCTGACAGAGCGCTCGGTGTAGGAATCAAACCGGGCAAGCAGCGTTTTTACCAATGGGTCTGATAACTCTCTGTGGTCGATGTCGAGGAAGAAGTAGCCATCTGGGATTTTGAATCCGACACCGGCTGCATGAAACTTATCTGCCGCAGCCACAACTTCATCGTAGGTTACCCATGTGTTGCTGTGTGCATCGTCAGTTCCGGTTGCACCGCCATTTGCGGCAAAAGGATTCTTCGTCGGTTTTCCGTTTTTGTCCGTTCCCCAGCGCCACAGAAACCATATCCGCATCAGCTTTAGCTCCTGCATTGAATCGCTCATCATGTCCACCTCCTCTCCGTAAGATTTGCGCTTTCATTATCTGTGTGCCGAGTTTTTGAGTAGCCACTCCTTATAGGCATCTACCGGTATTAAAATCCTCGTACCAATTCGTATGGTTGGGAATCCCGGCATTTTTACAAGTTCGTAGGCCTTCGGTAGGCTTATGCCCATCTGTGCCGATAGCTCCTGCACACTCATGGTCGTTTTTTCCATTTGCTCTTTCCTCCTTATCTTGATATTCATTTTGGTTTCTACATCCACCATTCACTACCGTTCCAAAGGCAGCCACCTGTTCGTGGTCTCCTCGTATTCAATTGCAGCAGAGGCGCTCCGGCTTTCACCATCTTGGCGGCGGCACTGCAAAGGTATCTCTCGCGGGTGGACTATTTAGTTGTCAAGGAACATAAATCAAAGAGTTTTACAATTTGCTCTTGTATTTAATGCCATTATATAATAGAATGTAAGCGAAGTGAAATTCTCAACGATTACACAAACGATTACAATCAAAGGGTGAATGATATGAAACGACTACCGGTAGAAAATCTTGGTTTTGTTGAAATAGGCGGCGTAGGCGAAATGATATACAGGGCTGTGCGATTTCCTGAGTATATCCCGGACTATGATGATAACGGCGAAATAATCAAACCTATCTTCACAGGGGGTCATGCTCCCCAAAGCGGTACTGATACTTCTCTGACTGGCCAAGAATTGTTGGTTAGCCTATGTAATCTTTACGGTAAACTAAATAACCCAGACAGCACTGTTTCGATTACAGATGCCGTCTGGGATTGGTGTAGAAGCAATATTCATCCTTATGAAATTGATAGTCTTTATGAAATGCTTAAAAGCGAGAAATTTGCGCATATCACTTACAGGGATTTGATACAGAATGACGCAACCTTCAGCATTAAACGATTCATAAAAGATTTGTGCGACTTAGGTACGGTCTTTGAACTGTACTTTGCCTTGAGAAGAGTTAAATACTACGGCGAAATTGACTTCGCAAAGAATCTTTATTATGAAGGTAGGCTTTGTGACAGCCTCGCTTTTCTTGAACGATACAGGCAATATGAGGATGATGAGGAATTCAAGGCTCACATTTTAGAGAATTACGATGACCATATATTGCAAGCGATTGATATGTTCCCAGATTTCCGGATGAGGCTGAAATTAGATAAGAAAACCGGGAAAGTGATGTATGGAGCCGATATTCAATCGGTGTTCGATATTTGTTGGTACACCTTTTCCAGAATGGTAGCTGACGTTGCACCGCCGGTTGATGATGACCTTAACTATTTTGAATCGCAAGGCTCCATACTGTCCTGCCTTGCCTGCGGGGAATATTTTGTACGGCATTCAAGTAGACAATTGTATTGCAGTAGTTGGGATTGCCAAGCCGAGCGTAATCGTAGGAATAGACGAGCAAGCTATGCTCGGAAAAAGGCAGCAAAAGCTGAAAATAAAGAATAAAAAAAGACCTCGCTACCATGCTCGGTGGGATGATTTAATAGCTATAATGAGCATTAGCAAAATAAATAATTCAAATTCTCAAACATATAAATCTATTCAATTAATTTAATAGAAACTCTTGTATTGTGCGTTTGAGCGTGCTATAATACATGATATAAAGTGTTTATTAGAGGTGTACACATGGAAATAAATTGGCTTACCCCTCAAGAAGCTGGTATTGAATGGGGTATAAAGACAAGGCGTGTGCAGGAACTTTGCTCAAATGGTCGGATACCTAATGTTGTTCGAAAAGGGCGTATGTGGTTGATTCCTCAAGGCACTCCCAAGCCGATTGATGGTCGAACAAAAGAGGCTAGGGAGCTTAACGAACGGACAAATAGAATAAATACAGGGAAGTATAAACAAATGCTTCATTCCCAAAGGTGAGGTTGACAATGAAAAACAAAGCAGAAAAAGATAAATATAAGCCGCAGTTAGTATCTCTTTTTTCGGGATGCGGGGGATTTGATCTCGGCTTTAAGAAGGCCGGGTTTAATGTTATTTGGGCAAACGATTTTGATTCGGATGCTCAAGCCGTTTACAACCTAAATTTTGGCGATGGTTTTGTTGATACCCGTGACATTTTGAATGTCGGGGTGGAGGATATTCCTGACAGTGATATTCTCACCGCTGGTTTTCCTTGCCAGCCCTTTTCTAATGCTGGTAATCGAAAAGGGGTACATGATTCACGTGGCATGCTTTACAAGGAGTGCCTGCGAATAATCGAGGAGAAGATGCCCAAAGTCATTGTGTTTGAAAACGTGAGAGGGCTTTTATCAACTAAATATATAGATGGACGTAATTTAACCGAAGTTATCGTTGAAGACTTATCAACCATGAATGGTATTGGCTACAATGTAATATATCAACTTGTAAATGCAAGTGATTATGGTGTACCACAAAATCGATATAGGGTACTGTTTGTTGGTATCCGTAAGGACTTGGGGAAAACTTTCGTATTTCCGGATAAGCTGCCCAAAGAAAACCTCACCCTAGGCCATGTTCTTGAACAACCTCAGGATGCACCGAATCAAGTACATTGGGAACTTTCTCCACAAGCATTGGATATGATTACTTACATACCGGAGGGTGGTTCGTGGAAGGATGTTCCCTACGAACATCTCGCGCCGCGCTTTCGGCGTATACGTGACCAGATGAAGAAATATCGATCTCCAAATTTTTATCGGCGCTTCGCTCGTACCGAAATAAGCGGGACGATAACAGCTTCTGCCCAACCCGAAAATTGCGGAATTATACACCCTCTAGAAAACCGGCGTTATACTATACGTGAAGTGGCTCGGATACAGACATTTCCCGATGACTTTATTTTTATTGACGATACACCACGTGACATAACAGCGATGTATAAGGTTATTGGGAATGCGGTGCCTGTAACCTTGGCAGAAAAGATAGCAACTGCAATAATGGAGCAGGTGTTCGCGGAGGGAAATGTTCAATGATAAATACTGACAAAGCCTATCTTTTAGGTCTCATAATCGGTGGCGGTACATTCGGCAACGCAGAAGATGTTTTTAGCATACGGTTACCTTTCAAAAAGTGGGGTTCATATATAGATAATCCTCAACGTGCAGGGCAAATCTCACGAGATATCATGGGCGTTGTTAGCCCTATGTTCCGTAATACATACGGCCTAATTGTAAGCTTTGAAGCTTCTGAAAACGTGTGGAACATCTTATGCGATGGGGATACATCATTGCTTAAAGCCGATTTGCAGAACTATGGAATTTCTTGTGATGGTGAACTGCGTGCGAATGCAGATATTAGTTTGGTTTGCGCTGAGTTAGTTGACGACAATTTGAAACGCCGTTTTGTTGCTGGCCTTGCTGATTCAATTGGTAGCATGGCAAAATCGCAACGTAGATTTACTGACGAGAACCAGATACTTTCCCTTGAAATTAAGGGGCACAATTTTAAGTTTGTATGTGACCTTTGCCGCTTGTTACACAGCATAAACTGTATTCCAGACCAGGTCAATTGGAATCACCCTAACATTCATTGCACAAATAACCCTTATTATACCACTTGGAATAAGGGGTTCAAACTCCGTATCCTACTTGACCAGTACGCACGATTTGGCGCGTTCGCTTTTCGGACAAAAGCGGAATCGTCCGTTGAGAATAGAAATTTACAACAGCAGACACATACGGCTCTACCTTGCCCGGAACAGAGAGTAAATGTTACTCCCTCGTGTATACATCCTGCGGAAAATGACACTTTGCTACCTGAGCTAATTCGTGGAGGGCACTATATCCATTATCGCCATTTTTGTGCTGTTCTTGGCTGTGAACATGCGCCCTATGACAAAATAACGGCTGAGTTTTCTAGACTTGGTGAACTGATTATACCATTTCCCATTCAATGCAGAGATTCAATTCTTCAAATAGAAGCAATCATTGCAGGTGATCCACTTTTAGCAGGACGAAACTATTCTGATATTAGTGTGAGTGTGTCTTCATTGCTAGCGCAATTTGAAAATGATAGAAATGCATTGCTTTATGGGACTACTCTTGAAAATGGATATCCGATTAGAGAGGTTCTACAAGCGGTTGCATATATCATTGCCACTGATAATGAGCTTTTTGGGAAACGCCCAAAGCGTTATATTGAAATTATAGAACGACATATCAAGAACGATTCCGCTTTAAGTGTGGCGATTCGCAAGCCGGATTTGCTCACTCCGTTAATCATTTTGGGGAACGGACGCGGTGTGTTAGTGGGAGCAGAGAACCCTAAGGTTTATGCGAAATTAGTTACGCATTCACCCGATAATTGCTATAAATTGCAGGTCCGCCCTATAACAGAGGAGGACTTGCGAAATGCGGAATGAAATATCATATTACCCAGAAATTCAGCGGTTTATTGAAGCGCAATTAAAAAGCAACTTCAAGGCCAGTAGCAAACGAGATTTATATGTTTTTTGGGGAATAGGTGAATTAAAGTCTAATCTTCAAAGAATTATTGCCGAAAATCCCTTAGAGTGTGTTTGCGCAGAAGAATTTTCAAGGCGTGTGCCACCACTTAGCCTTGATATATTCGCTCTTGTTACAGATGGGCAAAGATTCGAATTGCTTATACTGGAAGTAAAACTTGACAAGAGCGCTGGGCTGAGCGAGTGGTCACAACTGGTTGGGTACTGTCTGGTGTCAGGCGCAAAATACGGATTGCTTTTGAACATTGATAACGGTGGAAGCCCACGATTGACGCAAATGCTCCAAACAGAGCGGCACATATCCAAAATTCAAACAATTGTAAATGGGGAGGAGCGCGAGCACATTCTTGGGTTTATGCAATGGAATAGCTTAACGCAAAATTTTGAGTACAGTAACCTCGGGATCATAAAGTCATTATCTGATTTGAGTGATAGGCTTGTGGCTGAATTTGCATAATATATAAACTTAAGGCGTTCTTTTCAATCCCGCATTTATACTATCAGCATAGTTAATAATATAACCTTAGCCAATAAAGAAAGACTGCACTAAAGGTTTCATCCTTCGGTGCAGTCTTTACTTTTGCCTCCGCTTGAAGAGAGTCGGTCAAAAATTTACTTGTTTTCATAAATCCCTAAGTTGAACTCCCTTTTAGCCGGCTGTGACAATGAGAAAGTGGGACTGGCGCTTATATCGCCGGAAGAAACAGGTTCACGCTGATACAGGAGTTCACGCGTCAACCTGAAAAA
>Ga0334899_1003844_pt1 | contig 10201 bp, 9 predicted proteins | sample GraSluR3_MG_FD_207219 | JGI IMG/M metagenome (GOLD analysis project Ga0334899, IMG submission 207219) | Sludge microbial communities from methane-producing bioreactor in Wageningen University, Netherlands - Granular Sludge_8_08-R3 | ecosystem: Engineered > Bioreactor > Anaerobic > Unclassified ... | reverse complement strand
TGATATGCTCACCACTAGTAAGAACTACCTCATTAACTTTTCCATCCTTTCCCTTTATTTCACTGGCACCTTTGCCGGTAATGACATTCACCCCGCGTTCCTCAAGATGCTCTTGTGCAAGAACACCAAACTCATCATCAAATGCACGATTGAGGATTACTTTCTCAATTTCCAGCAGAGTGACATGGTACCCTTTCTTGTTCAATTCATCAGAAACTTCAACGCCAATGAAACCGGCACCTATGACGATAATCTCCTTAAGGCCTTTGAGCTCTTCAAGCATCTGGTCAAGATATACTTTGTTCTTTGGGATGGTGTATACCCGCTCGAGGTCTCCTCCTTTGAGCCAACCCGGCTTGGTAGGAATACTCCCTAGGGCAAGGATTAACTTGGAGTATTGTATAGTCTCGCCACTGGCAAATGCACACTGGCGTTCTTGTACCTTAATCTCTGACATTTCATCTACAATAATCTCAACTCCTACTGAAGTGAGCAACTTGTCAGGAAGAATATCCTTGCTGCTGTCACTAAGCGTTCCGAAAATATAAGGAATTCCACAAGGGATCAGAACCTGCTCTTCCTTGCGGACCAAAACCACTTCTTTCTCTGGATAGGTAGTCTTCGTGGTGATTGCAGCCTGCAATCCTGAGGCTCCTCCTCCAATTACCAACACGTCAATGATTCTCATATGCTCTCCTTGCTTTTACTATGATTAGTATGCACTCAGAGGTTTTGCTTTACAAGGTAATTATTTTTATTTTTCTTTATAACATATACATTTATATAGTTCATATGATTATATATTACGACCAATCATATTTTGCTTTGTTCTTGCGAGCGTAATAAAAGAGGGCCCGAAGGCCCTCTTGGAGATTACGATTTTACGCTTTAGCGACGACCATATCCACCTTGGGATGATCTGCTTCTCTGACTATGGGCTCCGGCCATGCCGCTCTGGAACTGACCACCTGCAGCCTGTCTCAATTCAGCCTCGGCCCTTCTCTCTGCAATCTGTGCCTGCAATTCAGCGGGGAGTTCATCAAACACACATTCTTCCAAAGCACAATCCATCTGCATTACACGCTGCTGCACTGCCTGGTTCTGCTGGACACTTGCTCTTGGTGCTGTTGCAACCCCTGCTCTTCCTTGTGCAAATGCAGGAGCTGCGCTCAGTGCTGCAATACCGACGATAAGGAGGATGGCTACCATCCCGATACGTTTTTTGTTCTTCATTCTTTGACCTCCAGTCAATTTGTTTGTCTTGACTAGAGTTTCGCACTGTAGTATCCAGAGTGTTTCAACACTGGATAAAGATTATGTAAAGGAGAGGGTAAATCGGGTTTTTTTCTCGCTTGTCACTGCAATGTTCCAACCATGTGCCTCTGCAATGGCTTTCACAATGGAAAGGCCCAGCCCTGTGCCTTCACTGGAACGCGAGGTTTCAGCCCTGCTCAGTCTATCAAAAAGTCTTGGGAGGAAGGCCTCTTCAATGATGCCTTCGTTCTCTATGCTTAGCTGTAGGGCATTACCCGCCGAGTCCCCCTCAACGTGGATGACAATAGGGGAAGATGCTTCTCCATATCTCACTGCATTGGAAATCAAATTGTCCAAGAGCCTGGTAAAAAGGTTTTTATCAGCTTGTAATCGCAGGGACAGTGGGTTATAGGAGAATTGCATTCCTCTTTCCTTTGCTTGTACTTCAAAACGAGAGAGCAGATTCACTATAACTTCATCGACCCAGACTGTTTCGGTATGTACTTGGTAGCCTGGCGATTCCAAATGCGTCAGGAGGGAGAGGTCGTTGATCATATAGGTCAGCTTCTGTGTTTCTGCAAAGAAAAGTGCTATACGATGCTCATCCAGTTTCAAAACTCCATCAGCCACCCCTTCCAGCTGACCTTTCAGCACGGTCACCGGGCTTCTCAGATCATGGGCGATATCAGCAGCCCACTGACGGCGGAGCTTCTCTTCGTACAAGAGATTTTCCTGCAGCTTTTTTGCTGCTTCACTGATGTCTGCAAATTCACTGACCATGCTCTGTTTGAGGACAACATCCCTCTGGCGGTTAGCCATATTGGTCAATCCTTCAGTAAGTTCCCGACTCCGCCTCTTGAGTGGAAGAAAAAAGAGAAAAGCGAGCACCACAGCCACCAGAAGAGCAATGAGCAAAGCCCAGATAAGCACATTCTTTGCAGCAGAGACAAGCATTGCATTGGCCTCTACCTCCGAGAAGGTAGGAAGGTGCATTGCATAGTAGGCAATACTTTTTCCATCTTCACTAGTGATGGGAATCCACTTTTGGTTCTCCAGTTGTCCAAACTGAACCCCCCGTGCCCGGCCTGCGCTTCGATCTGCTTTGTGGTATGCATACAGTGTGTTTCTCTTTGAATCGGTTATTACCAGATACGTTGGCTGTTGCATCAGGTCATTGAGAGCTGTGGAGAGTGATCCTTCGCTGAGCACTCCATCTTGTGCGTATACTTCCATCACTCGCTCTTCAATCTGTTTCTGCAAGGTCGTGGTTTGTTGTGTATACCAGTCGTTCTGGGTAGCTTCCAGCCCAAAGAAGAGCATCAGGGAAAGCAAGGAGATGAATACAAGGAGGCTAAGCAATACCAAGAGGAAGTTCAACGTTGACAGGGAGATCGTTCGCTTCATTCTAGGTATCCTTGCGTTTCCCGGCAAAGGCGTACCCAAACCCTCGAACCGTCTTGATCCATTCAACAGATCCAAGCTTTGAACGGAGATTCTTCATATGGGTATTGATTGTCCTGTCTGATCCGTCATGCACATATCCCAGACATTCTCCCAACAACCGTTGTCTGGTAATTAACTGGGGGCTATTCTCCGCAAGCAGGAGGAGCATCTTCCATTCGAGTGCGGTCAGGGAGAGCAACTTCCCATCAAGAATGACCTCGTGGGTGTGTTCATTTAGCTCTAGGGTATGCCCATCCAAAGTATACGTCTCCCCTTCGGTTTGTTGCTTTCCTCCTTGCTCCACTCTTCTGAGGATTGCCTGTACCCGCAGAACCAATTCTTTAGGACTGAAGGGTTTTATAATATAGTCCTCAGATCCGAGTTCGAGGCCGGTGATGCGGTCACTCTCCGATTCACGAGCGGTAAGGAAGATGAAGGGAATGCTTGAATCATAGGCATGGATCTGTTTGGCCAAGAGAAATCCATCCCCGTCAGGAAGCATCACATCAAGGATGCAAAGACGGGGGTACTTATATTCCAGGCTTTCCATAACCCCTTCACACCTACCGAATACTTCGGTGGTGTATCCGGCCAACTGCAAATATGCCTGGATGGTCTCAGCAATTGCGGGATTGTCCTCTACAACATATATCATGGCTAGATGATAGAAGTCCAAGTTCCAAAAAACAAGACACTCCTCTCATTCTTTACCTACTCTTCATGTTATAGAGCTGTCCAGCCACCATCAACGAGCAACAGCGTTCCGGTTACCATGTCGGCATTGTCACTCGCCAGATAGAGCACTGCAGAGGCTACATCATCAATGGTAGCGACCCTTCCACGGGGAATCTTGTCCAGCACACCTTCCAAGAAAGCTGGGTCATCCAACCTCTCAGCGGTACCGGGGGTGTAGACAAATGTCGGCCCTACGGCATTGACCGTTACGTTACGAGGAGACCACTCCGCGGCCAATACTTTGGTGAGCATATTCAACCCACCCTTTGAAGCACAATAGACAGCCTCATGGGGTATGGCAACCACAGAGGCTTGGCTGGAAATATTTACGATGCGTCCTTTTTTTCTGGACAACATTCGCTTTCCTGCTTCCTGGCAACAAAAGAAGGTTCCTTTCAGGTTCAAGTCCATCATCCAGTCCCAATCTTCCTCGGTAATCTCCTCAGCAGGAATTGGATTTCCCATTCCTGCATTGTTCACCAGTACATCAATGGGACCCATTTCATCTTCAATACGGGAGAAACAGTCCTTGATTGTTTCCACACGTCTCAGGTCAAGCTTGAATGCTTTGCATTCACCCCCTTGGTCGTTGATGCCAGCGGCAACGTGTTCCAGTGCTTCTTGATCACGTGCTGCAACTGCGACTCTTGCCCCTTCGGTGGCAATGATCTCAGCCAACCCCCTACCAATGCCCTTGCTTGCACCGGTTACTACCACCAGTTTCCCTTCCAAGGTAGAACCAAACCGTTTCCCTTCCATACTTGTATCTCCTTACTCATTCTGTAGCCTACGACGAGGTAAGGATACCGTCAAGATGCTTTTCTCGCTCTCAGTTGTTGACAACCTCTACAATTCAAATCATAGTCACAGGTAATTCAAGCCAAGTGGAGTCTCTACCATGCCGAGAGAGAAAGAATCGATCTACCGGGGCGATACGAGTGTGAGGGTATTCCTGACCACCATCCTGCTTACCGGTCTAGCCTACGGGTTGTATCGTGGAATTCAGGACAACTATCTTGCAGAGATTGTAAAGATATCCGAATTCGAACGCGGAATTGTTGAATTTTTCAGGGAAATACCAGGGCTCCTGCTTATTTTCATTCTCGCTTCCATGTATCGATTCAGCGAGAGTACTGTCTACAAAGTTGGAACGCTCATCATGCTCTTAGGGTTGCTCGGTTTATTGTTCCTTGGCTCATCCAAAGTAGTTGTCATTCTCTTCATGGTTGTGTTCAGCAGTGGGGAACACATCATCATGCCAATCAAGAGCTCAATGTCCCTCTCCTTTGCCAAGAGTGAAAAGGGAGGAGCAAGCCTTGGGATGACTTCAGCCATCAGCCATGGAGGCAACATCGTAGGCTTTGTACTTGTCTCCATCTTGTTTCTTGTACTGGGTCGTCTTGGGTATGCAAGAGATTCAATTGTAGGGTTTCGTATAATATTCTTCCTTTCTGCTACCTTGCTCTTCTCGGCAGCGTTGATCGTACTTACGATGAGGGACCGTGGCAAGCCGGTGAAACGGAGCCGATTGTACTTCAACCGAAAGTTCGGAAAGTACTACATGCTTGAGGTGTTCTATGGAGCAAGAAAGCAAATCTTCCTCACCTTTGCGCCGTATGTCCTGATTCTCTTTTATGGAGCCGATACCTCGGTAATAGCAATGTTGCTTGCAATCTGCGCTGTTTTTGGTATGTTGCTCAGTCCAGCCATCGGTATTCTGGTGGACAAGCTAGGGTATAAGACCATCATGGTCGCAGACACCATCATCCTTGTTGTAGTTTGCTTGTTCTATGGTTTTGCACATCGAATCTTCCCCATGAACATTGCCTACATAGTGGTGTGTGTCAATTTTGTGCTCGATTCAATCATCAGCCTTGCAAGTATGGCAACCAATGTATATGTGAGAGACCTCTCCTCTTCCCGTGAAGAACTCACAGCTACCCTGACAACCGGCATTTCTGTCAATCACCTGATCAGCGTCATGATTGCCTTGCTTGGTGGATATATCTGGAAGACCCTAGGAATCGAAGTACTGTTCTCACTCTCCGCGGTCTTGGGATTGGCTAATTCTGTATTTGCAGCAACCATCAAAAAGCCGGAGAACCGAACACTCTATTAATCAGGAATGCAATCAGAAAACCTAGAGAGAACCAGATGAAGGTGGAGGAAGCAAAGCCCATATGCTGGGCTTTGTGTGCCTCATCCATCCCCTCTCTCTTTACCTTGTTGAACTGGTTTGTAAAACGGATGGCCAGGAATACCAATAGAGGCAGGAAATAGATTGGATAGATTCCAATGAAAACAAATACCGCACTGACTAGATAGGCAACAAGGCCCTCAGTTGCAACCAAACGCATGCTTCCTCGTTTGCCTAGCACAATGGAGAGCGTCTTTCTTCCATTTGCTTCATCTCCCAAGCGGTCACAGCCATTGTTTACCGAGAGAATCATACCAATGAGCAACAGAAAAGGAACTGTTGCAGCCACCTCCACCCCTCCAAGCGGTACACCCAGAACAAAAAGTGTGATCAGAAACAGGGCACTGCCAAGAAAACCTCCAGCAAACACCTCCCCAAGCGGTGTTCTGCTGATGGGTAAAGGCCCTGCTGTATAGAAGAAACCAACCAGCATGCACAGCCCTCCCACAGGGATGAGATACCAGCTTGTAATGGATGCCAATGCAAGGCCCAGTACCGCGGCAAGTACAAACAAAGTAAACGAGACAATCAAGACAGAGAGAGGATTCACTTGTTCATGCACCAATACCTTCTCTTTCTCTTTGGTATACGTAAGATTATCCGTGCCATGATAGTAGTCAAAAAAGGTGTTGAATCCTGTAGTACCCATATCTACAAACAGGGTTGCAAACCCCATGATTACCCAAGGAACAATTGGTATGCTATCCAGTACATTTACTGCATAGAGAGAAGCACAGGCAAAGGTACCCATGCTGATGACCTTCGTTCGCATCTCTACAATATTAAGGAACTGGCGTGTTGTCATGCGGAAATTATAGTGATTTTCTGGGATGTTTTCCATGCTTTCCCCTTTACTGGGAGATTTTGCATTACCCTTCGGTATGCTGATTTTGTATGTGAATACTCATGATATGCAATCCTGGCCATCTACGTGGGTGGATTACTCCAATTTCATCAATCGGAAGGGGAGCCTCTGGAACCATCTGTATCCTGGTGGTATTGGAGACAAGCAGATGAATTTTCGGTTGGCCATTGGTGATCTTTACACCGGAAGCTCAAATGGGTGGCCCACAAGTGCAGTAGTCAGTGCCAGCGGATCTCTTGGTTCCATCAGAGGAGAATGCCATCCCAGCCATGCTCCTCATCTCCGCAGACGTGGTACAGGATAAAATCGGTTTCTCTTTGGTAGTACTCTTACAGTTCTACGGGAAGCACAAGAAACAGATTGCTTAAGAGAGCAAACGGATTCGTCCTTGTTCCTGAAAAGAGGCAAGGTCTATTTCCTTGCCACCAGAGAGACGGCTTTCTTCAGCTGCCAGAGCCATGAAATGGCTTTCCAGCGATGATGAAAGGTCACTGGTACTGCGTATATCCATGGAGCGAACACGGCTGATAAAATCAGCAATTAAGTGTTCGTCCCCTCCCCCATGACCATCCTTTTTTGTATGAAGTTGGTAGGTCACTCGTTCTTTCGTCGCAAAAAAGTCCACGGTAATCTCACCTGTCTCCATATCGCCTTTCAGCTCCGCCTTGCTGCCCAACACACGAATATTCCTATGAGTTTCCATGGTAAAGCCTGACATGGTAAAGCTTGCGATGACACCATTGGAGAACCGGGCACTTACTGTCTGATGATCAACCACATTGTTGTCACAGTGATATACGCACCTTCCGTAGGGGCCTTCTTTCAACGCCCGCTCTCTCCCCTCAAAGGAGAGGTCAGTAGTGATGACGTTCACCGGCCAACCCGTGTTTTCTCCCAGATAAATCTTCTGGGCTGCATAGGGACACTGATCAAAGGCAGGACAACCATCAGTACAGCGTAATGGAGCATTTTTTGGAGCGTTCTCTTGTTTGAAATGAAACAGATCACCATAGCTGGAAAGCGTCTCACAGGTGCTTCCTGCAAGATAATGCAGAATATCCATGTCATGGCAACTCTTGGCAAGAATCATAGGACTGGAGGTTTCCTTCTTGCTCCAGTTTCCCCGAACGTAGCTGTGGGAAATATGGATATGACCTACATTCTCATCAAGCTCGAGACCAACCAGATCTCCGATGGTTCTATCATCGATGAGTTGCTTAATCCTGGTGAAGAATGGGGTATGGCGCAAAACGTGTGAAATGCTCACCAGACTCTTTGTGTGCTTGGCACGCTCTGCAATTTGGGACAATTCGTCCAATGATGGTACTACTGGCTTCTCGCAGAGCACTGGATAACCTCCATTAATTGCAGCGAGAAGCGGCTGCAGATGCATCGAATCCTGGGTTGCAATGATGACGACATCAAAATCCTGATGAGAGGAGGGAAACAACTCCTTCCAATCTGAGACTACGAGCGAAGAGAGTATGCCATGTCCTTCAGCAATCAGAGAACGCTTACGTGTATCAGGTTCTGCGATGGCAGTTATACGAAGCTCTTGCGGATGGTTTTTTGCGTAGTCAGCATACACATACCGACCCCTGCTCCCTCCGCCCAATAATGCGGCGCGAATTGGGTTCATACATTTCTCCGGTAATCTAGTATTAGCAAAAACTGGTTATGATTCCAGAACCCAGGTAGCTGAATGTCCTTTATCATCCCCTCTGCATGGTGGAAAGCGCTTGCCCTCCTCCATGGTAACCGTCTTGTCAGGATGCTCTGAGCAGTGATAGACCCCGGCGGTCTCACACTGGGCACCGGTTTGGGTAGAGACCACCTCTTCTTCTTTTGCTTGCTTTTTCTCTTCCGGTTTTGAAGGCATAGGGGTCGTAGCTTTCTGCGTAGGCTTTGCTGGTTTCACCTTTTCCTGTACAGGTTTCACTGGCTCTTGCACTTTTGTTGCTTCACCTTTCTTTCCCAGTAAAAGCCATTGCACAATGATTGCAGCTGCTCCCACCAACAGGACCAGGATAACGGCGACAGTCTTGACCTGTGTATCCTGCACAGCAAGCAGAACCAACACAACGATAAGTACCATGACCACTAGATAGATAATAGTGGTTTTTTTCAGACGATCTTTCTCAGAGTTTGTATTCATACCTTCTCCTATTTACATATCCTTGCCCAAGGAAGGGACCTATATACTGTTTTCTTACTTAAGCATACCCTAATCCAAAGCGATTCTCAATCTTTTTCCTGGTCAGCCTGGGATTTAGTGTTACAGGTGAAGTAGTTAGGGGGTAATTTGCTCTTTGAGAGCCGACTCGATAGCCTTGAGTGCATCTACAATAGAGAGTCTGGTAGCAAATTCAGCTGGTTCACAATTCTTCAATACAGCATAAAAACACAATGGAAAATAGTGCAACTGCCAATGAAAGGTATCAATACCTCATGGCAAGCCCTGGACTCAGGAGGCGTTGCCTCCTTTTCCACCCCAAGGGACGGGGTATCTCACCTTGCTTTCCCTCCGCTCGATCGGGAATAAAACCCAGATTAGTTTCATGAGGCATCCTCCATCATCTTCTTGAATGGCACTTACTACACCTGATTTAACAAACAATGAACAACAGTAAGGTTGTGTATACATCCTGGTAAAGATTTTTGGGAACGCAGAGAACATTGGCTTTGTACTGGCATTACCCTACCTGGGGAGGTACCAATACCAATTTCCCTATATGTTGCTTGCGGGAAAAGGCTCTCTGTGCTTCCACGATATGTTTCAAAGGATGTACCCCTGCAAGCAGAGGTCGGATTTCCCCATGTTCGATATATGATATAAGATTACTGAAAACAGGCTCATCCCAAGCAGTGCACCCTATGAGCTTCAAGTCCTTGAGATAGAGTCTGCGCAAATCAATGGAAACCTGAGCTCCTGCGATAGCCCCGGAGGTTACCAAACGTCCGCCCCTCTTAAGAAGGTTCAGCATTTCACCAAATGCAGGACCGGCCACTGTATCAACTACAACATCTACCGATGTATCGGTAAGAACTCCAGAGACAGCCTCTTCACGTGTCAGCACCCTGTCTGCACCAAGGGCGGCCACATCTTTCTGTTTAGCACAACTGGTAACTGCAATTACCTTTGCACCTCGGCGCTTGGCCAACTGAACCACAGCAGAGCCAACACCACCAGAAGCCCCTCGTACCAACACCACATCGTTCCCAGATACTGATGATCGATGCAACATATTCTCGGCGGTACCATAGGAACAAGGAATAGTGCCCAACTCCACATCACTCCAATTACAATCAATGGGGAACACTTCCCCAGAAGAAACACATACATACTCTGCAAATGCACCATTACAATCTGAACCCAGCCACGCAGTCTCTAGAGAACCCCACCCAGAAGTTCTCATGCAGGGACGTACCAACACACGCCTTGCAAGCAAAACCTCATCTTCAGGGGAACCAACAGAAACCACCAATCCACAACAATCTGTACCTTGGATGAGTGGGAAAGAAGTCTTTTTGTTCCATCCACCTTCGGTTATAGCCTTACTATCATTGGTGGAAACTGCATGGGTACCTTTCGTAACCGAAGCATCATACCATCCCAAACGGGTATTGATATCGGTTGCATTTATTCCTGCAGACAGCACTTTCAACAACACAGTACCAGGAAGCACCTCTGGAACCGGGACATCTTG
>Ga0334899_1003838_pt1 | contig 10217 bp, 14 predicted proteins | sample GraSluR3_MG_FD_207219 | JGI IMG/M metagenome (GOLD analysis project Ga0334899, IMG submission 207219) | Sludge microbial communities from methane-producing bioreactor in Wageningen University, Netherlands - Granular Sludge_8_08-R3 | ecosystem: Engineered > Bioreactor > Anaerobic > Unclassified ... | reverse complement strand
ATACAAAAGGTTTATTTTCTCAAATTACTGACGGGGGTAGCCAAGGAATGGAGTTGGTATTAGCCGGAACAGTAACCAAAGACAGACCTTTAATGCTTTTAAATCCTGCTTACTCAAATTATGCCTCTTTTATAGAAAGATTAGGGTTATCGACCATTTCTGTAAACCGTACACTGCAAAGTAATGGTGAATATACCTTACCTGACATGGCTAAAGTTGAGTCATTAATTAAAGAAAAACAGCCAGGGGCGATGGTTCTAATCCCTTTTGACAACCCTACGGGACAATTAATTCGTTGGGATGATTTTATAAAATTAGCTAAGTTATGTGTCAAATATGATATGTGGCTTATCAGCGACGAAGCTTATAGAGAACTGTATTATAAAGAAGTCAAAAAAATACCAAGTGTTTGGAATTTGAACGAAAATGAAGTTTCAGGAATTGCTGGAAGAAGAATTAGTCTGGAGACTGCATCTAAGGTTTGGAATGCCTGTGGCTTGAGAATTGGAGCAATAGTAACTGATAACCAAAAATTTCATGAGCAATGTGTAGCAGAACAAACAGCAAATTTGTGTGCAAATGTAATCGGGCAATATATTTTTGGAGCAATAAATAATGAAAGTATTGAAAATTTACAAGAATGGTTTAAGACACAAAGAGATTATTATTTTAAAATTAGTAAAATACTTGAAACTGAATTTAAAAATAATTTACCTAACGTAATTGTTTCAAAACCCCAAGCAGCTATATATTCTGTAGTTGATTTATCACCATTAGTAGGAGCTAATTTTGATATTACTAATTTTGTTTTGTATTGTGCCAAGGAAGGAAAAGTTGAAATTGAAGGGCAAAAATTGACTTTACTAGTAGCACCAATGACTAATGCTCAATTGCGAATTGCTTATGTATTACCGCCAGAAAAAATGAGACTGGTACCAAAATTACTCAAGGAATTATTGGAACAATACATGGTAAAAAATTCTTTGAGTAAATAGTTTTAAATATTTTTTGGATTAGAAATTAGATTGTTTTAAAATTTTCTTAGGGTTGGCTTTGATGATATCAGACCAATATTTTTCTTTACTTTTATTAAGAAAAGACTTCACAATTTGATAGCCAAGTGAATAACCAAGCCAAAGAGGATAATTATTACTTCCAAAAAAGACCTCTCTTTCTAGTTGGTGATTTTGTAGATTAAGTTTTTCTTTTAGGTTGGAAAAATATTTTTTACATTCTTCTGGAGAAACTGCTTTTGTCCAAGGTGATCTTTCTCCCCCAACGACTTGTTCTCTAAAATTTTCTGCAAATCCTTCAAAAATAATACTATCTAGTAACGATTTCCATTTGTGAAAATTATAGACAACAGAATGATTATATTCATGGGTAATGGTGTGTTTGAGGGCAGTTTCCCAATTTTTTCTACTAGGATTAAGATAAATTAAGATTGTATTTGCTTGTGGCGAAAAACCACTAACGCCGTTCATTTTGTTTTTGATAAAAGAATTAAAAGTTGGAAAAAGAAAAATTTTACTAGGTTTTGACGGAAGTTTTTTTTGACATTTTGACAAAGTATTGTTGACAATTTTGAATATTTTTTTGTTATTAAAAAAATATTTTGGTAATTCTTTATCGTCATTATTGTCAAAAAGTTGTAGTTGAAGATGATTTTTAAGATATTTTTTGTTTTTAAAACCAGCGAAACCGACGCTTGTTTTGCATAAATTAGAAATTAAGTTATTTACAAAAATTTCTTTATCTAAAATTTTGGGATTATAATCTAATAGAGAATAAATACGAGCTTTCATTATAAAAGAAGTATACCCCGAAATTGGAGTGATGGAAGACTAATTTGAAAAATATTTAGGTGCCGATTTCACAGTAATTATGTCAAATGGATAAAAAATTCTTTAAATAATAAATTCCAACAATAATAAAAATCACAGAAATAATTTTTCTGGTTATTTTTTCTACTTGAGAAACTTTAGAAAAAATTGAGCTAATTTTATTAGCACTAAAAGCTAAAATAAATGAAAAGATTATTACTGGCAATCCAGTACCAAGAGCAAATAATGGAGGTAGTAAAAGACTTTCGTTGGAATTTAAAACCATAGGGATTAAAACACCAAAAAATAAAACACCACTGTAGGGACAAAAGGCAAGAGCAAAAAGCATGCCCAAAAGAAGTGGTGATTTAATATTTTTGATTTTTGGATTATTAATTTTAATATTAATTTTGATAATATCGGCCATTACTAGGCCGATTAAAATTAAAACTGGACCAAGGGCTTTATCACCCCAACCTTGAAAAATTGAAGAAATGGAAAAAGATGACAAGCCAAAATAAATGAGGGTGGCAAGTAAAGTGTAGCTAATTCCCCTACCTAAGGTATAAAAAAGACCATTTAATAAAGTTTTTTTAGAACTTTTAATATCTTTGGAAATAAAAGCAATGGCAGTAATATTAGTTGCTAAAGGGCAAGGACTAATAGATGTCATTATCCCAATTAAAAAAGCGGATAAAACTGGAATATTATAGGTATCAATTAAATAATTTAGCCATTCCATAGTTATAGTAATTTTTTAATTTTAGATTCAAAATAAGTTTTGAATTTGCTTTCATAAGGAACATAGCGCCAGACATCAGTGTCCTCTTCTTTGAAAGTCTGACCATCTTTGGTGACTGTAATATAAAGTGAAGAACCGCTGACCTGATAATCTTTGGCTAGTTGTTTATTTTCTGACAAATCAATATTGATCTCTTTGAATATTATTTTTTCAGCATTAATTTCACTGGCAAATTTTTCATCAACAACGGATTTAACAAAATTACTAACATTAATGCAAGAAATACATCTTTGAGTAGTATGGAAAGTAAAGATTTCAATTTTTTCCGAGCCAGAAGGAAGAGAGGTTTTGATAACTGGATCCGGGCTTGTATTAACATAAACTACTTTTTCTTTTGATTCAAATGGTTTGAAAATAAAAAAAGTAAAAATTAAAAGGATAAGAATTGGAATTATAATAAAAAACTTTCTCATGTCTAAAAATAATTAAATAAATAACCAATCATGATAATTCCTAGGGTAACGACAGCAAAGAAAGAAATTAGTAATTTCATCTTCATGGCTTTTTTTAGAATTAAAGCTTCTGGTAGTGAAAGGCCAACAGTAGCCATCATAAAAGCGAGGGCGGTTCCAAAAGGAACTCCTTTGCTAATCAATACTTCCATTATGGGAATAACAGCTACAGCATTGGAATAAAGAGGGACGGCTAAAATAGTAGCCATAGGAACTGCCCACCAACTACCAATTTTTAAATAATTTTCAAAAAAATCTATGGGGACATAACCATGGACCACTGCCCCAATCCCTACTCCCAATAAAACATAGGGAAATATTTTTTTGGTTAGAGAAATTCCTTCAATCCAAAAAAAAGAGACTAAGCTCAAAAAAGCTTTGTCATTTTTTTCTTTGAGAGTAATTTTTTGAGATTTATTGATTATTTTTTTTAGAGAGTCATCAATATGATTTTCCAACTTTAATTTACCCAAAATAAAACCACCAATTGTTCCAATTAAAACCCCAGCAATAATATATTTAAGGGTAATTTTAAGACCAAAAAGACCAATAAAAATAGCAATTGAAGCTTCATTTATTAACGGTGAAGTAATTAAAAAAGATAAAGTTACTCCTAGGGGAATGCCTGCTGATAAAAAACCAACAAAAAGAGGAATTGACGAACAACTACAAAAAGGAGTAATAGTGCCAAAGAGAGAAGCCAGGAGATAATCAAAACCATACCATTTTCTTTTGGTTAGAAAATCTTTAATCTTTTCAACAGGTAAATAATGTCGGATTATGGCCATTAAAAAGTTAATAAAAATAAGTAGAATGCCAATTTTAATAATATCGTAGATGAAAAAATTTAGGGCATTATTAAAATAAGAGTCTTTATTTAAATTTAGCCAATCATTAGTTATAACATCGGCCAATAATTGAACAGGGTAAAAAATATCCATCCTATGCTTAGTATTTTTTAATAATTTCTTTAATTTTTTCCAAATTACCGGAACCAGTCATGGCTAATTTGTCATCAATGATTAAGGCTGGAGATTGCATAATTCCCATTTCAATAAGTTTTGATATATCAGTAATGTATTTAACTTCAGCATCAATCTCTAATTCTTTAACGGCAGTTTTGGTTAACTCATAAAGATTTTTACAAGTAGGACAACCTGATCCTAAAATTTGGATTTTCATATTTTTAAATTTGAAATAATAAATTAGTAATTCGCTTACCTTCATCAGTTAAAGAATAGTGAACCCACTTACCCACTTTTTTGTCTGAAACTAAATTAAAATCTTTTAAGTCTTTGAGATGATGAGAAATTAAACTTTGAGATAATTTTGTTTTTTTTATTAACTGGCAAACACAATTTTCACCTTGCTGAAGAATACATAGAATTTGCAAACGACTATTTTCGGAAACTATTTTAAGCAAAGAAGACAATTCCTTCGTTTTTTTTGACTTAGAACAATCAGAAGAACAACACTTATATGAACTCATATTCATATGATATTACTAAAATAATTATTTATCAATGAGTCAAATTAAAAGTGATTATATGATGACAGATTTTTTGATAAGGTGTAGAATATTAAATGGGGATAGAAAGAACACCCGCGACAGTGCAGGCAGAAATTATGTCTGGTGTTGCTGGTATACAATTAACTCCTGATCAAACAAAAAAATATGTAACTTTGCGTGGAGACGAAAAAATGGCTCCTCTTTCTGACCAACAAATATTAATTATTTGCCTAGAGCCTGATCAACAGAAGCAATTTAAAATCAGATTTAATATCTAAATCTGATTAGGGGATATTTACCTATAACCCAATTTGTTTAATGTGTCTCTATGGTTAAAACCTATATATATTGGTAAATTATCTTTATTAAAAAATTTAATCTCTGATGTTTCTTTGGTAGCCTTTATTGCTGAGGTATCTTCAATTAATAAACCATACATTATATCTACAACATGCCCTCTTGGATCACCATTAAGATCATCAAATGCACCTAATATAAATAATTTGTCTGTATCTTTTATCTCTAATCCAAACTCATCTTTAGCGATTCTTTTTTGAGCTTCGAATATAGTTTCATTTTTAAGGAGAAAACTTCCTGGAAAATGCCAATAATCTGAAAAAGGTGGAATATTTCTTTTTGTTAATAAAACTTTTTCATCAGAATCTGTAATTATAAGATTGATAGCAACTCTTGGAGCGTTTCTAAAAGTTTCTAAAAATTCTTTTTCTGGCAGTCTCTTGGGTTGACCATTACGCTGTTTTAATCTATTCATATAGGTGAATTATATAAATAATATATTAGATTGTAAACGACAGTGATTAATGACAGGTTGCCCGCAGGGTCTTTCGATAGGTTCAATATAAATGGTCTCCTCCTCCGCCAGTGGGCGGATTCGACGGACTAACCTACTACGCCAAGACTACGAAGGTCGAAGAAAAAACGGTTTTGGAACTTTTGGAAAGGAGAAATTATGATTTTAGGATTTGTTATCGGCGAAAAAATTATTTGCTATCACCAAATCAATGATTTTTTTAATTGGAAGATCTTTATTTTGTTTGACAAAATCTTCAATTTTTAATATCTGTGCTTTTCTTCCTTCGTTTTCTGTTTTTTTATTACTTGTTAAAATAGCTAGGGCTTCTTTTAGAAAATGTATATTTTCACGAGATACCAATTTTTCTTTTACATAATCCTCAAAGTAATAATGAAACATAAAATGATTAAGTTCATGTCGAGCAGTATTTAAAATACCAAAGAAATTATAATTTCGGCCAATAAAGAAATATCGTTGTTCATAATAATAAGGGCAACCAAAACATGTGGTTAGATAAACAGTTATTTCGTCAAAAGGAAATGGTTTCTTGTATGCCTTTTCTAATCGCTTAATTATCAAGTCTTTTTCTTCATTTAATAATCTGCCAAACCAATCAATAATAAACTTATTATCTTTTTTAAATGATGGTGGAAAAGTAGTTTTCCAGTATTGTTTGACTATGTTTTCGGCGGTTTTTTTATCTTTTGCTGCCCCTAAATTATCAACAAATTCTTTTGGTGCCCATCGGTAAAAATTTTCTTTTTTGCGATTACCATCGTCCACCCAATTATTTTTCCACATTAAAAGAAGATAAGTCTGTAAATCTAATTCTGGTGAGTATCTAACAATAAAATTCACAATTTATTATACAACGAAAGCTTGTATTAAATATGTTTGACTCTCCTGTCAAAAATTACACTCGGATATAAAAGTGAGTAAGAGATCGTATAATGTTTTAAATTTTTAAACCAATATATAGTCCTCTACCAATAAGCCCGACTGGATTGTGCTTAACTTTTAAGCCGGCTAATTTAAAACCACGAAGATACTCTTCTTTAGTAAATAATCCCAATTCTTGAAGTTCAGTAAATTCCTCTATTTTTTCTGGAGTAACAGCTAAAACATGAAAATTAACTACTGAAATATTATTTTTTCTTTCGCTTAAATAAACTCTAGCAACTTTTAGGTTTGGTTTATTAACAAAAACTGCGTATGGTTTACCTATAGGCCACCTATCTGGAGAAAACCAAGGTTCTAGTATTAATATTCCTCCAGGATTGAGGTGTTTAGCCATATTAATAATGGTCGCCTGCATATTTTCGACTGTTTTTGTATAACCAATGGCGCTAAATAAACAAGTTATGACATCAAATTTATTTTCTAAACTAAAATTAATCATATTATCATGGTGAAACAAAATATTCTTAAATTTTTTCTTAGCTATCTCTAACATATACTTATCTAAATCTAATCCTTCTACCTTGTACCATTTTGATAAAAAAGGGAAATGACCACCAGTTCCACAACCAACATCTAATAGACGTTTACCTTTTGAAATTTTATATTTTTTAATAATTTGAAATATTTTATTTGCTTCTTTTTTGTAATTTTTTCCTTGAGCAGCATATACATCATCATAAAAAAAAGCTTGTCTTTCGTGAACATTAATTTTGATATTTGTTTTTTTTAGATTTATCATTTTTAAAAAAAATATTTATGTCTGGATTATATCACTTAGATAAAAGATGTTTTATTTTTGAGAGTAAAAAATATGCTCGCAGGGTCTTTCGGCCCTTCGACAAGCTCTGGATAAACTAGCTTGGGATAAATGGAACGATTTTAGAACTGAATAGAATCTATTTATTGTGAATGTTAAAATACTTTTATGTCTGTAGAAATAATATTTGAAGCACATGGAACTACTTTTGATAATGAGGCTCATCGGTCTTCTGGTTGGTTTGATGTTGAATTATCACCATTAGGTAAAAAACAGTCTAAAGAAATGGGGAAAAGATACCAGAACGAAAATTTTGATACGATATTTGTTTCTGATCTTAAACGAGCAATAGAAACTGCAGAAATTGCTTTTAATGACAGGAGTTTTAATATTGTTAAAGATAAAAGATTAAGGGAGTGCAATTATGGTGATTTTACACAAAACCCTAGCTCTCAAGTGGATGAAGAAAAATCTAAAAGAATAATAGAACCTTTTCCAAATGGAGAAAGTTACACACAAACAACTGAAAGAATAAAAATGTTTCTTGATGATTTAAAAGAAAATTATCAAGGAAAAAGGGTTATGGTGATAGGTCACAGAGCAACACAATATGGTCTTGAAAATCTAATATTTGGAAAACCTCTTGAGGAAGTTATACCAGCACCTTGGTCGTGGCAACCTGGGTGGAAATATATTTTGGAATGAAGTTGAATTTTTAAATGCTCGCAGGGTGGAACGATTTTTAGAACTTATGAAGTTATAGAAAGTCAGGAAGCATTTTAATCTGAGGAACCATTTGTAATTTCCTTATTTCGTCTTTACTAAAAAATTTTATATCAATACACTCATCTGATTTTTTGAAATCCAGATTGTCTAAGTCAATCCTAAAGTAAACCATCAGTCGTGCTAACCCATTTTGATCAATAGTTGAATAAACAACAGAGGGTCTTTTATCTAGTATTTTGCAATCAAGTCCAGTTTCCTCAAGACATTCTCTTTTGAGACATTCAATTAAATCTTCACTTTTTTGAACTCTTCCACCGGTAGGTTCCCAATTACCCTTTTCATCTAAAAGCATCATAACCTTATTGTCTTTATTGAAAAATAAACCCTTAACTGAAATTTGAAAGATATTGTCGTTTAAATGGTCAACCATAAATGCAGTATATCAAATGCCAAAATTTATTTTTTACACTACCTCTATTTAACCATAGTATATAAACATATTCGGCATATTTTTCCGTGTATTTTAATTTTGGCTCCCCTGTCATGGACTCAATCAGGACTAGTTCAAGTGATTAAAGATATTTTTTAATTTCTGAAAAAGTTTTCCCAGCCAAAAATACATTGGCAGAAAAATCTTCTTGGGTTACATCTTTACCAAACCAATCAGGTGGCACAAAAGAATCCATTTGTTTTTGGGAGATAAATTCAACCTCTACAAAAGATAGGCCTTTAAGTTCTTTTTCAAAAACGTCTAACTCGGCAATTAAATTATTTTCTAGTGGAATAATGTATCTAGTTTTTTCTAATGATTTTTCTACTAGAGGCCAAAGTTTATTAAATTCATATTCTGTTAAATAAATATTTATTTCATCTGCTGAACTAAAATCTCCTGGCTTAAATGGTATCTTTTTAGTTAATTCAAATTTATCCCCTTTTTGTCTTATTCTTAATGGTGATGGGCTTGGAGAAAGATACCCTTGTTTAATTTTTTGTGATTTATATTGAGATAAATTACTGGGAATTTGTTTGACTAAAAAGGTTTTCTCTATTTCAATCATGATTGATTTTATCAAAAATTCTTTAGTCTATAGTGGGGTATGTTTAATTTAGGTTTAAAAAGTGCTTACTCCCTGTCTTGGATTCAATCAGAAACTCTGTGTAAGAGATTTACTTCAGATTAAAACAATTTTAGAATTAATAATTAAGTATCTTATAGTTAATAGCCCGACAAAGCTCTGGCAACTAAATAACAACTTAAAAATAGTAATACAGGCAGTATAAAGAAAAGTTGATATATACTTTTTTCAAAATTATTTTTTGTATTTTTAATTGCCTTTATTATTGCTAATGATAAATAAATAAGTGTAAGTAAAACAAATATCAACATCACTAAAGAAATTATAGTTTTCATATTAATTTTAATTTAATAATTAATAATTTTTAGAATTTTTCTAAATTACGTTGAGTAATATTAATAATATTAGGAGAATAAAAGAAAACTTATATAAATTTCTTTTATTCTTATCTTTTATTCTATTAATTGCTTCTAATATTTTTAAAATTACGGAAGCATATATAATTAAAAAAAGTGGCCACCAAATTAGAGAAAATATAATTTGTATATTACTCATCCATAAATAATCGTAGCATAAAAAAAGATAGAAGTGGTGTAAGAATAGGTTTGACTCCCCCGCGTGGACTCAATCAGGACTGCTGTGTGTGATTTTTAACTTAGTAACCATTCATACAATGGTATAACTTCAATATTTACTCCCTCTCTGTCTAGGGTTTGTTTATCACTTTCTGTAATCACCATACGATTCACAACTTCTTTTTGTTCTAAGCCAGCAGATATTAACGCTCTTAATTCCCTTTCTCGTGTTTCTGGTGCATCAAAATATTGAGACACTTGAATTAGTGATTTTATCTTTGGTAAAAAGAAATCAACTTCATATTCAGAAGTCGTTTTATAATAATAAATATCTTGATATTCTCGTCTAAGTTTCAAATAAACCACGTTTTCCATTAATTTTCCCGAGTTTTCAGAAAAACTAAAGCCTACCGATATTGCTAAACCAGTGTCAATTCCATAAACCTTTTTGGCTGCAATTTGTTGTTCCTTAACCGAATAAGCATATTTGTTAACTATAAAAAACAACCAACTATTTTCTAGATAATCAATATAGTTTTTGACAGTATTAACACTTCCTAACTTCAGAAGCTCCTTGAGTTTATTAAAAGATATCAAGGTGGAAATATTTGAAACCAGATAAAAAGTTAATTCTTTTAGACTTTTGACATTATCTAATTTGTAGCGAGTTGCAATATCACGATATAAAACATCATCATAAAGTGTTTTATGAATTTTTAACT
>Ga0334899_1003820_pt1 | contig 10256 bp, 9 predicted proteins | sample GraSluR3_MG_FD_207219 | JGI IMG/M metagenome (GOLD analysis project Ga0334899, IMG submission 207219) | Sludge microbial communities from methane-producing bioreactor in Wageningen University, Netherlands - Granular Sludge_8_08-R3 | ecosystem: Engineered > Bioreactor > Anaerobic > Unclassified ... | reverse complement strand
CGATTAGATAACTTTGATGGGTGTAGGCCGCCACCGGTGTGGCTCCAAGCAGTATGTCGCGCAAGATGCCACCACCTACTCCGACGGTACACGCGAGCACGACCACTCCTAGAAAATCCAACTTGTGTCGCACACCACGAACTGCTCCCGTGATGGCGAATATGAAGGTCCCGAAGATATCGAACGCATACATCAGAGTCGATTCCATGGGCTGAGCATAGCATGGAGTCCGCACTTGTCCAACCGGCTGGTTACCGCTATCTTTATTGTACAACCATGTGAACTTGAAATATTCAGACAAGGAGTCGAAATTATGTCATTGTTGAAATCGGCTTGGGAAATCGCGCTTGAAAAAACCGAAGGAATCGAGGCCGACCCGGAAAAGATACGGCGGGACAATCTCATTGGAGAAGGGAAAAGGTTGGCCGGGACCTACCTTACCGATATCGAGTCGGATGGTTCCGAACTCAAGAAAGCCTACGATTTGGCAAAAGATGATGAAAAGCCTTTGCTGAAAAAAGGTATCGCTTCAACGGTGTTGCTCAATGTGGCACTTCCCCAAGGACCCGACTTCTCCGACCGATTCGAACGGATGCGGCACATCGTGGAAATAATCGATGGAAAGGAGAGTGAAACGGTTGGTCTTCTCGGGCAAATTGGCCAGTTTATGGAGAAGTACCTGCAATCCCGGGACTCGTTGCTGGATCGGGCACGACAGCAATACCAACCCATGTATGAACAAAAGCGGGAACAGATGATGCAGAAATACGGCAAGGTCCCCAACATGTCGATGGATCAGGATCCCGAATTCGTACAAATGTTGCAAAGGAATTACAACCAACTTTCCAATCAGTACCAACAAGTGTTGGATCAAGCGAAGGATCAGTTGAAAGAGGCTTGGAGCCTCACCGATTGAAGGATCGCCACCGGTTGGACCGGTGGCGAACTTGTATTATGATCATTCCCAGTAGTGGGCCATTCTCGCGGAAAGCGACTTGCGGTAATCCTCCCAATCGGTAATGGGATGGAGGGCCACTTGCTCTTCGCAGGCTGCCTTGGCAACCGCGACCGCCTCATATTCGATAACCCGGGGATCGAACGGCTTGGGAACGATGTAGTTTCGTCCGAAAGTGAATTCCTTTCCTCCGTACGCCCTTCTCACCACTTCCGGGACAGGTTCCTTGGCCAATTCCGCCAAAGCCTTCGCCGCAGCCATCTTCATACCTTCGGTAATGGTTGTCGCCCTCACATCCAACGCTCCCCGGAATATGAAGGGGAAGCCCAGAACGTTGTTGATCTGGTTCGGGTAATCACTCCGTCCAGTGGCCATGATGACATCGCTTCTTGTGGCAACCGCCAAATCATAAGGAATTTCGGGATTTGGATTGCTCATCGCAAACACGATTGGATCCCTCGCCATGGAATTCAACATCTCGGGCGTCACGCAATCGGCCACCGAAAGGCCCATGAACACATCGGCACCATGCATGGCTTCAGCCAATGTCCGCATTGGGGTATCGATTGCAAATTCCCGCTTCTCCTTGGTCATTCCTTCGGTACGCCCCTTATAAATAACTCCCTTGCTGTCGAGCATGATGATCTTTGCAGGGTCCACTCCCGCCGCAACAAACATTTTTGCACAGGAGATGCCGGCGGCCCCGGCACCATTGACCACCACTTTGATATCCCCAAGCTGTTTACCCACGATTTCAACGGCATTCATCAAACCTGCGGTCGATATGATCGCAGTACCATGTTGATCATCATGGAAGATCGGGATATCGCACTGTTTGATGAGTTCCTGTTCGATCTCGAAGCACTCGGGACCTTTGATATCCTCAAGGTTCACCCCTCCGAATGTCGGCTCCATAGCCTTTACGATTTCTATGATCTTCTTGGGATCCTTCACATCCAGTTCGATGTCGAACACATCGATGTCGGCGAATCGTTTGAAGAGGACTCCCTTGCCCTCCATCACCGGCTTGGATGCGAGGGCTCCACGATCCCCAAGTCCGAGGATTGCGGTCCCATTCGATATTACGGCCACCAGATTTCCCTTTGAGGTATACTTGTAGGCATCCTCTGGATTGTCGGCAATCTCCAATACGGGTTTGGCAACTCCAGGGGTATAGGCAAGCGATAGCTCGTCAGCTGTCTGACATGGTTTGGTGGGAACCACCGAGACTTTCCCCGGAACCCCATCCAGAGAGTGGTATCGTAGCGCCTTTTCCTTCAATTCATCCATGATCTTCTCCTATTCTTCGCTATTTCTCAAAATCGAAATGGTAATTCAAGTGGAATTTGTCGCGTAATTCGACCATGGTCTTCTGCAGACTCGGAGGAACGGGACAACCGTGCGCTTTCCTATACTGCCATGCAATGTACTCTTTCTCACCCGGGGTGTAGATTTTTTCGGCTCCCGGAGCTTTCTTAGAATCTCGTATTTGTCGACATATGGTCCCGGCCACACGCTTGAACACCTCCAAGCCCATGAAACGTTCCGGATCGATGGCCATGAAGAAATGTCCCAAGGGATACGGAATCGGATTGTGGTTGTCATCAAAACCGTTGAGCTCCTTCATGAAGGAACCGTCCTGCAAAGCGGCCGAAAGGATTTCCACCACCATCGCATACCCGAATCCTTTATAGCCTCCGGTCTCCTCCCCTATACCACCGAGTGGAGTAAGTGCAGCTTCTCCTGTGGTGAGGTCCTTCAGCACCTGTTGCGTATCGGTACGGGTCTTTCCATCGAGTCCTATGACCCAACCTGCCGGCAATTCCTTGCCTGCCCTTCCATAGACTTCAATCTTTCCCCTCTGGGTGACGCTGGTCGCACAATCGAGCACAAAGGGGAACTCCTCATCGGTCGGTATGCCGAATGTGAGAGGATTCGTTCCCATCATGTTCTCCACTCCAAAGGTGGGTGCGATCGATGGACGTGCATTCGTTCCGGTGATGCCGATCATCCCCGCATCGACGGCCATGGTGGCGTAGTAGCCGGCTATTCCGTAGTGGTTGCTGTTGCGTACGGCCACCATACCCATGCCATGCTTTTTGGCCTTCTCGATCGCCATCTCCATGGCCCTCTTTCCCACCACATGGCCCATCCCGTTGTGTCCGTCGAGAACCGCTGTGGTGGAATCGTCCTTGAGCACTTCAATTTCCGTGGTCGGCTCCATGATTCCGATCGCAATCCTATCGATATAGATGGGTTTCAGTCTTCCGATGCCATGGGAGTCTATCCCCCGCTTATCGGATTCGATCAATACATCTCCAATCGTCTTCGCATCATCTTCGGGAATACCGCACGCCTTCAAGGCATCGACCATGAATGACTCCAATATTGGGAAATCGACCCATACACAATCCTTGTAGGCATCTTCATACGCCATAGTGCACCTCCATTCGTTGTTCAGCAGGATTCCCCCGCCGTAATCAATTCGATTCCATTCTCATCAAGTTCCTGCCGGGACAGCAATCGACTTCCCTGCATATCGGTAACCAACACATCAATATCCTTGGCCGCAGCGGTACAATAATTGGACAACACTCCAATCTTGTTGCTTGCAGCCACCACAATCACCTTTCCAACTGTTCTCTCGATCATGAGCCGGGTGGTATCCGCCTCATCGATCACGGGAGTGGTGAGACCGGCCGACAAGCTGAATCCATCGACTCCTATGATCGCCTTGTTGGCATAGACTTGGTGCAACATCGGTTTTGAGAGGCTTCCCGACACAGAGTGGGAACGGGTTCTATAGACTCCACCGATGAACACCAGGTTGAATCGTGCATCCTCATTGGCGATCCATGCGGCATCGATATTGTTGGTGATGATGGTTACCCTATGGTCGCGCAAGGCACCGATGACTTCCAATGTGGTCGATCCGCTGTTGATCAGCACCGTATCGCCATCCTCGACCAAAGAGGCTGCGGCAACAGCGATCAACTGCTTCTCCTTCGTATATTCCAACGCCTTCTGTGTATAGGCCGGTTCGATTGGAAGACTTCGGCGAAGCGTAGCTCCACCGTGGGTCCTCTCAACCAGACCCTCTTCGGCCAGCTTATCGAGATCCCGTCTCACAGTGAGCACACTTACCCCGAACCGTTCGCTGAGGTCCTGCACCTGGACCACACCATCTTGTGTGATGATGCCGAGTATCTGTCGATGTCTATCGGCGGGTATCATGGTGTACTCACTCCTTCTTTTGGTTTTTTGAACTGTTTTGAATTATAATGATCGATTAACCACTTGTCAATAAGAATAACCCAACTTAAAGATTCACAAAAGTTCATATCACAATTGAAAAGTCGAGCATCATCAGGGTTGTCAAGGAGTAGATTTTCTGCTATCTTCGCTTATGCGATGGTGCCGTACCCAAGTGGTAAGGGACAGGTTTGCAAAACCTCTATGCACCGGTTCGAATCCGGTCGGCACCTTGAACGGGGACATCAATCCGATGTCCCCGTTTCCATATCAAGAACCTAGGTAGGTCTACTTGAGCAGTTTCGCTTCCAGCTGCTTAAGGAAGTGGAAAGTCGAATCACTGTCGATGAACGCCCAAGCCTTGCCTCTCTTGAGAACGATTCCTTCCACAACTTGTTCCACAGACTGAACTCCAGCGGCCATCTTGGCGTTCTCGAAACCGGCGAAGGCCGTTCCGTACCGCTGCACCTTCATCTCACCGGGAGGAAGGTGCACCGTGGTGGGAGCTCCCAGTACCTCGGGTTCGGCAATGGCCTTGCCCAAACCGTTGGCAAAATGTCCGATCGAATTCTCCACACCAAGGCAGAATGTCTGGTCGGTACCACCATCATAGAGGGCCCATGGAGCAAATGGTCTTCCACCATATTGCATCCAGAGATTGTTGAAGCGAAGGGGAACCTCGTTCTCCTCGATGGCTGCGGGTCCCGGGAAGAAGGAGAAGTAGACCATTTTCTGCCTTGGGTTGATCACACTGCTCCAGCCCAACTTCGCATCGTCCGGTACAGCGCCGGTAATGAAATCGGTATACCCGATCATACCCGGGACTTCCGAAAGATCACAGGTCCCTTCATTCCTCAGGGGTACTTTGGTGAGATCGTCGAATTCCTTACCGAACGCCAATCTACCGGTAGTATCGAATTCGGAATGCTCGGGGATCGTGCAGAAACGATCTGCACTGAGATTCACCACACAACCCGATTCAAGGAAAGGCGCACCCACGGTATTATGCCATGCGGCATTGGCAACAAGTGGCGCATCACCCGTGTTCCTCACAGTCACGCTACTGTAGAGTACAGGATGGCCCGGCAATACCATATCGATCTTCCACGCATCGAACGGATAGGCCGAATCGGGTCCCTTCATGGTGGAAAGCAGCCAATTCGCCCCTGTTTCCGCATCGGTTCCGTACTTCACCACCGACCAGAGACCGTTGGCACTCCATCCGTGCGCTTCGTGATAGACATCGCCCACCCTATGGTCCGGTCCGAAATTTGGGAAACAAAAAAAGTTTCCACCCAAGAGATACAGCAAGTTGCTACCACTATAATAGGCACTGTTTCGGTCCATCTCGACCGTTTCCCCATGACCACGGAAATGATACATGGGATGGGCATTCACCCGACCTCCGAGCGCATTTTCATTGCTCATCTCAAGCACCATTCCACCTCGATCCTCGACAACCGTCCGCAACGATTCATTGGAGAGCACGGTGGCTTGTCGACCTTCCCACAATTGCAATCTCTTTACATCCATACGATCTCCCCCTGGTAACAAACTCCTGCATTCCTGCCAAAAAGCCCCCTTTCGAGGGTGTCAAATCGGTCGGAGCAGGCTATACTGTACAACATCATGATAGTACCATGGAAAAACGGCATCCACAACTCTCAGAATCTAGGAGATCGCGATGATACATGAGAAGAACCTGGTATTCACTCTCCATACTTCATGGACAACCTACATGTTCAGAGTGAATGAAACGAATCATCTCGAACACCTGTACTACGGAAGGAGAATACGAACAACCGATCATATCGAGCCATTGTACGACAAACATACCATTCCAACGGGCAATTCGGTCTCTTACGATGAAGAACATCCTTCTTTGACCCTCGACAACATTCAACTTGAATATTCTGGATTCGGGAAGGGCGATTTCAGGGAACCGGCAATGCTGTTCAGTCGGTCCAATGGTGACAGGATCGCCGATTTCATCTACGCCGAACATCGGATAGTGAAGGGCAAGCCACGCTCGTTCTCCGGTCTCCCGGAGTCGTATGGCGACAAGAACCAATGTACCACCTTGATTGTGGTGCTCAAGGAGAGAGTCTCCTCCCTTCGGCTGGAATTGGTCTACTCCACCTTCGACCATAGCGATGTGATTGTTCGCAAATCGTCACTTACCAACGACAGTGCGGAACCCATGGACCTGCAACGTTTCGCCAGTGTGCAACTCGAGCTGGTGACCGACAATTGGTCTTTGGTGACGTTCGATGGTGCCTGGGCCCGTGAGCGGTATCGCCACACAAGTGGACTGAGACCGGGAATCCATGTGAACGATTCGAAAACGGGTGTCAGCAGCTCACGTCACAATCCTTGTGTATTCCTCACTTCCGATCCACACAATGATTCATCGGGGGATTGCTATGGCTGCAATCTGGTCTACAGTGGAGACCATGCCCAGATTGTCGAAACCTCCCCCCATGGCAAGGTACGATTGCTTAGCGGTCTGAATCCCACAACCTTCAGATGGAGGTTGCACCCTGGGGAAAAGTTCCATACACCCGAAGCGATACTTACGTTCTCCCATGAAGGTATGAATGGTGCAAGCAGAAATTTCCATCGTTTCATCAACAGCCATATAGTCCGTGGACAATGGAGATACCACCAAAGACCCATCGTGGTGAACAATTGGGAAGCCACCTATTTCAACTTCACCGAAGGAGCCTTGCTCGATATAGCGAAAAGCAGTGCCGACTTGGGTGCCGAACTTTTCGTATTGGATGATGGTTGGTTCGGCAGTCGTGAGGATGACACCACCAGCTTGGGCGATTGGACGGTGAATACGAAAAAACTTCCCGAAGGTTTGGCCTCGCTATCGAAAAGAATTCATGGCATGGGGCTGCTTTTCGGACTTTGGTGTGAACCGGAAATGGTGAGCCGCAAGAGCCAGTTGTACCGGGAACACCCCGATTGGATGGTTTCTGTTCCCGACAGGTCTCCCTCTCCCGGAAGGAACCAGTATCTGTTGGACCTCACCAGAGAGGAGGTGCGCGACCATCTGTTCGAATCCCTTTCCACCATCTGGCGCCTGGCGAATGTCGATTATGTGAAATGGGATATGAATCGATTGTTCAGCGACATGTACAGCAACAGTGGGAAATTCAGTCAAGATGAATTCAACCATAGGTATCTTTTGGGGCTCTATTCCCTGTTGCAGCGATTTGTCGATGAATTCCCCCATATTCTTTTCGAATCATGTGCTTCCGGTGGCAACAGATTCGATCTTGGCATGCTCTGCTATATGCCGCAAACATGGGCCAGCGACAACACCGATCCCCTCTCGCGGATGCATATCCAGGAGGGAACCTCCTGTGGTTATCCGCTGTCATCCATTTCGGCCCATGTCTCCGAATCCCCGAACCACCAAACACTCAGGAATTCAAATATCGAATCAAGGTTCAACGTCGCAGCCTTTGGATTGTTGGGATATGAGATGGATCTCTCCCGAATCGGATCGCAAGAACGGGAGATCCTTCGCAACCAGATCGCATTCTACAAGGTCCACCGATCCCTGTTGCAGTATGGAGAGTTTTTCCGCTTCAAACCGATCGCGCACGGCAACCAAGCGCTATGGGTGGTCTCCACCCCAGATAGAACGGAAATGTTGGCACTGTTCTTCCAAACGCTCAATACCGCCAATCCCCCCGCCGATATCCTCAGAATACCGATAGCCGATCCGGATTTGAGCTATGCGGTCACTCCGAGGAGGGAACGGGTCGATCTGAAGGCGTTCGGTTCACTGGTGAATATGGTAAGTCCCATTAGGATTCGCAACGACGGTACCCTGCAACGGATCGTTGACGAGACGGTACATCTGGAGAATGAGCTGGAATATTACATCGTCAACGGCGATATGTTGGCCTACCATGGAATCGTACTCAACCAACAGTTCGGGGGAACCGGCTATGATAAGGAAACCCGTGTCCTTGGTGATTTCGGATCCAGGATCTACCACATCAGGGCGCTCAAGGAGTGATGCCGCTATTGCCTCACCAATCCCACGCCGCTATAGTGGAGCCATGCGAACAACCGACTGCCATGTGGTGATCATTCCTCCCGAGGGGCAACGTGAGCCGCATCAATTGCAATATTTGCTGGATTGCATCACAATCAGAGAGCGAGTGTTTGTGATGGAACAACGGGTTCCCATAGCGATCGAGCAGGATGGAAAAGACAATGAAAGCGGACACGTCCTGCTTTGGACCAATGGAGAACCGGTAGGAACGCTTCGTTTCAGAAAGACCGACGACGGGATGAAACTGGAGCGAATCGCCGTCATGAAGGAGTACCGTGGTCACCATTTGGGCAAGTTGCTCATCAGGGAAGGTATACGGGCAGCAAGGATGCAGGATCATGACAGTGTGATCTACATCCATGCCCAACAACACGCGGCATCCTTTTATGGCGCACTGGGATTCACGGAGACCGGAGAACATACGGTGGAGGCGGATATTCCACACACCACCATGACCATCACAGGGGAAATGGAGGGTCGGCTGCTTGATGCCGACCCTTGTGCACTTCCCTGACACCATTTATAACAATTCGAACACCACCGAGACGCTGCTGCTGATATCGAGCTCTCCGGTGGGAACGTCCGCTGTGGGCATGCTCTCCATCATGAAGGAGGCCGATTTCACCATGGTGTTTCTGCTTGCACCTTGGTAATCGGAGGCCGAATAATCGGAAATCGTGAGAGGCTCTCCAAGACGCATTCCTGCCGCCTCGGCATATTCGGAGGCCTTCTGGATCGCTTTCTGCATCGCCAGACGACGACTTTCGGCATATTCGGTGGTAGTATCTTCCTTGCTGAATCTGATTGAGCTCATAGAGATATTCGACACGGTTCCCAATTCATCGATCAACATGGGAAGAATGGTCGCATCGTCTCCAATTCCACGCACGGTCACATTGACCGTTTGCCTCACCCGTTGTCCAAGAAGGACCTGTTCATCTTCCTTCCAACGATATTCGGGAAAGAATTCGAGTGCGGTGGTCGCCAAATCCTTGTCTTCCACTCCGGCAGCCCTGATCATATCCAACAACAGGCCCACTTTCCCGTTGGTCTCCAACTGGGCTTCCCGTGTCGTTTCGGCCAATTCGGAGACAGTGATGGAAAATGATGCGATATCGGGCGACACGGTCACTTTTCCCACCCCCTGAACCGAGATGGTCCTACTCCTTTCAACCAGCGAGGTGGTTTCGCAACCCACCACGAGTACCATAAGCAACACCGCCAACAACAAGACATGTAGCTTCTTCACCTATTCCTCCTTTCACACAAGCAGATCGGGCCGTTTCTTGGCAAGTCGCTCGAAGTATGCTTGTGCAATCATCATGATTCCATTGTCATAGAGCCCGGTTCCCATGGAATCAAGTACGGTCCGCACCGGGATGGTGAGAATGTCGAGTTGTTCGTTCACATCAAGTTCCTGTTCACCCACTTTCCTCAATCCTTCGGCGAAGAAAAACCACACCCGATTGTTCATGAACGCGGGATTGGGAGATACACATCCGATTTCGAACACTTCTCCCAGCGGTTCATATCCCGTTTCCTCCCTCAGCTCCCGCAATGCCGCGATCTTCGGATCCTCGTCTTCATCCACCGTTCCCGCAGGAAATTCGATGGTGACCGAATCGCTTCCATGGCGATATTGGCGAACCATCACGAAATGGGGAACACCCTTGGAATCCCTGAACCATGGGATGATCGTCGCCCACTTCGGAGCATCGATTTCTATGAAAGTGCCCACCCGACCATCGGTTGAGGCGCGCTGTACACTCAGTACATCGAATATGGGACCTTCGAACACACTCTTCCGAGCTACGGTCCTCCATGTCAATCTCGTCTTGTCATCCATCCCCATTCTCCTTTTTCGTAACATTGTGACTCACAGTGAACACCTTCAAGGAATCCGCAATATGATCGAGCGACCGCAGTATCTGCTCCGGGTTTCCCTTCCCGTCCGATTGATGGACAGCCAGTGGT
>Ga0334899_1003817_pt1 | contig 10268 bp, 8 predicted proteins | sample GraSluR3_MG_FD_207219 | JGI IMG/M metagenome (GOLD analysis project Ga0334899, IMG submission 207219) | Sludge microbial communities from methane-producing bioreactor in Wageningen University, Netherlands - Granular Sludge_8_08-R3 | ecosystem: Engineered > Bioreactor > Anaerobic > Unclassified ... | reverse complement strand
AGCGGAGTCGTGATGTTCTGCAGTATTATCTTGGGTCTGCCGCGTTCAAGTACCTGCTCTATCATTTTTTTGTGCCGCCCCACATCAAGGGTGAAGACAAGATAGTCCGGGTCGGCCTGCAGTGCTTCGCGCAGTTGCTGTTCCTGCAGGCGTACATCCAGTGTGGGGCGAGAACGGAATTCAAGCAGTTCATAGCGCAGCCCCAGCTCGTCCATGCGTGCTTTGAAAGAAGCGGCGCTGCGTTGCCAGTAGTCGGAAGCCTGAACTCCCGGATGAATGAAGGCAATGCGTATGTGCGGCAGATTGCGCGTAACAGGGGTGGCACCACCGCGCACCAGTGTCTGAAAGCGCATCATGGTGCGCAGTTGAGCGGGGTGTTTTTTCTGATATTCTTCGACGGTATAATATTCTTCTGCAGAAAGCTGCGCCGCCTGAACCGCGGGGGCAACGGACAGTACAGCCAAAAAAAGCATCGGAAAAAACGCCGTTGCGCGTAGAAAAAAAGTGCTGGTGAAACGCATGAGCCATCTCCGGTGCTGCGTTGTCTGCAGTGGGCCGGCCGCCGTGAAGTCTGACCGGAGTTGTTTGTAAAATATGTTTAGTTACAGGATATTATATCTTGTTACATGGGGTTTTTGCCGGGTGAAATGGGGTACAGACCGTATTGTAGAAAGACTGTGCGGCAGGGGCCATTATAGACATCGTGTACATAGTGTTGTTATTTTCAGTATCTTTAAGTTTTTTTAAGCATGTATATTGACCGATCGTTTTTTTTCTGCTTTCTCCAAAGAAAAAACCGATGGAGGATGACATGAAGAAACTTGCTGTGACCTTGGCGCTGGTGCTGTGCCTGCCCGTGATTGCCCTTGCCGCGGACTGTACAGCTGTTTACGGCGACGGATCCACCACGCTGAAGCTGGCGACGGGAAGCCCGGGAGAGCTGGGCCTGCTGGAAGAACTGGCAGGTGCGTTCAATGCGGAGCATGACACTACGCTGTGCTGGGTGAAGGCCGGTTCCGGCAAGTCACTCAAGTTGCTTCATGAAGGCGACGTTGATCTGGTGATGGTGCACGCGCCCGCAGCAGAGAAAAAAGCCGTGCAGGAGGGCTGGGCCGGTGAACGTACGCTCATAGGCTCCAATGAATTTTATATTGTGGGGCCGGAAAATGACCCTGCAGATATCGCTTCGGCTGCTTCAGCGGCAGATGCCTATGCACGCATTGCTTCGGCACAGGCGCTTTTCTTTTCGCGTGGTGACAATTCCGGAACCCATAAAAAAGAACTGGCCATCTGGAAGCAGGCAGGAGTCGCCCCGCAGGGGGCATGGTACACCGTAACAGGTGACTTCATGCAGGCCACGCTGCTCAGAGCCGATGCCGAAAAAGGGTATTTCATGACCGATTCGTCCACATGGGTGGCCACCAAAAAAGAGGTCCATAATCTCAAGGTGCTGTTCAGGGGCGATATCTTTCTGGTGAATACCTATCACGCCCTGCTGGGAACAAAGGGGCACAATGCCGCACTGGCAGACAGCTTTATCAAGATGCTGGGCAGTGACAAAGGGCAGCAGATGGTACGTGACTACGGAAAAGATCTGTACGGCGAAGGCATGTACAATGACGCGGAATACGCTGCGCAGTATGACCATTAACAGATAATGCCGCCGCGGCGGTGACGGCGCCGGCAGTTCTGTACGGAGCAGGCGTCATTGCACGGATGCTGGCGGAAGAACGGATACCGCAGGCGGCGGTAACACAGGGTGCATCGCCGGACGCTTCAGAGCGTCCGGCGTTTTTGTTGCGCGTACATGGGCTGGCGGATTGTTACCGGCCGCATAACGGGCTGCGGGCAGCGGGAACGCATGCGCGGTGCCGTGCAGGGGCAGAACCTGCGGCCGGCGGTCTCTGCCGGCAGACCGGGATGGACGGCATCCGGTTGTGTCCGCCTGCATCCTCTGCCCGTGACGGGCGGCACATGTCAGCCTGTTTACAAATCTTCCGCTGCCATGACGCAGTCGCCGCCCCGTGCTTTTGCCTGATACATGGCGTTGTCGGCCCTTCGGGTCAGGGAGGTCAGGTCGTCGCTGTCGCGGTAGGCCGCCACACCGGAACTGAACCCCACAGGAATGTCGGGAGCGGCGCATACTGCGGCGGATATGCGCCGTGCCAGCGCCCGGGCGCTTTCTTCATTTCCGTCCAGCAGGATGATGAATTCGTCTCCGCCCCAGCGGGCCAGAAGATCGGTGGGGCGCAGCCTGCCGCGTATGACGCGGGCCATGGATGCCAGTACTTCGTCACCGGCAAGATGCCCCAGCCTGTCGTTTACTTCCTTGAAACCGTCCAGATCGATGATCAGTATGGAGAAGGGGATTCCGTCGCGCGATGCCCTGTATGCGGCCAGGTCAAAGCGTTCCTCCAGCTCGCGGCGGTTGGCTGCTCCTGTCAGCGGGTCTGTTCTGGCAAGATGCTCTATGCGTGCCTGATATTTGTTAACCGCCAGCACGCACAGGGCCAGTATGACAAGTGTGGAGACAAACCCCATGGCCAGCGTGCGCATGAAGTTGCCTCTGGCCGTGCGCAGGGCTGTCATTTCATCCTGCACCACCAGCAGATGCCATTTGAATTCAGGGATATAGCGCGACGTAAGCAGATAATGTCTGCCGCCGGCGTCGTACTGCAGGCTGACTGCATCGCCCTGACCTGCCAGTATGTCCGGCGCAATGTCACGCAGCCCGTCCATTTCGGTTATGTAGGCTTTTTCCACCAGTGACGTGTCGGGATGTATCTGTATCAACCCGTCCTGATCGATGAGGAAGGCCTGACGCAGATACGTGCGCTGTGCTTCATCCAGCAGCTCCAGAGCCTTATCCAGCGCTATGCCTGCCCCGGTAACGCCCAGCAGCCTGCCTCGGTCGTCTTCAAGGCGGAAGTTTACAAACACGGTCATGGTGTTGCCGGCAGCCTGATTGACGTCGATATCAAGGTCGTATGGCTCTTTGTACCGTGTGAATGCGTAGAACCACACATCATGCGGATCGCGCGGACCGATTTTTTTCAGAATGCCGTCCGGTGTGTAATAGCGGTCGGTTACCGCCGAAACGAAAAAGGTGCTTAAAAATCCATATTCCTTTTTGATTCTGGAAAGATACCGGCGCACTGCGTCCTCATTCTGTTCGCCTCCGGTCACCCAGTCGCGCAAAAAAGTGTCGTTGGCCATGGCCGAAGACACCAGAAGGGGACGCATGAGCGCACTGTGAATTTCGGAATAAATGTTTTTGCCGGTCAGCGGCAGGGCGGAGCGGAGCAGATCGTCACGCACTGCATTGCGGGTGACAACATAGTTGATGATGCTTGTCGCCAGAAAAACGGTAATGAGAATGGCCGCCAGTGCGGAGATGAGACGTGTTTTGAGCTGCATTGTCTGTTCCGCGACGCGGAGCCGCCGTAGGGGTGCAGAGGATGATGATGCGTGTGCCTGCGCCGGAAACAGCGCCTGACAGGGGCCTGCCCGCGGCAGCGGGAAAATGTGCCGCACGAAAATATCTTAGTTGCACAGGTGCTGCGGGTCAACGCTTTGTGCAGGCAGATAAAATACCAAGCCCGCCTGTCCGGGCGGGCTCGGGGAATGTTATCAGATGGGTTCCAGCCCTTCTTTTTCCAGCAGCGGAACCGCGTATTCGATGGATACCGCATATGAAAAGCTTGTCGGCATGGGTTCTGTGCCGTCCACAACGGGAGTTGCTTCCAGCGGGTCAAACCTGCCGCTGACAATGCCTATGACGCGCAGGTCGTCCAGCCCCACCAGCGGGCCGCCTTTTGATCCGCCGTGTACTCTGCTGTCAAACAGAAACATGTTTGTTTCGTTGGTTGACCGCATTTTGGCGCAGATGACAGCCTGCTGCAGCACCTGCGTGTAAATGCACTGAAAGCCGAAAGCAAAACCCAGACTGGCAACGCCGTTGCCTTCCGAAACATTTTCGGGAACGCCGATGACATGGTCGGGCATGGTTATTTCCACAGGGTCGGTGAAGGCCAGCAGGGCCATGTCCCGTTCTTTGTCCATCCGGGCAAGCCGCACGGGAATGGCGGCCAGCGCCTCGCTGCTTACCGGATGAAACCCCGCCTCGGCAGGGGCGGGTACAACCATGAGCGTATCGTCGGGGCTGATGGCATGCGCCACGGTAAGCAGATAGCCCTGCGGGTGAATGACAAAAGCGGAAGCAAGAAAAACAAGTTGGTTTCTACTGTCGGTTTTAAAAAGCTTCATGCAGCCGTTACGATAGCGCATATGAACATCTTGAAGCATATATGATATTCTCCGTGGTTACGGTTGTTCGGCCAGCCAGCGGGTAACCTTTTCGGGATGCGTGCGAATCCAGCGGAGCGCTTTTTCGTAGGGGAAAAGCCCTTCGTCGTCCTGAATCCACAGCATCAGCTGGCCCATGTCTTCGGGAGACCAGTAAAATGCGTCCAGCAGGCGGAATACCGCCTGATTCTCTTCGGCCAGACCCTTGCGGGTCATGGTATGTATGCTGCCGCTTTCAGAAAAAACGCCTTCGGGGTCTTCCAGAAACTCCAGATTCCAGCGTGCGAACGCCCAGTGCGGCAGCCAGCCGGTAAATACGACCCACTCCTGATGCCGTACGGCGTGCGAAAGCTCCGCCATCATGGCCACTTCGCTGCCGGACTCCAGCCTGAAGCTGTCCCTCAGCCCGTAGACATCAAGAGCCCGTTCCGCCTTTTCCATCACACCGGCATCGGGTTCTATGCCGATGATGCGGTGACGGTAACGCGGGGCATCTTTACGCAGTGCGGGTATGGATGCGGTGGTCACATACGGCCTGTTGCGCAGCCCCGTACCGGCTGTAAATCTGCCTGCCGTTACCCGCGGAACCACCAGTCCCGTGCGGGTGCCTTCCAGATTGGGGCCCAGGTCGTCCAGCATACCGGCGTATCTGGCGCGGTAGGCGGAGTGTGTGTGCGGCAGCCATGCGGAAAGCATGGCGTCCGCCTCGCCGGCGGCCACCATGCGCCACATTTCTCCGGCGCCGGCAGCCACCAGCGTGCAGGGAATCCCCAGTTTTTCCTGAATGAGCGCCTTCATCAGATTGGCACTGGCTATGGAGGACGACCATTGCGCATATGCTATGGTCACGGGTTTTTCAGCCGCGCGGACAGGACCGGCTGCCAGAATAAGCACCGCTGCGACAAAAACGATAACTCTGCGCATGATGGTTCTCCTTGTCAGGCTGAGGAAACAGGGGCTGCTACCAGAACTTGCGCCTCCCGAAGGTTCTGTCCAGTACAGGTTTGCGCTTCACCCGGAAGCGTACCTGCTGCTTGGGAATACCCAGCGTAAATTCCTGCGGGCCGGAGTATTCTTTGAGCCCTTTGTGCAGTGAATAGCACATGCCGAGCAGGATGACCGCAAAAGGCAGCCCCGTGGTGATGGTGGCTGTCTGCAGCGCCACCAGTCCGCCGCCCATCAGCAGCACCGCGGCCACAACGCCTTCGAGCAACGCCCAGAAAAGGCGTGAAAGAACAGGCGGGTTGGGGTCTCCGCCCGAAGTTATGATGTCAATGACCATGGAGCCGGAGTCGGAAGAGGTCACAAAGAAGGTTATGACCACCACGATGCCCAGAAAGCAGGTGACAGAGCTGAGCGGGAAGTTTTCCAGCATGACGAAAAGGGATACCGGCAGGTTTTCCTGCACGGCGGTGGCAATGCCGCCTGCCCCGAACATTTCGATGTTCAGTGCTGTGTTGCCGAAGATGGTGATCCACAGAAACGTGATGAACGTGGGTACCAGCATGACTCCCATGATGAATTCGCGGATGGTGCGCCCGAAAGATACCCGGGCGATGAACATGCCTACAAAAGGTGACCAGGCGATCCACCAGGCCCAGTAAAAAATGGTCCAGCCGTGCTGCCACTCGGTATGTTCATATGTCTCGTTCCATGTGGAAAGCTGCGGCAGAAACTGAATGTAATAGCCTATGTTTTCCAGTGTGGCGTTAAGGATGAAAAGCGTGGGACCGAGAAAAAGCACAAACAGCGCCAGCATGCCGGCAAGAACGATGTTGATCTCACTCAGCCGGCGGATGCCTTTGTCAAGACCCGCGACGACACTCCATGTGGCAACAGCGGTGATGGCCGCAATAAGAATGACCTGAATGCCCGTGGACTGTCCGATACCCCACAGATGGTCCAGTCCCGCATTGACCTGCTTGACTCCCAGACCCAGCGACGTGGCCACCCCGAACAGGGTTGCCACCGTGGCCATGATATCGATGGCGTTGCCCACAGGGCCGTAAATCCGCTCGCCCAGCACGGGGTAGAATGCGGTCCGGATGGAAAGGGGCAGACCTTTGTTGAATGAAAAAAAGGCCAGCGACAGGGCGACAACGCTATACACAGCCCACGGATGCAGGCCCCAGTGCAGAAACGTGATGTCCATGGCTTTGCGGGCGGCTTCCGTTGTTCCCGGTTCTGTCAGCGGATTGGCAACATAGTGGAACATGGGTTCTGCCACTCCGTAAAACAGCAGGCCGATGCCCATGCCGGCGGAAAACAGCATGGCAAACCACGCCATGGTGGAAAATTCTGGCTCGGCATCGGGACCGCCCAGTCGGATGTCTCCGTAGCGGCTGACAGTAAGCAGCAGAACAAACAGCAGTACAATGTTCATCGTGGCGATGAAGAACCAGCCCGTGTAGGTGGACATGTAGGACTGCATCGTCTGGAATACGTCGCCAAGAAAATGCTGGAAAACTAAGGTGATGCCGACGAAGAGGAAGATAAGCCCCGCGGAGCCGAAAAAGACCCACGGATGTACTTCCAGATGAAACCAGCTCGGTTTCGTATCTGCTTCAGGAGTGGAGTTTTTGTTGCTTTGTTCGTTCACAGTCTCATCCTTGTGTAGGGGGCGGCCGTCCGGCACGCTCCGTTCAGCACGGAGCGCATCCTGCCCGGCGTAAACCGGAATAAGCCGGTACGTATCCCGTCACGCAGTTGCGGTTGCGAAAACGACTATCCCCCGAAATGTTTTTGGTGGTTTTTAGGCCAAAAATAATACGTCAAAGCAGGCCTGCCGTCAAAGCTGCGGCCGGATAATTGTCAAACCATCCGGTGAGGCATGACGGACCGTAAGAGAAACAATCAGGTGCAGGGCAAAAAAGCTGTGCCGTGATGCTTAGATATTGCGGATAATGAGTATGACTGCGCTTAACGCGGAAACAAGGAATACCACCGGCCGGGTGTAGCCCGCGTCGCACAGTGCCGCGGCACGGCGCGAGGCCAGATAGCCCAGTGCCACAGCGGGAGCCAGCATCAGCGCGACTGTCAGTTCGCGTTGGCCTATTTTACCCACATAGGCCAGTGCCGCCTGAGCCATGATAATGGAAATGAGACCTACAAACGCCAGCGTGCCGCGCAGCCTCGGTCCCGGCTCGTTCTGAAGAGCCAGTGCCAGCGGCGGCAGGCCGACACCGCTCACCGTGCCCATGAATCCGCCCACCAGACCGGCGGAGAGCAGAGTGGCTTTGCCCTGCGGCACCGGCAGCCCCGAAGCGCTCATGCCGACAGCAGCCAGAATGAGCGCGCTGAGCAGCAGGGCTGTTTCCCGCTGCGGCAGACTGCTGATGAGAGCTGCGGCGACAACGGTTCCTATAAGGTAACCGCCTATGGTCCCTCTGACACTGGGCATGCTTACATGTCTGCGGCCGCTATAGGCCATCAGTGCCGTGATGATGCTGACCAGCAGCACAACAGGACCGGGAAGAAACACCGGGTCGATGATGTTGAGCAGAGGGCCGATGAGCAGAGCCAGACCGAATCCGGCGACTCCCTGTGCGAAAGCGCCGAAAAACACAATGATAAACGCAAGCCCGAGGCTTGAGAGTGAAAGTCCTGTTTCAAGCATGGAATAATGAAAAAAGGCTAGATGTGAGTGTGTTGTATCCATCAGTGCCGCCCGTGCCGTAATGAGAAAGCACGGGACGCTTTTGCAGTACGGTCAAGCCGTCCGCGGTACGATGTTGCGCAGCGTGGCGGCTTCCTTCCGGTCTGCGGCAGGCGGGAAGAAGGCCGTGCCACCTTCAATGGTATGGTTGGACATGAAATGAAATGTGTCAATTCATAATTCGGCCATGCGGGGCGTAAACATGGTGAACCAGCCTGAACGGGATGAAAAACACGAAGATGCAGCATACATTGCACGGAGCGCTGTTCTGAGTTTGCTGTTTTTGCCGTCGGTGCAGCTCGGTTTTTCTATCTGCTGGTTGAGTGTACTGCGGTGCTATTCCGTCTTTTTCTGTCCGATGCACAGCCCTACGGATTCATTGATGTTGTCAAGTGAACCGGAGAGTATTGTCAGGTTTTCGGACAGAAATTGAAGCGTTTCTGTCCGTTCTTTGACACCGCCCGGTGTGTCCAGTTCTGTCGCCTCACCGGAGAGAATATAATCAAAAACAAAAATGCCGCCCGGCGCCAGATGGTCCAGCAGATGTCTGGCAATGGTCAGGGGTTTGTGCAGGTGCTCAAAAACAGTGGTGATGACAATGAAGTCGTAGACTTTTCCGTCCTCAAGCGGCTGATCGAATTTTTCGGGAGAGATTACCGGCATGTCGGTGACGGCGTCGTCCCGCATGTATAAATGGCGCGCATAATGGAAAGGAAAGTTGGCGATGTCCGTAAGTGTCCATGATACTGGGATATGGTTATAATAGTTTTTCCATGTGCGGTAGTACGGAGCGAGTGAGCAGCCGAATTCAAGGGCGCGCATGCCCGCAGACAGGTGCCTGAAGGCTTTGTAGGCGCGTATGGGGCGCAATGCGAGCCCGTAAACGTAAGAAAATGTGGAGTATATGTTGTGCGGCTTCTGCCAGTTGGCAAGGTGCAGGTCAGGACTGTCCCATCGGTAATCCGCAGGATTCTGGACTTTCAGCCTGTATGCGTGACGCAGGGCGTGAAAATCGGCAATATAAAGGGGACGACCGTTAAGGGCATTGCGCCAGTAGTCCTCAAAGTCCGTGAACCATTTTTTTACAAAACCGCACATGACAAGCGGTTCCATGTACCGGGTCTTTTGCAGCAGTGCTGTCGTAAAAAAAGACAGCTTGTTGCGCAGAAAGGATTTTCGGACAGTGTTCTTTTTGGCCGACTTATATGCTTCATCCTGTCTGCTGTAAGCTGCAGGAAGATTTATTCTGAGGTCGTCATAGCCGTTGCCGCCCGGCAGCCAGTCCTGTTCATCTGACATGAGGTTTCCTTTACTGAAAATTGCCGGCTTGAGGCCGGAACAGCTTTACCGCCGCTGTTGCAAAAGAGGCGCAGCAGAATTTTATACTATTCTGCATTACAATATATCAAGCGGTAGTGTGTGTAAATGGTGATTGATTATGGATTGTTGAGGTTGTACGGCATACGCTGCCCCGCCGGATGCATGCCGTCTTGACCGGTCCGGTATCAGCTGAAAAGGCCCGCGTGCGGCCGCACATGCTGCCGTAAATGCCGTCAGTACCGGGAGTGCTTCCGGGCTTTTGTGATATATGACACTTGTCTGCGGCGGCGCTTGCTGCTTTTTTTTGTCGCTGCGTAGCCGCAAATGTCGAAAAGGCTATTGACGCAACTTGACGCCGCGCTGACCCCGCATGTACTGTGCGTCCACTGTGAAGGGGACGGCGCGGCAATGCGGTGCCGCGTCTCTGCCTGCCGCTACGGAAAGCAGGCCCGGCCGCGTGACGGCGCCGGGCATACCGCCGGTCAGCACCGGCGTTTTTTCGTGCGGCGGTACGCACGGCACACCGCACCGCGCAGGCGTATGCGTCTGTTTTTTCTGTGTCGTTCTCCCCTTGTTCCGTATCTGCTTTTATCCGGGGCACAAGCGGGCAGCGTGGGTGCCACGCCGCCTGCCTGCCTCCGTGCGGCCATGCCGCATGAAACAAGGGGTGTGATCAATGTTGGATTCCAGACATTCCGGCGCGGCCTGTATTGTGGCGGGCACCGCCATAGGGGCGGGCATGCTGGGGCTGCCCATGGTTATCGGTCCCATGGGCTTTCTGCCGGGAACATTGCTTATGGCCGTGGTATGGGCCATGGCGCTTTTTTCCGCGCTGCTTCTGCTTGAAGTGAATCTGAAAATAGGCGCCGGAAAAAATTTCAATAATATGGCCCGCGAAGTGCTGGGCCGCGGCGGGCAGATAGTGGCCACGGGCAGCATGGCTTTTTTGCTGTATGCGCTGCTGGTAGCCTATCTGACCGGTGTGGGC
>Ga0334899_1003814_pt1 | contig 10272 bp, 9 predicted proteins | sample GraSluR3_MG_FD_207219 | JGI IMG/M metagenome (GOLD analysis project Ga0334899, IMG submission 207219) | Sludge microbial communities from methane-producing bioreactor in Wageningen University, Netherlands - Granular Sludge_8_08-R3 | ecosystem: Engineered > Bioreactor > Anaerobic > Unclassified ... | reverse complement strand
CTCAAGATCAGGCATCTCGCCCGACAGTTTTGCTTCAAGATCGGCTAGATCAGCCTTAGTGGCCATCCCTCTCCTAAGTGTGAAAAGATCAGCAGTCAAGCTGTTTATGACGTTCTCAGAAACATCGACTCTCGAACTAAGCGCTGCAACCTCATCATTTTGTTTGTTTTCATCTTTCTTAAGGTTGGCAATGGCCTGTCCAAGAAGTTTTACCGTTACTTCAAGATCGGTGGCCCTGTTCTTGAGAGATTCGATGTCCGAGGGAACTCCGCTCATTGCGCTTAACTTTTCGTTGATGAGCCAAATTCCGTCATTTGCACTGACCGCTTCCTCGGAGAGTCTGTCGATCTCATCATAGAGGAATGCGATCGCGTCATCGAAGGTTTTCAACGACACAAAGTCTCCGGTCATTCCACTTTGTCTCAGAGATGCGACCGTTGCTTCAAGAGCCCTCAGTTCGGCTGTTAAATCAACCACATTCTTCTTGTTGTCAGAGATCTCCAAGGAAAGTCCTGCAACTTTCTTAGTAAGTGAAAAGACTACTTCTTGGAGCTTAGCATCCCCGGCATCAGAATAATCCATAAATCTGGCAAGAGTCATAGCCAGCTGGTAACGTGTAACATCTTCACTACCTCTGAATGTGCCATCGGGGAAACCAATGAACAATCCACCGGCTGTCGTCTTAATAACGCTATCGTAGGCCCAGTGGTACTCTGACAAATCGCTGTACTCGACACCCAAGGCCAGGCTCGCGAAGGTAACAACGACTAGCGCCAGTATAGAAAGCTTCTTCATGGATCCTACCCCCTTTCAAAATGTTGTCATTTTCTACGCAGACTACAGGTTTATTATACAGTAAAAATACGTCTATATTCAAGAGTATTCAGCACTTGACAAGGCGATAGAAACGCTTTTTTCCGATTCTCAGAACATCTCCCTCGGAAACGGCGAGAACGGAATGAACATCGTCGAGAACTTCATCATTCACTCTCACTCCGCCCTGATCTATCAATCTTCTCGCTTCACTTCTTGATGAAATATTAGCATGAGAAACGAGAAGATCGACAATAGAAATACTCTCTGCCGGAAGTTTTATTTCCGGCATCTCTTCAGGAAGCTCTTTGTTTCGGAATATACTGATGAATTCCTCTTGAGCATTCAGCGCTGTCTCTCTCCCAAAGAACTGCGATGTGATCTCAACGGCAAGTGCCAATTTTATATCTCGCGGATTAACTGCATTATTCAGGAGTTTCCTGTCATATTCCGCAAGTTCGGCATCGCTCTTATCGGTAAGCAATCTGAAATACTTCATCATCAGAGAATCAGGAATGGACATGATCTTTCCAAACATATCCCTCGGAGAGTCATCAAAAGCTATGTAGTTGTCGTAACTCTTTGACATTTTCAGCTTCCCGTCAGTCCCTTCGATTAGAGGGACGGTAAGAATCGTCTGAGCTTCAAGCCCATACTCCTCCTGAATCTTTCTGCCTACAACGAGATTGAAGAACTGATCATCGCCCCCAATTTCCACATCTGCTTTCACTACAACGGAATCATAAGCTTGAGCAAGAGGGTAGAGAAACTCAGATACACCTATTGGTTCGTTTTCTGAGTATCTCCTTGCAAAGTCGTGCCTCTCCATCATTCTCGCGACAGTGTATCTGGAAGAGAGTCGTATTACATCTTCGAAACTCATCGGATCTAACCATTCGGAATTAAACCTGATTTCGGTAAGATCTCTGTTTAGAATCTTGAAAGCCTGCTTGCTATAGGATTCGGCATTTGCTTTAGCCTCCTCCCTGGAAAGCATAGGTCTTGTCTTTGATCTCCCTGACGGATCACCAATTCTAGCGGTGAAATCGCCAATAATCAATACGACTTGATGACCAAATTCCTGGAAAAGCCGGAGTTTTCTCAATACAACAGCATGGCCCAAATGAAGGTCTGGTCTGGACGGATCCACACCAAGCTTAACCCTTAACGAGCGCTTTTTCTTCAGTTTCTCAAGAAGCTCTTCCTCTGAGATCAGTGAAACATGATTCCTCGAAAGCTCCTTTAACTGTTCCTCAGGCCTCAACAAACCTACCACCTTAAGCGCCAAATGCTCTGGAAATTACGAATGCAATAAGAATGCTGTTCACCATGAATCCAATAGCAAGACCTAATGTGATCTTTCCCATGGTATCCAGCCCCTTCTTTCTTCCAAACATTGTGTGAGAAGCACCGCCTCCAAAGGCTCCACCAAGCTCCGCTGATTTCGACATCTGAAGCATTACAGCAATTCCAAGCGCTACACTTATAGCAATGTGTAGAGAAATAAGTACGTAAGCAAGAACAACCATCAAAAACTACCTCCTGTATCTTCTATCGCTCTTCTGGTATTATACAATATGTGCGGGTTTGTAGCAAATGAGAAGCAGAAGGTAGTTGGTGATTCTTTGAAAGACAAGACGGTTTTGGTTTACCTTCCATTGAAACCGGAAATGGCTAAGGCTAATAATCTTCCAGTAAAGTTGCCCGTCCTTGTTGAAGATATGAAGAATATCACAGACAGGGACAGGATAGATCTCGATGTAATCATCAGGGGCCTCGAAGCCCAGAGCAGAATCGAGCGAAATGACTACTACGAATCATACCTTCTTTACTATTACTTTGAAGCCTTTAAGAGAGCCTTAAACTCAGGCAATCTTGAAGAAGCAAGGCAATTTCTCGAGAAGGCAGCCAGAGTTAAAAAGGATTACAGATATCACTTCTATCTAGGGCTTTTATTAAGAGAGGAAGAGAAAGTTGAGCTGTCGGAGATTGAGCTCAAGAAGTCGGTCGAGATGAACGAAGAGTTCTACATCGGGTACTACGAACTTGGAAGGCTTCTACAGATTCAGGAGGAGTACGACGATGCAGTTTCCTCATACATGAAGTCTATTGAGAAGTCGGGAGGTCAGTTCCCACTTCCTCTGGTCGCCGCGATTGACTGCTTTATCTCTAAGGGTGAGTATGGAACAGCGCTGGAGATAATTGAAAGAGTGAAGAAGGAATTTCCTCTTTTCTCGGATGTGCTTCTAAGAAAGGGCGTAATACTTAATGAAATCCAGAAGTATTCTCTTGCCGAGGAGGCCTTTACCGGTTGCATAGAGCTCGAAAATGACTGGAAAAGCTTCTATAATCGCGCTTTTTCTAGGGCAAGACAGGGAAAGTTATTCGCAGCCCTTGAAGACTTGAGAACCGCTTTTGATCTCAGTAGGAATACGGAAATTCTCTACGAAATGGCGATCGCGGAGAAGAACATTGGAATGCTTGAAGACTCCTTTGCTCACTGCGAAAAGTACTACAGCGATACCAAGGACGAGAAGGCTCTCGTGTTAAGGGCCAGAATTCTTGACATGTTGGGCGAGTATGACGCTGCTATAGAGACTCTTGATGATACACTGCTTGAGCTAAGAAACACAATCCTGCTGCACAAGTCTCTGGCAGAGGGCAAAATTGCAAGCAATCTCAACTTTCAAGATGCGATCAACGAGTCTTTCTACAATTATCTGATAGGTAAATATCCAGATTCACAGTTACCTGAACCCAATTTCGTCGAATCCGGGAAAATCAATGTTGAGACCCTAATGGATCTTCTTTCTGATGTGAATGATGAAAACATAGTCCAAAGAGTCTCCTACTTCTATGAAGGAATGATTCCCCGAGAAACCATGGAAACAACATTGTTCCAGGTTGGTCTCTTCACCGAGATGATTTCTCAGCTAGATTTTCTTCCTTCTCAGCAAGATTACCTTTCATACCTGATGGCTTTCATAGTTTCAGGCAACGGAAGGACCACCGCGATATTCAGAACACTGATTTATCTTCTGAGATGGACCGTCTCCGGATTTCCTTTCAGGATAGAGTTATTTATCGACGAGTATCTTGAGGAACTAAAGGATCTTGATTTCGATTTCGCATTGAAAATCGCAAAACTGGTTGAGTATGGCGGGACGGACATTGATACCCTCGAAGAGGAGGATCACTCTGATCCCGAAGATGTCACGCTGGCAATTATAAATGCACTGGATAAGGGAACTATCAGCGAGTTGAAGACCCAAGACGAATCGCTTAACAGGTACATAATCAGACTTTCTGGAATAGGAGGAAAATGATGGACAATATTGACCAATTGCTAAAGAGGTTCTTTAGTGCACTTGAACAGCATACTGCCGATGAAATTGATGAAGGAACGATCGCCCAGTTACTTCATAAAGAGTTTGACGGTTCAGAGAGAGAAATGCTGATCACTGTACTTGATTCTCTATTCGGAGAGGTCACGAAAATGGCGGAGAACCCGAAAGACTACTTCTTCAGTAATGAACAAGAAAAACTCGACAAATATTTGGATGAAAAGGATAGAAAAGTTGATCCTACAGACTAAATAGGTGTATAATCAACCTGTAGGGTTACTTCAGCGCAGAGTATAGCCGGTGTTACGCACCGGTCTTTTTTTGCTGTTTGGAAACTAAAACTTTCGCAGCTGTTTTCCAGGGAAGGATTGCGCACTTCGCTCTCATCGGATGTTCCTTCAATCCCTCAAAAAAGGCAGCATCGCCGATTTTTGAGCCATCATACTCCTCACCAGCTATCATTTTCTCAAAATTCACAATAGTCACAGCGGCTTCTTCAAGAGACTTACCTTCAAGAATCTCTGCCATAACTGCCGCAGACGCCTGACTTATCGCGCAGCCTTCACCCTCAAATCCCACAGCATTAACAACTCCTCTTCCAATAATCAGATATAGAGTAATCGAATCTCCACAAGAAGTGTTCGAGCCTTCGACTGTGTGAGTAGAATCCTCTAGTCGCCCTCGATGGGTATTATTCTTGAAGTGAAACATTATGAAGTCGGAATATAGTTGCTCGAAGTTCATAAGAACCACCTCTCTGCCTTACTAATCCCTTCTACAAGTCTTTCCACATCTTCAACCGTATTGTACAAGTAGAATGACGCTCGACAAGCCGAAGTAATGCCAAGTGCCTCCATCTGAAGTTGTGCACAATGATGACCGCTCCTGATCGCAACTTCCTGAGTTCTTCCAAGGAATTCGGCCAGATCGTGAGAGTGTATTCTCTTATGAGAAAAGAGCAAGATCGCATGACTATCCGGCGGACTGTAAACAGTGACATCTGAGATCTTCCTTAACATCTCTCTAGCGGTTTCTGTAAGATGTGAAACGTACTCATGTATCGCGGACATACCGATCTTGTTCAGGTATCTGCAGGCCGATGCAAGTGAAACGGCACCGGAAATGTTCTGTGTTCCGCCTTCCAGTCTGGAAGTTCCCTCCTTTGCGTAGCTCGAAGCCCCAACACTTACCCGATCCACCATACCGCCTCCGAATACAAATGGTGTGAGATCATCTAGGAGCTCTGCCCTACCAACAAGGCAGCCAATTCCAGTTTCTGCAAGCATTTTGTGACCGGAGAAGACCAGAAAGTCCGAGTTGACCTTCTTGAAATCAAAGCTCTCATGCGGAACCAGTTGAGCTCCGTCGATTACTGTCAAACCACCGAAAGAGTGGACAAGCTCAGTTATATCTTCAAAAGGTGTCCTGTAGCCTGTGGCGTTAATCAGTCCTCCAATAGAAAAGACAAACGGCGCATCCACCTCCGTTAGGCTCTCCGTAACCTCAGTCACGGTCAACTCCGCCCCCATTATGGGTAAAGCCACGAACTTGATTCCATTCTTCAGGCTGTGATATTGCCACGGAAGAAAGTTGCTGTGATGTTCGAAAGTCGGTACTACGAAAGTTTTGTACCTACCAGAAGTAGCCAATGCATTTGCAAGAATGTTGAGACTCTCTGTGGAACCCTTTGTGAATACCAGTTCATCTCTTTCAGCTCCGATGAACCTGGCAACTTCGCTTCGACTTGATTCATATAGACCTGTCGACTTCTCCGCAAGTGGATAGACAGCTCTATGGACGTTTGCATTTTCACTCTCGTAAAATCCCGTGACCGCATCAATTACGCTTTGCGGCTTTTGAGAGGTCGCCGCATTATCCAAATAGACTAGTGAGGGATAGTGTCGAAAAACCGGGAAGTCCTTTTTGACTTCCTTGATGCTAATATCGGATGTCTCTTTCAAACTCATCTCTTAACACCCCCGAATGATCTGGAAAGATCACATCGATTTCTCTTAGGGTCGGCTCAAACTTACCTTGAACGATGTGGCGCATCGACTGGTCTCTCGTAAGTCCCCGCGACATAAGGTAGAAGAGCTTTTGCTCGTCAATGGATCCCACGGTTGCTGCATGGGAAGCTTCGACTTGATTCTCTCCCACAAGAAGTGAAGGTATTGTATCGGCCCTTGCAGATTCGGATAGCATTAGGACGTTGCTGCTCTCGCTTCCCTTCGCTCCTTTCGCGCCTCTCTTAATATCTAGCGTTCCTCTAAAAACACTTCTACCGTTGTCAAGAAGCACACCCGACCCCGAAATTCTTCCCTCTGAGTCGTTCGCTCTGTGCCTAACAACATATTGCATATCCAGGACCGTATCACCTCTCGCTACAAATAGAGGTTCAAGAGATGCATGAGCTCTCTCTCCTTCTAAAATAGCCATGTGAAAAGCAGCAGTTGATGCGTTGCCGCAATTCACCTCAAATACCCTGAGCTTAGCGTGCTTCTCTAGAATATACAGGTTGTTGATAAACCCATGTCCCCTTTCAGTCATCCTATTTAGGACTAAAAGCTCTAAAGATGAGCCTTCCTTTATCAAGAACCTGTTGTTCTGAAGCAGCCAGTTTCCCAAACGTCCGCTATCGATTACTACTTTAAGACTCGAATTCTCTCCTAAGACAAACACATTGTTCAAAATCCTTGAATCGCGGTTAAATGCAACTGAGTAAGAGTTGTCCACTGATTTGTTCGGAGGTATAGAAACCATTGATCCTTCGCTGAAGAAGATATCTCCTAGCAGAAGGATCTTTCTGTCAAGACCTTCAAAATCCAGCCTATCGAGTAACTCTACTTCGTCGCTCTTCATCGTAATCAACGGTCTTACATAAGGATCTGAGTAAGACAAACTACGCCTGGGAGAGATTTCCGGCAATCTCATTCCTGCAAGCTTTAATCTTTTCCATGAGGGGAAGGCCAGTGTTCTATACTCTGAATACCTGTTACTCATGAAAGCCGACATCGCAGGAGAAGATGCCTCAGCCGAAATCAGAAAATCTCGGTTGTCGTAGTCCTCAATTGACAGTTCCTCTCTTCTAGTTGGTTTAACCATCTCGAAGTTGTTGTGAACTAGGTCCGTCGTCATTTCCATTGTTGTCACCTCATCCTATGCTGCTTTCCATTTCCATGTCTATCAGTCTGTTCAGCTCAACTGCGTATTCAACAGGTAGCTGACGTGAAACAGGTTCCATGAACCCTCTTACTATCATCGCTTTCGCTTCCGATTCGCTTAAGCCGCGACTCATGAGATAGAAAGTCTCGTCTTCTCCTAATCTTCCAATTCTGGCCTCATGACCTACTTCGGCAGCATCATTCATCACTTGGATTATCGGAACAGTATCGGCCCTTGATTCATTATCGATCATTAGAGCTGTACACTGAACCGATGACCTTGAGTTCATTGCTCTTGGAGAAATGTCCAAAAAACCTCGATAAAAGGCCCAGCCTCCACCCGCGCTGATGCTTCTGACATCCACCAGTGAACTTGTGTCTGGGGCCAGGTGAAGCACCTTAGATCCTGTATCCATATGCTGACCGGGACCGGCATAGGTAATTCCAAGGTGTTCGGCTCTGGCACCCCTGCCTTTTAGAACAGATGTTGGATAGAGCATGGTCTTCATACTTCCCAGAGAACCAGATATCCATTCTATCGTTCCGCCTTCCTCGACAATTGCCCTCTTGGTATTCAAGTTATACGTGTTCTTTGACCAGTTCTGAATCGTCGAGTACCTGACCTTCGCATCTTTTAGAACAAAGATTTCTACCATCCCAACATGAAGATTGAGATCGTTGAATCTTGGAGCAGAACAGCCTTCTATGAACTGAAGATCGGAACCTTCATCTGCAATGATCAACGTGTGCTCAAATTGACCGCTGCTTTCCACGTTCATTCTAAAGTATGCCTGAAGAGGAAGGGGCACTTTGACTCCTTTGGGTATATAGACGAACGAACCGCCACTCCAGACGGCTCCGTGGAGTGCCGCAAATCTATGATCGGTCGGAGGAACAGCCTTCATAAAGAATCTCTTTACCAGTTCAGGATACTTTCTAACAGCCGTCTCCATATCTAGGAAGACGACCCCAAGTTCTTCGAGCTCCTTCCTAATGTTTTGATACACAATTTCCGAGTCAAACTGAGCGCCGACTCCAGCAAGAGATTTCCTCTCCGCCTCGGGAATGCCAAGCTTCTCAAAGGTCTCCCTAATCTCCTGTGGAACATCGTCCCAGGATCTATGTTTGTCAGAATCCGGATCCAGATAAGAGATTATTCTGCTCAGATCGAGACTCTCCGTGCTTACTCCGAATCCCGGTTTGTTTGAGACATTGAAAGCCTTGAGAGACTCAAGTCGCTTCTGAAGCATCCATTCGGGCTCGCTCTTCCTTTTCGACATATCGATTATCTGGCTCTCCCCGAATCCTCTTTGGCTCATAAAACGGTACTTAGTATCTGAAAGAAAATCAAACTTAGTATTGTCTAGGAAAACTTCTTCTCGCATGATCAGGCCCCCTTGAGTGAGCCAAAGATCCCTTCGTATCCATTCCCTTCGACTTCTCTGGCAAGTTCCTTTCCTCCGCTTACAGCAATCGATCCATCGATCAAGACGTGCACATAGTCGGGCTCAATATACTCAAGAAGCCTCTGATAGTGTGTGATTAGTAATACTGAGTTTTCTGGATTTCTGAACCCATTTATCGACAACGCTATGCTTTTCAAAGCGTCAACATCCAACCCGGAATCTATTTCGTCAAGAACCGCAAACCTAGGTTTCAGGAAATTCATCTGAACTATCTCGGATTTTTTCTTCTCTCCTCCGGAAAAGCCTAAGTTCAAATGTCTGTCTAGCAATTCACTTTCGAGACCAAGTTCAAGAGATAGTTTGTCGATTTCTTTGCTCATCTTCAGCAAGGGATCTCGACTGCCAGCGCTTTGAGAGGCCGATATGAGAAAGCTCCTGAGTCTGATACCCGGAATTTCCTGAGGATGCTGAAAGGACATAAACATTCCCATTCGAGCTCTTTCATCTGCAGTTAATCTAGAAATATCCTTATTCATGAATTTCAGAGTACCACCAGTAATTTTGTATTTGGGGTTTCCCATCAACACATTCGCAAGCGTTGATTTACCACTACCATTGGGTCCCATGATAGCGTGGAGCTCTCCTTTTCCTATTGTGAGGTTCAAACCCTTCAATATCTCCTCATTGTCTTCCGCCAATACTACGTGCAAGTTCTTTACTTCTAGAAGATTCATTCCAATCCCTCCAAACCCGGTACATATTATCTGGATTATATCATAATCCCGACAATTATTACCCAAAATTTCAGCCGTTAAGTTAAGATACCGTTTCTAGGATATATAATTGGAGAAATCAAGGTATGGAGGTGCTTCGTGCTCTATGTAGTCTTTATAGGTGTCCTCATGGGTCTTGCCAATCTTATTCCAGGCGTAAGCGGTGGCACTATTGCGCTACTGGGGGGACTATATGAACGTTTTGTAGGTTCTATATCTATGCTGACGACTCTCAAAATTCGCAGAGAAGAGATGCTCTTCCTGACAGAACTAGTCGTCGGTTTAGTTATAGGAATCTTTGGGTTCTCTGCTCTTATTGATCTTTCTCTTTCAACCGTCCCTTCACTTATGTACGGAATATTCTCAGGGCTTGTGATAGGAGGTGTTCCAGTAGTTTTCAAACGAATTGAGAAACTAGGCATCAGCGCATTGCTTTCGCTGGCAGCGGGAGTCGCAATTGTTGTTCTTATATCCATTCTGAGTTCCAGAACTGGAGGAGTTGCGCTCACCGATCACGGCGCAATCAATCTGGTCTATGATGTTGTTGCCGGCTTTTTCGGAGCTTCAGCCATGGTGCTTCCAGGGCTTAGCGGAGCATTTATTCTTCTGGTCATGGGAGAGTACACCAGGGCCATCTCCGCAATCAAGAGCTTCGACCTAGTCATAATTGCTTTCATTGGGATAGGTATGATCCTGGGAGTGCTATTCGTAAGCAGACTTCTCAAATACTTGATGAAGGAGTTTCGCAGTGAAACTTTCGCCTTCCTTCTGGGCT
>Ga0334899_1003811_pt1 | contig 10276 bp, 8 predicted proteins | sample GraSluR3_MG_FD_207219 | JGI IMG/M metagenome (GOLD analysis project Ga0334899, IMG submission 207219) | Sludge microbial communities from methane-producing bioreactor in Wageningen University, Netherlands - Granular Sludge_8_08-R3 | ecosystem: Engineered > Bioreactor > Anaerobic > Unclassified ... | reverse complement strand
GTATTTTTGCTTACTAATAGAAATAGTGGCAACACCGCATCAGATGGTCTTAAAATTCTGTCGAATGATAACAATGCTGTAATATATTTGCAAGAAACTGGTAGTTTAAGTTTAATGACAAAAAACCCACTCCGTTTTAAAATGGCAGCAAACGGAAATATTACCATAGGAACATCGCAGAATAACTATTTTGTTGTAAATGAATCGGGTAATGTAGGAATAAACACTAGCGAGCCAACTGCGACGTTTGATATTAATGGAGATATTCGTATTCGTTCTGAAGCTTCCGAAAATTTTGTTCTTACAAGTACCGAAGACGGAAGCGGAGAATGGAAAGAATTAAAACTTGAATTAACTGAAAGCACACTAAGCCTTGCAAATCATAATTCTGAGGTTGATTTAAGTGGATTTAATCAGACAATAAGTTTAACAGAACAGTCGTTACAATTAAGTAATGACGGTGGGAGTGTGGCTTTAAATAATATTAATTATTGGATGAAAACCGGTAGTTCAATTTATTATAATTTTGGCAATGTAGGTATAGGTACAGATAATCCTACTTGTGAATTGGATATAAACGGAACTGTAAGAATACAAAATGGTTGGCGAGGCTTAAAAATTGAAGGTAGCGGATCAGAACCACACCGTTATGATTTTATAGCCGGTGATTTGGGAAACGATCCTGCTCATAAAGGAGGTTTTGGCATATATGATGATACCGCCGGTAAATATAGATTTGCTATATCTCATGATGGAAATATTGGTATTGGTACAATTAATCCACAGTATAAGTTAGATGTACGAGGAGAGGCACATTTTTGCAAAGTTAGAGTTTCAACACAAGGTTTTTGCGATTACGTTTTTGATGATCAATACCAATTAATGTCTTTAGATGAACTATCTGAATTTATTAAAACAAACAAACATTTACCGAATATACCAAGTGAAGCGGAAGTAATGAAAGAAGGAAATTTTGATTTAGGAGAAATGAATAAGATACTCCTTGAAAAAATTGAAGAACTTACTTTGTATATTTTGCAACAAGAAGAACGGATAAAAGCTTTGGAAGCGGCAAATAAACAATAATTCTGTTTACTAAAAAACTAATTGCGATGAAACTATCTCTAATTATACTATTTGCTCTTTGCACAATAATGCTTACTGCACAAAACGAAACAGAAAGCAATAAAAAGATTAGCACATCTTGGGGCTACAACGTACACTTATATAAAGGAATGTTTGATTTTAAACCGCCGATTGTTGATACAAGTTCGGTTTATTATCCAGATGCTTACTATTACTATAATTCATTCCAATATATTTCTGATATTGATTTCAATTGTGAGTATCAACTTAATAAAAGATTTAGTTTAAAAACAGGCTTAGAATTATACTTAATAATATTGAAATCTAAGCCTAACATAGATGTTATTAACAATACCATGCTAAATCCATATAAAATATGCGGAAGCCATAACATAGCATATATTGGTATGCCAATTGCTTTATTTTATAACTTAAATAAATTCAATTTTGGAATTGGACTATCAAGTTGCATTTTTGAGTATAATAATAGTAGGTTTAAACTTAACACAGGGCAAGAAGAAATAAAAATGAATATGCAATTTTTAAAAATAGCTAATAAAAAATATGATTATTTATGGTTTGTTGAACTAAATTATGATTCAGTATTTAAAACCAAAAATCATATTTTTGGATTAAGCTTTAAAACATCCGCTAGTACATTCTTACTTTATAAAATTGGGTTGAATTATAGCATAGGAATTAAAATATCAAGAATATGAAAAATTATTTAATCATCTTTTGTCTCCTTCTTTGTTTTGGAACGAACTCTCAAAACTTGATAAAAAATTATTCGTTTGAAGATGGTAATCCTAAAAGTTTCTCGAATGTTTTTGAAGGCGACAACTATATTGGAGCAGTTAATTTTAGACACAATATTGATTACTGGCAAAGCAGGATGCCATCAAAATTGCTTTTACACTCAGGATATAATACAATTTGGCACTCCCCTGATTGGAGTTTTGGTGTCAATCCAAGACATGTCGGTATAAGAAGTTACGAATTAGTACAACAAGAATTATCAACAGAGCTTATATACGGGGCATATTACCTAATTAAATTCAAATATAGATGGCATGATTATAGCGATGATGTTAATCTTGAATTTTACCTATCGCAAAATGAATTAAAATATAAAAAAGAAAGATTATTATTGTGGCAAAACGAAGAAAATCATTTGTGTAGCGACGATTACAAAAGCTTTGACTCTGAAGCGGGAAGTGATTATTATGTTGTTGCATGTTTAGAAAATTTGATAAACCAATCAGATGTAAATGGAGAATGGTATTCGCATGAAGAAATTATTCAAATACCACAAAATGGGACATTTCACTGGTTTGGATTTCAAACAGTTTTAAAGGATGATTCTAACGTAGATGTTTGTTATGTCGGGTACTTGAAAATTGATGAAATCGAATTAGAATTGTTACATTGCTCAGACGATCCTTGTAGTCCAACCGACGGTAATATTAACATACACTCGTTTATACACCCACAATATGGTTATTGCTTTTGTAATTTAAATAATATTAGTAAAGTAACAAATTTTAGAGTAACTGATTTATTAGGTCAAACTCCAATATTTGTGGGAGAAGACATTGAATGCTTTAATGGTATTAAAGATACAATTTGTTGGAATGGACGAAATAACAACAATGCACCAGTTGCACCTGCTTGGTATTTTATTAAATTCGATGTTACAAATGATTGTGGTACTTTTAATAAAAATTATAGCTTACTACATACACAAGGGACAAACTTTATTTCAAAAACGCCATACTTATGTAATAATTCAGTTTATTTACCAATTGAGTGTTGTGGGCACGAACCTGATGTTTACATTTATGATGAAGTATTTACAGGAGCAGGTTATGCTGATTTAATTGCAATGAATTCGATTACTGCTGAAGACATTACAGTAGAAACTTCTGTTGACCATGTTCATTTTCAAGCCGGTGATTATATAGAAATCACTGATGCTATAATAGATGGTGATTTTATTGCTGAGATAAAACCCTGCGAACCATTATATAATCGTGCTTTTTCAAACAATATACAAAAAATAAATTATCCCGAAAATGTGGAGTTTACGGAAACCAATTATACTGCGAATGAAATTGGAGATTTAGACGAAAAACATTCGTTTCAGATATATCCAAATCCTGCCGAAAACATATTATATGTAATCTCCGATAATGGCGGACGTGTAAACTTCGCAATATATGACGTTTACGGCAAAAAAAGAATTTCTGGTACAGGGTATAATGCAATAAGTATTGATATTACAGAGCTTAATTCAGGACTATATGTAATAAGCATTAGATCAACAAAACACATTTATAACTCTAAATTTTTGAAAAAATGAAACACATAATTGTAATAGTATCAATAATTGCTTTATACAACACTGCATTTTCGCAACAATATTATTTAGGAATTGAAACAGGTTATGGTATTAGTAGCAGCAATATTGAGATTGATTGGGATGGCTCTACAATTACACCATTGGCAGATAATTGCGGTAGAGCAGGATTTACAGGAAAACTAATATTCGACAATAATTTTGGAATTAGTTCGGGACTAAACTATTTATTGCTTCAACTCCCCGATAAATTTCAAAACACCGATCTTAGTGAAATTCCCGGATTCAACGAACCTTCATATTTACAAAGCAGACATCATTATCTAAATATACCTATCTTACTAAGCTATACTATTGACTATTTTCGGCTGGAATCAGGTTTTTACTATTCTTTACTTCTTGCCCAAAATGCGGATGCTTATGCAAGAAAATCTGATGTCGGATTTAAACTAAAATTAAACTTCAACATTTACAAAGGCTTCTATTTTTATCAAGAAACAAGTTTTGGAATAATAAATATGGTATATGTAGAAAACATGAACAAAAAAAACTATTATGTTATGTTGGGGGTTGGATATAATTTGAAATTTGGGTAATGATACTTCACAATTAAAAAAGTTATACAAAATACGACCGTTTATGAAAAGCCAAATAAATATTTTCTTCATTAGCTTATATTTTATTTTATCAGCTTTTACGACATTTTCACAAAACGAAAAACCGATAAATTCAGGGGCTGTTTTTATCGACGGGAAATATGTGGAGCCACCGTATATAATTACTTTAAGTGATGGAAATCAAGTTTTTATTAATGGAATCAGCATCTGTACTACACAAAATTCGGTAAAACATGAGCAAATAATACAAAAACCTGTTATTCCTAATTGTTTAAGCAAATTTTCTAGTTTCGAAGATATTACTGATTGCTATTTGCCTGGGCAAAATCTAACTTATGTTAAAGCTGCCAGCCTTTATTTTATTGAAAATTATGATTATGAAATTGCAAATGACAGTATTATCGAATATTATAAACATTTACCAAATATTGAAAGTATAACACAGAAAAATGGTCCGTTTTACATTGTAAAGTTTTATAATGGACGTGTTTGTACAATGTGTTTTAGTGTAGATCGTCTTAGACAGCTTTATCCTAAAAATGAGCAAACTGGACACCTTGAAAGTATTGACAAGGCAACCCAGATTGAAATTCAAATGTCTCAGATACAAGCCCTACTCAAAAATAATAAGCTTTTGTTTTTCTTTTCTGATGAAAATGCAAACAACTTTTTAATTTCAGATATCAATGATGTTGAAATAATTAATGATTTGGTTAAAAGTAAAAATCCTCACGATATAAAAGTTGATAGTTTGACAAATATACTGCATAACAAAAAGCTGATTGAAAAATTATTGAATTATGAAAGTTTTGAACTGGTTCAACTAAAAAATTTTACAACTAATTCTGCAGCTCAAGATTCAATCAAAATAAAAAAGCAAAACCGCTCATTAAAAAACATGCAAGAAGAAGATATTGCCTACTCTCCTAAAAGAAACAAAGTTAAAGCTTTTTGCCCTGCTTTATATGAAACAAATACATTTGGGATGTTTTTAACGCAAGAATTTGAAAATGTAAAAACTAAAATCGAAAACTGTGGTTTTGACAATCCTATTTTATATGTTGATTACACAGCAAATGATAATGTTTTTGCATGCGATTATTATGACATTAAACACATGGCTGATGATGCAGGTTTTATATATATTGCTGCGCATGGTGGGGAAACTGAAGGCATATTGCTTACCAGAGGCACAACAGAAGATGTTATAATTAATTGGATTTCTGACATGAATGATCTTGAAAATATTGAAATAGCAAATGTCCCGGATGCTTATAAGCCCGAGGAATGGTCTGACAATTTAGAGTGTTGGGAGGCTTATGCAAATTCTGCATGGGCAAATCAAAATTGGGGAACAGAACTTGTTGAAAATAAAACTATTACAATACTTTCTATTTGCAATGGATACAACAATGGATGGGTAAATGCATGTGCAGGGGGAGCTTGTTTTGGATACGAAGGAATAACTGATTTTGGGAGTGCCAATACTCACAACATCGCATTATTGGGATATATGAACAGCAGTTCAGGTAATGGACAATACAGGTTGGCTTCGCAAGCTTATAATAAAGTTATACAGAGCAGTCCAACTTCAAATCTAAAATATATTGGAAATGGCGAAGTAACGCTATGTCCCGGGATTGTTGCAAAATTTCCAGACAACTTAAGCATTGTAAATTCATCGGGAAATGGATATATAGCTCTTGACACATGGTGCAACTCAGACATAGATTTGGATGTTAGCAGTTACCTAAGTCCTGTATCTTTTTCCACGCAGGGTAATATTGTAATTTCTGATCTTGAATGGGACAATCCGGTTGGAGGAAAATCTAACAGAATAAACTTTTCATGGCTTAATTCATCATCTCAAAATTCGGGTATAGTTACTGTCCATATTAATGCCGAAAAATTTCAGAGCACACCTTCAATATTAAATGAATATCACACTTTAAACCCAACAGTTGAACCAACATCTTATTCATTTCAGGTTAACCCTTATGATATTAGTATGCCCACAATTTCAGGTAAAGTTTACGACTCTTCATCTTCAGATTATTTAACAAACGGAACAGTAAAAGATACTGATAATTCTGAAAATTCTGTTTCAATCAATTCGCAAGGAGAATATAGCATTTCTGTTAATCAGGCTTGGAGTGGTAGCCTTACTGCTTCATCGCCCGGATATGCACCAAAAACACAGCCTTTTAATCCTGTATTTGCAGATACAGAGTATGATTTTTATTTAGATGAAGTGCCAAACACATACATTACACATGAAGTAGTTTCAGGGAATAGTGTTCAATTCTATTCCCATAATGTTCCGTCTGGATATAATACTTACTGGGACTTTGGTGATCCTAACACTGATTATGATAATACTTCCAACCCTAATCCGCCATATACATATAGTGTTGCAGGGACTTTTACTGTTGTATTGACTCTTACTCATTATCTAAGTGGTGATCAACTAAATCCGATATCGTATGAAATTGTTATTGAACCAATAATTATTTCAGGCATGTATTCTCCTGAATTTTCAAGCAGTTGTTTGTTAGTTGATGTTGGTACTGAAGTTACATTTTATGATAATTCAACATTTAATGAAGAACAAGAACTGTGGAAGTGGTTTTTTGAATGGGATACAGATAATGTTTCAGAATCAGATTTTTTCTATAAAGAACCGAATTATCCTGTAAATCCAGAATTTTTGGTAACGAATCACATATTTAATAATATTGGACATCAAGTAATAAAGTTGCAATCATACAATCAAGTCTTTTGGTTTGGTGATGTTCAATATAATGGGACAGATTGGAATGAAAGCCTAGCTGCTTGGGGAGGAGTTAATGTCATTGATTGCGATTTGACGAGTGTTCTATTTACGCATCCACTCTTTTGTTCAGGAATATTTTTAGGTGCTGTGTATGATGATTGGGCATATAATAACAATACAGGGCCATTATACATTTACGGAGGTAGTTTTCTTTTTAATGGAATCGCAAACAACCATCTTGACAGCAATTTGCCTATTACAATAAGTGCTTGCAAAGAAATTATTATTAACGGTGATCTCGAATTTATTGCAGATGGCTCAGAAGAACTTATTTTGGAGATAAATGATGATCCTTGTCTGCATGAGGGAGGGGATAAGTCATTATTAGATATTCAAGAATACGGTACAGATGATGTCGTTGCTACAGAAAGCCATTTGTATTGTTATCCTAATCCTGTAAGTGATTTTTTAAATGTCAGCATTTTAAATGAATGCAAGCAGGATGTATTTTTTAAATTTATCAATATACAGGGACAAGTAATTGTAAATTATAATAAAGAAAATGTTCAGATTGGTAGAAATATTTTCAGATTCGACATTAAAAATTTCCCTACTGGTATGTATTTTATCAGTATAAACATGAATAATAATAACTCTATAAAGAAATTTATTAAAAACTAAAAAGATGAAAAAAATAGTAATCACCACGACTTTATTATTAGTTGCTATTGTTGTTCTTGGTCAATGGTTTGTAGAAACTGACATCGGTTATGTCTTGGCAATGAATAGAAAATCTTTTGTATATGACAATATTGTATTAGTTGATAATAGGGTGAATGACACTTATGAGAAGGTGTCCTATTCTCATAATTTTAATATAATCCAAAGTCCATTTATTAGTTTTACAGGTGGCTATAAACTTAATAGCTGGGCCATATCCTTTGGTTTTTCTTATTGTGATAATAAGACTTTTACAAGTTTTAACAAACAAAATTCATATTTTAGGGACAAAAGTATTATTTGGGAGAATATTGGTGATGATAGAATTTTCGTGAATAGGAGTATTGAAAATTATAGTTATTCTACGAAAGGCTATTATGTGTTGCCAGAAATCTCATATATCTTTAAATTAAAACAATTTAGGATTAGTCCATTTCTGGGTGTTTCTTTAAAGTATTTAACAGTTTATGAATCTATAACAAGAAAAACAACGTCTTACATTCTTGATTCTACTGAAGAAGCCTCTCCCAATTTTGTTACCGAACGATATAATTGCAAATCTTCATTTTCAAATGATTTAAGTAACGTATTTGCTCTTTGGTCGGGCTTGCAAATATCATACGATATAAGTGATAATTTTAACTTGTTAGGTAAGATTAATTGTAGTTTAGGAAATACAATTAGAGTTGTTGAAAAGGTGCAAACTTCGTATGAAAGTGAATTTATGGGTAATGTGATTGAATCTAATAAAAATAAATATGTCTATGCGACAGATCAATTATGGAACCTTAACTCAATAAACTTCTCCCTCGGCATACGCTACTACTTCAATAAAAACACTTCCAGCAAAAATGAGTAAAAATGACAATATTACAATCAGCGCCTGTACCGAAATCGTAATCAACGGGGATATTGAATTTATTGCAGATGGCTCAGAAGAACTTATTTTGGAGATAAATGATGATCCTTGTCTGCATGAGGGAGGGGATAAATCAGTATCAGAAATTGTTAAAACAACAGGAGAAAATCGAATTGAAAAAGGGAGTATTTTTTCTTGCTTCCCTAATCCTGTATTTGATATTTTAAATGTTAGTGTTTTTCTTGAACAAAAACAAGATTTAAATTTCAGAATAAATAATACGCAAGGACAAATGATATTACAACATTCAGAAAAGAATATAGAAGCCGGAATATACATTTTTCAGTTTGATGTTAAGAGTTTCCCACCAGGAATGTACTTTATAAACCTTAATATAATTGAGAAAAATAATCTGAAATTTATTATAAACTAACAACTACAACTATGAAAAAAATAATAATAACAATTCTTTTATTTATAATATACATCAATATTTTTGCTCAATGGTTCATAGAAACAGGGGTGGGGATTTCTTTCCCAATTGAGACTAGCAATAGCGGGTTGTTTTATGATCAAGAATATTTATATGATGAAATAAATGATAATTATTTTAACAATCTTATACCCATAAAATTTAATATTATTAAAAGTCCTTTTATTAGTGTAAAAGGGGGGTATTTATTAAATAATAAATGGGAATTTAGTACCAGTATATTGTATCGGAATAATCTGTCAATTAAGTGTATAAATCATGATAATAAAATAAATAGAAATTATATTATTCGTACGAATAATAATGTTGAAACACTACAGACGCACTCATCGTATTATTATTTTGAAAAGCTTTCCGTATCGCCTAGTCTTGCATACAGCTTTTGGTTAAATAAAAAACTCGCATTAACACCAATAATACAATTTGATATTAGCCTAAACAAAATGCACAAAACAGATAGCTTGATTACAAAAAGATACTTTTATGATACAGGAGAATTAATTATTGAAACTATTGAAATAAATCAATACAAGTTTCCAAACTATCTCAGCTTAAGTAACTCTATAATGATTTCATCAGGAATAAATGTAACATATTCAATTAGTGATAGGTTGACTTTACGGATTGGTGGAATGTTTGATTTATTAAAACAACAATACACTCCAATAAAACAAATTAGATATTACCATGAAAAAATCGTCAATGGGGTAAGCGAAGTCAAAGACGATAACGAATATATTTATGATTTACAAGGAAGCTCAATGTTTTATTATACAAATACTTGGAATATTAATTTTAGTATTAGGTATTACATAAAAACAAAAACCCCTTCGTAAAAAATGAATAAAAATTACAATAATACAATCAGCGCCTGTACCGAAATCGTAATAAACGGGGATATTGAATTTATTGCAGATGGCTCAGAAGAACTTATTTTGGAGATAAAAACCACTACTGTCGCAAGATTGTATATGCTGACAATACTCTTTATCCCTAACTCGTCTAATTCTCCAACGAGGACGTATTTACCTCCTATCATAATTTGAAACAGACCCCCTACAGAACCAAGAAAAATACCAAATTAAAATTATCTATTATTTAAAATAAACTTGCATTTAAACTGGCAAAATTATGTAGTATATAGGTAAAAAATTAAAAAATAACATGAATTATTTGTCATGTTACAAATATTTTGTTATTTTTGTATGAGAAACCAACCACTATTATTATGAAAAATCTAAGATTTAAAGGAGTTTTTAGTTCTCTCTCTCTCTCTCTGTAAACACTGGGTTTTAAAACTAAGTACTTTAGTCTTGTTTATATTATGTTCGCATATAGTTTTTGCACAGTTTTGGGATCCAAATGGGAA
>Ga0334899_1003807_pt1 | contig 10279 bp, 8 predicted proteins | sample GraSluR3_MG_FD_207219 | JGI IMG/M metagenome (GOLD analysis project Ga0334899, IMG submission 207219) | Sludge microbial communities from methane-producing bioreactor in Wageningen University, Netherlands - Granular Sludge_8_08-R3 | ecosystem: Engineered > Bioreactor > Anaerobic > Unclassified ... | reverse complement strand
GCTTTGTTCAAAAACAAAGAAGCCATCGGCGAATATGTAAAAATAAACAACGTTCCGTTTAAAGTCGTGGGAATTTGCCTTGAAGGTGGAGGTACCCGCCACCGGAATGCCTATGTTCCGGTAACCACTGGTCAGAAAGTATTTAACGGCGCCAACCGGCTGCACAATTTCGCGCTTACCATAAACGCCAATTCCATTGAAGAAAGCAAAGCCATTGAAGAGCGCGTTCGCACAACGCTGGCCCGAAAACATAAATTCGATGCAACCGACCGGGCTGCTTTGGGTTCGTACAACAAACTCGAAAACTACCTGCAAACCATGCGCATTTTCGAAGCCATTAAAATATTCATCTGGATAATTGGTGCCGGAACGCTCATTGCCGGGGTGGTTGGCGTGAGCAACATTATGCTGATTGTGGTAAAAGAACGTACCAAGGAAATTGGAATCCGCAAGGCCATTGGGGCAAGTCCGGCATCGGTTGTTGGACTCATTTTACTGGAATCGATTCTCATTACTACCATCGCCGGCTACATCGGACTTGTTTTGGGCACCGGACTAATGGAAGGACTGAACTTTTTTGTGGAACAGCAGTTTGCTGCATCGGCAGCATCAAACGGAGGAAACGGCGATATGATTTTTCGAAATCCTACGGTGGATTTGAATATTGCGGCTACTGCCACCATGCTGTTAATTTTTGCCGGCGCCATCGCAGGATACATTCCTGCCAAACGTGCAGCACGTATTAAACCCATCGAGGCGTTGAGGGATGAGTGAATGGAGATTTATTGAGATTGACAGGGATTTGTTGTGAAAAATTGAGATTGGTGGAGATTGACTGAAATTAACAGAGATTAACTGTGTTTAGGAAAATTTGGAAAATTAACAGAAAAACCCGAAACCCGGAACCCGAAACCCGGAACTGGGAACTTTAAACTCGAAACTTTAAACTGAGATGTTTGATTTAGACCTTTGGAAAGAGATAATCGACGCGCTGAAAAAGAACAGGATGCGCAGTTTTATGACAGCCTTCGGGGTATTCTGGGGGATTTTTATGCTCATCATTATGTCGGGAGCAGGCCGGGCGCTGGAAAATGGCATCATGGACGGCATAAAGGCATTTGCAACCAATTCGGCCTTTTTCTGGACCGAACGCACGAGCAAACCGCATAAAGGATTTCAGCGCGGAAGAAGGTGGGATTACAAAAATGCCGACATCCAATACATACGGGCAAATATAAAGGATGTGGAATACCTTTCACCCCGGCTGTTCGGGCCCAATACCTACGGCGGTGACAACACTGTTCGGGGCATTAAAACCGGGGCGTTCAACATTTACGGCGACTATCCCGATTTTTACAAAATCGACCCGTGGACACCCATAAAAGGTCGGTTGCTGAATGAAATCGACATCATGCAAAACCGAAAAGTCTGCATTATTGGCGAGCGGGTTGCCGAGGTAATGTTTGCCGAAAATGAGAATCCCATTGGCGAATACCTGAAAATTAACGGAGTTTATTTTCAGGTGGTTGGGGTAGTTCATCCTGAAACGCGCATAAACATTGGCGGCGGACAAAAAAATGAAGCCATTATGATACCGTTCAGTACCATGCAGCGCACCTATAATATGGGGGATGTAGTGCACTTTTTCTCCGTTACTTCTGTTCCGGGAGTACCGGTAAGCCGGGTGGAAGAACGGTTGAAAGAACTGCTGAAAAACCGGCATCACGTTGCACCGGATGACCTCCAGGCTATTGGTTCATTTAACATCGAAGTAGAATGGAAAAAATATAATGCATTGTTCAACGGCATTCAAATTCTCACCTGGATTGTGGGAATCGGAACGCTGCTGGCCGGAATTATCGGCGTCAGCAATATTATGATGGTCATCATCAGGGAACGCACGCAGGAAATTGGCATTCAACGGGCCATTGGCGCAACGCCGGGAACGGTGATGCTGCACATTGTAATGGAAAGTGTATTCCTGACGGTTTTGGCAGGTTACATTGGGCTGGCGCTTGGCGTTGGCTTGCTCGAATTGCTTAGTATGGCGCTCGACAGCGGAGGCGACGAAATCTTTTTCCGGCGGCCGGAAGTCAGTTTTAAAATGGCGGTTTCAGCTTTAACCGTTTTGGTTTTTGCCGGAATTTTTGCCGGAATGATTCCCGCACGCCGGGCGGTGAAAATTAAACCTATCGACGCCATCAGAGAAGAAAAATAAAAACAGAAAACGAAACAAATAAAAACAAGAGTCATGAAGAAAGTATTCAGAATTTTAGGAATTGTACTATTAATCGGGGCGTTCGGGGGAACCCTTTTTTTCCTTTACAACAAATCGAAAAAGAAACCCGATGTATTTGAAACTCAGAATCCGTTTGTAAGCGATGTAGTGAAAAAAACTGTAGCCACCGGTTCGGTGGTGCCGCGCTTCGAGATCGACATTAAACCACAGGTTTCGGGAATTATCGACGAACTTTTTGTGGAAGCCGGCGACAAAGTGGAAAAAGACCAGGTGGTTGCCCGTATTAAAATTATTCCCGACATGGTTACGCTCAATTCAGCCGAAACCCGGTTGAACCGTGCAAAAATCAATTTCGAGGATGCTAAAAACGATTTCGGGAGACAGCAGGGACTGTTCGATAAAAATGTAGTTTCTTACGAAGAGTTCAAAAATGCCAAAGTGGCTTACGATTCGGCCAAAGAAGAACTCACCGCCGCAGAAAATAACCTCGAATTAATTAAAAACGGTGTAACAAAAAAGGCCGAAACCACTACTAATACACTTGTGCGTTCAACAATCACGGGCACAGTGCTGGATGTTCCGGTAAAAGTGGGCAACTCGGTGATACAATCGAACACGTTTAACGACGGAACAACAATCGCTACCGTGGCCAACATGAACGATATGATTTTTGAAGGCAAAGTGGACGAAACTGAAGTGGGAAAAATAAATTCCGGTATGCCTATTGAACTGGAAATTGGCGCCATCGAGAAAGAGAAATTTCAGGCCGAACTGGAATACATTTCACCGAAAGGAGTTGAAGAAAACGGAGCCATTCAGTTTGAAATAAAAGCCAGCGTTCAGTTACAGGAAGGCCAGTTTATACGCGCCGGATACAGCGCCAATGCCAACATCGTTCTCGATCGGAAAGACAGCGTTTTGGTCATTCCCGAGGGATTGCTGAAGTTTGAAAACGATTCGTCGTATGTTGAAGTTCAAACCGCAACGGAACAGCAGTTCGAAAAACGACCTGTGCAAACCGGCCTGTCCGATGGAATTAATATAGAAATTACAACAGGGTTAAACAAAAACGATAAGGTGAAAGGGGAAAAAATCGACCCGAAAAAACTAAAAGAAGAAAAGGCCAACCAGGGTTAGTCCAGATAAAATGGTTGGGTTTATTAATTTAGCCTGATTAAAAAAAAGTAAAATGAAGAAAACAATTGCACTTTTAACGGGGATTTACTTTATGTTTTCAGCATTTATGGTTAGTGCCCAGAATACCTGGTCGCTGCAGGAATGCATCGGTTATGCGCTGGAAAACAACATCCAGATCAAACAGCAGGGGTTAAACACCCAATACAATGAAAACCTGGTTCACCAGGCCAAATCCGACCGGCTGCCCAACCTGAATGCCGGGGCCTCGAACAACTACAGCTTTGGCCGTTCGCTGAATAACGAAAACGTTTATGAAAATGTAAACTCTACGGCATTAAACGGTTATATACAGTCGAATGTAACGGTTTTCAACGGGTTCACCCTGCAAAATACGGTTAAACAAAATGAACTTGATTTAAAGGCAGCGCTACACGACATGCAAAAAGCCAAAGACGATTTAATTCTGAACGTTGCGGCTTCCTACCTCGAAATCCTGTTTGCCGAAGAGCTGACACTGATTGCCGAAGCTCAGGTTGAAGTGACCCGGCAGCAAATTGAACGCACCCAAAAGCTTGTGGACGCCGGAAGCCTGGCCCGCGGTGCCCTGCTCGAAATCGAAGCCCAACTGGCGCGCGAAGAATTACAACTGGTAAACGACCAAAACCGGGTGCAGCTGGCGTACCTCAGCCTGTTTCAGTTGCTGGAACTGCCCGTGGAAAAAAGTTTCACCATAGAAAAACCCAGACTTCCTGAAATTAAAGCGAATGTAACCATGCTCAACTCATTCGATGTGTTTAATAATGCTATGAATGTGCGACCGGAAATCAAAGCTGCACAACTCCGTGTGGAAAGTGCCCGGCGGCAACTCGATATTGCCAAAGGATACAACTACCCGACCCTGAGTTTTGGGGCGAATTACAACAACCAGTATTTTAATATTTTGAACAGTGAAATGCCGCAACTTTCTTTCAACGAACAACTCAAAAGCAACAGCAGGTATGGTTTTGGATTAAGTCTGAATATCCCGATTTTCAACCGCTTTCAGGTGAAAAACGGAATATCGAACGCGAAGCTGCAAATTGCCGATTACGAATACCGGCTGCAAACCGCACGCAATGTGTTGCGTAAAGACATTGAACAGGCTTATACCAATGCGGTAGCCGCGCTTAACAAATACATTTCGAGTGAAAAAGCGGTAAAATCTACCGAAGAAGCTTTCCGTTATGCCGAAGAAAAATTCAATGTTGGAATGATGAATACGGTGGAATACAACCAAAGTAAAAATTACCTTACTGTGGCACAGTCGGAATTACTACAGGCCAGGTACGAATATATTTTCAGGGCAAAAATTCTGGATTTTTACAACGGGGTTCCGATTGAGTTGTAGCAATTAATCAATTATTTTGGCAGATATGGATATATCAAAACTTTAAACGTTGTCAGGTGCTGCGCACGCTGACAAGTTTTCACCTTTTATCAACCTGACAGCGTGCACAGCACCTGTCAGTGTTAAAAAAGTGAAAGATAAATTTTAAAATCCATACCACCTCTTAACATTGACTGCATAAATTTTATCCATTACCTCTTTGGGAAGTTTGAGGCCGCGAAATTCTCCATCGATTAAGCTGCTGGTCATTTTGTTGTCGGTTGCCAAATATTCCCAGTCGTTCAGCCAGGTTTGGTGCATCCGGTCTTGAAACGCCTCTTTTTCCTGACCGCGGTCGATAATGTCGGTGCCGTACAACAGGCGGTCCTGGTAGCTGATGAAAAAATTGCGCACCTTTTCCCTGTCTTCAACCGTTTGGTAAAATAGTTGCCCCATTCGGGCAGCCATGTCCATAGATGCATTGGGAAAACGGTCGAGAAAGGCGGCCATTTCATCCACGCTCCACTCCAGACTGGCCAGGTGGCAGCCGATAAAAATCAGGCCGGGATGTTTTTCCAGCATCCGGTCGCGGGCCGCCATTTGTTCTTCATACGAAGGAAATTCAGGATGCAGGTACATGTGGTATTGCGGATTGTTTGCAAAATAGTTGCTGTCGTTTTTGGTCGTCATTTCTTCCAAAGGCAGCCAGCAGTTTTTGGGTTCGCCGAGGTGCCCCACCAGCGGAATTCCCTTTTCGGCAAGGTGCTGAAAAACCGGGTCGAACTGCGGGTCGTCAATCATAATCAGCACACTGTCCTTGTCGCGAAACTCCATGCCGATATTTTTCCACACTTTCACGGCAATGGCGCCATCGGCAACACACTGGTCAATCCAGGCAATGGTATTTTCCACCCAGCCCGGTTCATCCCAGCCATCCAAACAAAAAGTAGTTGTAAATTCGGTCGTTTCAGGGTATTCCTGCTTTAATAATTTCAGCCACTGGTGCGCCTCCACAACGCGTTCGCATCCACCTGAATAAGTGTTGATGTTCAGCAGCCTGAAATTATCTTTTTGTGCCTGCACCACTGAATTTTCATTGTCGGTGTAAATATGGTAATGCGCATCGATTTTTTCCACTTTTTGAAAATCTTCCGGAGAATAATAATTCTTGTTTTGGCAGGAAACCAGCGCGATTGTTGCAATGAAAAAGGAAAAATACAGAGTTTTCATCATTTGTTTTTATAATTCAAGGGATGAAGTTAAAAAAATCTTTTCGTTATAAACGAACCTGTTTCCTCTTTCTTATAAAAACCCGAAGTCGATTAATTTTGAAGCATTAAAAAGCTTAGAAGTGATTGAAATGCCCAGAAAACGAAGAAGTATCAGGGGAAATGAGTTTTTAGTTCAATTCATACCACCTGGTTTTTACCAGTTGAATTCCGGTTTCCAGCCCGGGATAGGAGATATGCGTATCCAGTGCTTCTGTATAGTCCATGGCATCGTTTTTCAAAAATTCGTGCAGATTCCGGTAGTTGTCGAGGGCAAAATCAATCGGATACCCGGCAATGAAGATATGCCAAAAAGCTTCCAACTGCTCATTGGATGAATTTTCAAGGGAATTTTTCACAAAATTGAACATTGGGGGAGATAACAGCGATTTAATTTTCGCATAGTAATTTAATGTAGTCCTGGTTTTCATCTTTCTGTATTTATAAGCGGTGGCTAAGATATTGCAATGCAGATTTCGCCCCGCTTACAAATTGCCGGAATTCACGGAAAGAATTCCTGAATTTTTATCAGCAAAGAACTGATGTACCAGATGTCATTTCCGGTTGATGCAGGTTAGGGAAAGATGAAGTTAACACCCGTAAAAGCAGAAAAAAACTGTAAGAAAAGTGATAAAACAGAAAAAGAAAGCCTTCGGTATTTTTTACGGAATAAAATTCTCCCACTCTTCCGCTTTCAATCCCGGAAACGGAACAAAGGAAAACCTCCTTTCATTTTCTTCAAATTGCGTATAAATTGGTTTGCCTTTTTCTATGCCGAGGGAAGAATAATCAGCCGGCGCTTTTACCTGTAATTCGGAATGCCGGTACATCGGGTTCGGTTTCCATTCAATTTTTCCGGTGTAGCCAATAACCGGAAACCAGGCCAGTCCGTTATGCGCACGCACATCGTCGTATTCAAAACCATAATCCCGTTCGCACCACGCGCCGAAAGTGAGCGGTTGCTCCGGGTCGGCGCTGACAGTGATGTGCGTCCAGCCGGGCGGTACAACCACCACCTCTCCCGGACCGGCTTCCACCGCGAAACAACGACCGGGGTTATCTTTGGCCGATTCCTGCATGTAAATAACCGCCCGGCCCGCCCATATTTCGTAAATTTCCGGAGTGGACCAGCCGCTCAACGTCGATACTTTATGAATATGTCCCTGACTGCGCACCGGCTCGTCGCCCAGTTTTCCGGCGGCATAAGTTACAACACCGAAAAGCAGGTGTAACTTTTCCAAAAGCGCCCGATGTTCTTTTTTACCGACATCCATCGCAATGGCATACACTATTTCCGGCCCTTCGCAGTGGGGATCACGCAAACTTTTACGGATATCGTCCAGACGGCGGTATTCCACCTCAGGGCCGAAAACACCGGGACCGTAATGAAAGCCCATGGGTTGGGAAACCGGTTTGATATCGAATCCGGGATTAAATTTCATTTTTCATCAATCTAATTTTCAAAATTAAGTAAAACAAAAAATTAATGGCTGAGCCCCTGAATATAGCGAGTTTTATTGCCCCCGGCTTAAGCCGGGGGTTAAATTTCGAACAGCGCAAAATTGGCTTTAGCCGTTAAACAGAATCCTTTCATTCCAAATGGAAAACACAATTTGATCCTGCCATTTTTTTTAAAATAATATTTTTAACCAACGACACTGTTTCAAAATCTCACAAACGCTTTTAAAATGCCGCAAACTTTGCCTTGCGAGCCGCCATGCGGCCGGATGGTGTATCTCCCGACAGATGCCGGCACCACAAACACTTCGGCATAATGCACCACAAACGGTTCAAAAACGTTCTCCGGGCTTTCCACAACAACTTCATCGCCTTCCACAAGACAAATTACGTGGACGCCGCCCTGCGTGTGATGTTCCGTCTTTTTCGAAAACCAGTGCCGCCGGGTTTCGATAAATTCGCGTTCGTGCAGGCCGGTACGTTCTTCCGACCAGCCGTCGCCATCGGCCACTTTTTCAACCCGGTTGATTAGATTCTTTTTTGTCCAGCCGGTTGTCCGGTCCCATTGAATGACGTTTTTCCCGTGTTCGATATAGATGGGGCGCGGTTTGCCGTCCAACCCGAGGCGGCCCCAATCCCACAATTTAAACGTAAAAATATAGGGTGTGGCGCTAATTTCCAAAACCATGCTGTTTTTCCCCGAACAGTGAACCGTTCCGGCCGGAATCAGCACATGGTCGTGTTTTTTTACCGGCCACGTTTGCACATGTTTCTCCGCATCGAACGTTTTACCACCGGCCTGCGCTTCTTCCAGTTCTTTAAGCATTTCATCCGGTTCTATCCCTTCTTTCAAGCCGAGGTAAACAATAGCATCATCTTCGGCATCCATCAAATAATAACTTTCGTCCTGCGTGTAGTGCATTCCGAATTTTTGCTGAATGTATTCCGTGAGCGGGTGAACCTGCAGACTCAGGTTACCGCCTTCCATTGTATCGAGAAAATCGAACCGGATGGGAAACTCATCTCCGAAACGGGCATGTACCGGGTCGCCTAACAAATCGATCGGATGGCGAAACACCAGGTTGATCGAGGGAATTTCAATAATTTCATTGTCGATTTTGAGCAACAGGCTGTTTTCTTCCGGTACGCAGTTGAAACACCAGGCATAATTCTGCGGCTCCGGGCCGAGGTTGCACACCTCTTTCATCCACTGGCCGCCCCACGGCCCGGGATCAAAAAAAGGAACCACGCTGAAGGGCTGCCGGCTGGCGAGTTCCAACCCTTCGAGGACAGCCTTTGCTTCCACCAGTTTTGGCTGCCCGGTTTTATTCGTATCTAAAACAAAATCCCATTTGTCGAATAATTTCTTTTTTAACCGATCGCAAACGCGCCAGTCCACAAAAAAGCCCTGTTTGTAAAGCAACATCCAGTCGGGGGTTTCGCGGTTTTTTACCCCGATGTTATCTACAAGGTGCTGCCGCATCCGCAACTGGATTTCCCAGCGGGCCATGTCGGCATAGACCAGCAGGTCGGGCTCCGGGCAAACATAAGCCGCGCCGGTTCCGTAAATTACCACGGTTCCATCTTTTAATCCGGCAAGTTCATTTTGTAGTTGCTCAACTTTTTCCGAATCATAAAATGCATCGATTTCCAGCCGGGTCAGATAGCCGAAAATCCGGTCGTCGGTTACATCCGGGTAAACCAGTTTTTCTATCTCCTCTTCCGGCTTCATTAACTCTTCGGCCCGGACAAACCGGTCGCATCGCAATCCTGATTCCAGGTGCTGAATGACCTCCCCGTGAATCACTCCCTGGTAAGTTTCCACAACCACCAGCTTTTTTTTACCCTTCAGGTTCTGAATCGCCTGATTCAGTTCGGTAACAATATTGTTCCACCCGGCGGTAACACGATAGGTTTTATTCTTCACCTCTATATACGGGGTGTTGTTGTATTTCGAAGGTTTATCCAAATATTTTTTCGTCATAATCTCAAATTGTTCTCTTTTTTTTTGATAAACTTTTTATTTTTCCTCAAACGACCGCACCAGGTAATCGGCCCCGTAAAGTGCTGCCGTATTGATGTTCTCAGCTTTCAGTAATTTCACTTTCCCCCAGGGAGTCCAGGCATACCTGTTTACGCGTTTTTGCAGTTCGGGTAATATAACCGGAGCGCTTTTCATAATGCCACCCCCCAAAATCATTATTTCGGGATCAAAAGCATGGATCATCGAAATCAAACCCGACGACCATACCGAAAAACAGTGATCGAGGATTTCGTTCGCCAAAAAATCATTTTGGGCTGCATTTCGAAACAACGCTTCATAATCGAGTAATTTTTCGTTTTTCAGGGAACTGAAAGTAAAGGCTGCATGACTTTTTATCAGCTCGGGCAAACGCCACGTGGACGCCTCTGACTCCATACAACCGATGTTTCCGCAGGTGCAAACCGTTCCCCGGTGGTTGACCGTAAAATGCCCGCCGAGGTTTCCCGCCTGGAAATGTTTACCTTTCAGCAATTTCCCCCCGATGAGTACCGCCGAACCGATGCCGGTTCCCAGGGTAACCATCACGCTATTTTCAAATCCCTTTCCCGCCCCGTGCTGCCACTCGCCCAGCAAAGCCATCCGGGCGTCGTTTTCCAGGTAAAGCGGCAAATTCCAGGTTTCTTTTGCCCAGCGCGGTAAATCCAAATCCGGCGCATCGTCGTATTTTTTGTTGGTGGAAAGGACGCGATTGTTTGCAGAATCCACCAGGCCGGGAAAAGAAAAACCGATTCCCGAAATTTCTTCCACTGCCACACGGTGATTCTCCA
>Ga0334899_1003795_pt1 | contig 10313 bp, 7 predicted proteins | sample GraSluR3_MG_FD_207219 | JGI IMG/M metagenome (GOLD analysis project Ga0334899, IMG submission 207219) | Sludge microbial communities from methane-producing bioreactor in Wageningen University, Netherlands - Granular Sludge_8_08-R3 | ecosystem: Engineered > Bioreactor > Anaerobic > Unclassified ... | reverse complement strand
AGAAAAACTTGGCGGTGCAGCAAAAATCTCCGGGGCTGGTGGTGCTAGTAAGGGATCGGGCTTTTTAGTGGTGTATCATCAGGATAAAAATAAGTTAAAAGAAGAACTTAGTAGCGACAAAAACAGCTATCAACTAGAAACATTATCTATTGGTAGTATAGGAGTCAGTATTGATGATTAAAATAACAGCCTCTTGTCCAGGTAAGCTAATGTTATTTGGCGATCACGCTGTGGTTCATCAGCGCCACTGTTTAGTTACGGCGGTCGATCAACGCTTATCAGTTACCATTGAATTTAGAAATGACAAAAAAATAGTGCTTGTTTTACCTGGATTGGGTAGCGATTCTCTCGAAATTGATTTGACCGATTTGGCTGATTTTAAATTCCCTAGAGCCGCTATTTTTATTGGTCAAACCTTAAAAAATTTTGGTGTTAAACATGATTTATCGACGGGTTTAACCATTACAACAAGAAGTGAATTCAAAAGCACTTTTGGCTTTGGAAGCTCGTCGGCAGTAACAGTAGCTACTTGGGCAGCCTTGTTTAAGATTTTTAATATTGAATTTAATAACAGAGATCTATTTTCGGTTAGTTATCAAACAGTATTAGATATTCAAGGAGTTGGGTCGGGTTTTGACTTAGCTGCAGCAATTTGGGGCGGGACGATTTTTTTTGCCACAGGAGGAAAGACTATTGAACCTTTAGCAGCAAAAAATTTACCAATAATTGTTGGTTTTACTGGTGTAAAAGCAGATACTGCTACATTAGTAAAACAAGTTGGCCAATTAAAAGATGACTATCCAAAATTAGTTAAGAAATTATTTGATGATATTGAATCGATTGTTTTAGCAGCTAAACAGTGTTATGCAGTGGGTGATTGGCAAAAAATTGGCCAATATATGAATTTTCAACAAGGATTATTAGAATCACTTGGAGTCGGTAGTTGGGAACTATCCAAGTTAATTTATTCTGCTAGAAATGCAGGAGCTTTGGGAGCTAAATTATCTGGAGCTGGTGGTGGAGACTGCATGATTGCAGTTGCAAGCAAAGATAGAAAAGCAGCGATCGAGCAAGCAATTGTTGAAGCTGGGGGGAAAGTTTTACCAGTCAAGCTTGGAGCTGTGGGTTTAAAATTGGAGGTTAAATGAGTCAAAATCTTACGGCAACTGCTTCCGCCCCTGCCAACATCGCTTTTATTAAGTATTGGGGCAAGAAAAACAAGAAATTGCGCTTACCAACTAACAATTCTATTTCTATGAATTTATCAGGTGCACAAACAATGACAACGGTAGATTTTTCACCTGAGTACGATAGTGATCAGTTAACAATTAATGGTTATCAGGCTAATGAAAGAGAGCTGCAGCGAGTTTCATCTTTTTTAGAAAAAATCCGCCAACTAGCCAAGATCAAATATTTTGCCAGGGTAGACTCTGAGAACACTTTTCCCAAGGGGGCTGGTATTGCTTCCTCTGCCTCTAGTTTTGCGGCTCTGAGCTTAGCCGCAACTGCGGCTCTAGGATTGAAATTATCAGAAAAAGAACTTTCACAATTAGCTAGATTGGGGTCTGGCTCTGCTTGTCGATCAATTCCTGATGGTTTTGTCGAATGGGTGACGGCTGATACTCACCAGGAATCGTTTGCCTATTCATTGTATTCTGCCGATTACTGGGAAATTGCAGATTTAGTTGTAATTGTTGCTCATCCAGAAAAAGATGTTAGCAGTTCAATGGGTCATGACGTAGCACCAAGTAGTCCTTTTTTCCAAACTAGGTTAGAGCAATATCTGCCAGAGGCGACTAATATATTAAAATCAGCGTTAAAAGAAAAAAATTTTTCGATTTTTGGTCAAATAATTGAAGCCGAAACAATTAATTTTCATGCTATTGCCCTAACATCACAGCCATCGATTATGTATTGGAATGCCAACACAATCACAGTTATGCAAAAAGTTAAAGAGCTACGTGAATCTGGTCTAGAAGTTTATTTCACAATCGATGCTGGCCCCAACCTTCATTTGATTGTTGAACAAACAAATATTGAGCGCTTAAAGCAAGAATTAGAAAAGTTGAAGGATATAAAACAGATTATTGTTTCTTATCCAGATAACGGAGCGAGATTAATTTCAAAATAAATAGCAGTGAAAAGTTTGCTGACCAACATGCATCTAGTGTTGGGAGACTACCAAGATACTGTTGTTTCCAGTGCTTGTTTCACCCACGGTGCATATGGTCGTTTGTTTTTCTGGATTTCATCGACAACCTGCTCAACCTGCAGCCATTCAAACTCAATAACTTCATCAAAATTAAGCTTGGGCTGTGTCCCAATCTTTCCAACCACGATGTGATTAATCTCATTTTCTGACCACTCTTGATTGTAAACTGCGTGGTACTCGTAACTGCCAGCATCAGATAATTTAACCTCCAAAACATCAAGGCCGATTTCAAATGGTAGGCGGCGCTTGGCGGCGCCAATACAATCTTCATCTATCCAAGGGTGTGTAGAACAGGCAGCATCCCAATAAAGTGGCCACAGAGGTTTTTTTGTACTTCTTTTCGTAATCAATACTTGGCCCTGAGGATTAAAAAGAACCACGGTGATGGCTCGATGTAGTTGACCTTTACTCCGATGAGCCTCAATTTTACCTATTTGACCAATAGCCTCATCCTGACTATTAACCAAAATAATTTGTTCATTCTCTAAAACCATTTTTTGCCAGGTTTCAGGTGTTATGCCTGGTGGAAAAGTAGCATTGCTCATTTTCGAGTTTCTAGTTATTTCGATTGGGAGAGTTGAAGTTTGGTTGGTAGTCAACCGGCGGCTGTATTTGCTCTGGCTGAGGCAAATTAGCTGGTGGTAGATTAGCTATTTGATTAACACCAGGTTGATGTCCCGCTACTTCATTGTTTACCGTCATTTGGCCAGGGTTTTGATAATTACCTGCTGGTTGAGCCGGATAAGTTGGCGCGGCACCCGCCTGAATATTAGAACTAGCTTGTTGCGGTTGTTGATAACCAGTTGCCGGTGGTTGTTGGTAAGTATTTGGATCCACGCCTGGGTAGGCGGGTGCCGCGCCACCACCAAAATCCATTCCGGCGGCTGTACTGCCATCAACATTCATCTGACCTGTTTGAGGTGGTTGGCCTCCACTTTGGTAACCTGTTTGATACCCAGCCTGATAATTAGGTTGGTAGTTAGGTTGTTGGTTCGGAGGTTGATAATCGTAACCAACCTGATTAGTTGTTGGTGCCGTTGGCGGCAGATTTTGGTTTTCAGGTGGTAGGTTTTCTGGGGGCTGAGCCTCATTTTCAGCAGATAATGGACGTTGTTGAGCTTGTTTCATTTGCGTGATAGCTTGGGTAGTTTGGTTAATCATCTGTTCTTGTTGTGCCTTGGCCGACTGAATTTGTTCAATCTCGGCTGGGTTGGTGGTGATCACCACGTGTTCCTCTGGGGAAGCAATGACGCGAATAGCGATGTGATTTTGACCGGCAAAGAATAAACCTTCACCGATATCGGCGGCCATCAAAAATCGCTGTTCACCTTCTGATAAGTAGAAAACATCAGCCAAAATAGGAATTGCCGCTGAAGATTGTCGTAGCAACAACTGAATCGAGGAGTTGGTCACAATCGCGCGCCCGTACTCACTGCGCATAAAGTCCTCAACATCTTGAGTGATGGTGGTGACACCCAGGTAATACTTCCGGGCGCGCTTCGCCATCGCGTGCAGGAAAGCAGCCGTATCTTGGTGCTGCATAAAGTACCAGGCCTCATCAACCACTAAATTACGGCGACGTTTGTCTTTGCGAATTCTTGTCCAGATAAAATCAAGAATTAAGAACATTGCTACCGGTCGAAGCTCATCCTCGATATCTCGCACCGAAAAAACCGTTAGCTGATTGCGAATGTCTACATTAGTGTGCTGATCAAAGATTCCTCGGAAAGACCCGGTAATATATTTTTCCAATCTAGCGGCGATGTTACTGCCCTCATCACTTTCCATGCCAATTAATGCCTTGTATAAATCCTCCATTAAGGGCGGTTCTTTGGTCTGGGTTTCGGGGTCAGGCGTGATGCCTTTGGCTTTATAGGTGGCCACCAAAGCTCGGTCCAAGGTGGCTTCTTCTTGAGGTGACATTTCACCAAGCATTACCTTTAACAGGGCGTGTAAAGAAATAATTTTCTGACCAAGCTCATTTTCGCCTTCTTCGTACACATTTGACAAATCGAAAGGGTTAATTTTGGTTGGCGAACTAAAGGAAAAATTAATGTACTCGCCGCCATAACTTTCGGTCATATCTTGATACTCTTGTTCTGGATCGAGAATCAAGACTTCGGTACCAAACATCAATTGGCGTAAAGCCTCCAGCTTAACAGCATAAGATTTACCAGCACCGGATTTAGCAAACACCACCATATTGGCGTTTTCCATAGTAAAGCGGTCAAAAATAACCAGGGAGCCGTTGTGCTCGTTGATGCCATATACCAGACCTCGATCTTGGGTTAGCTCGGATGATGTGAAAGGAAAGGTTGTGGCCAGCGAAGTGGTGTCCATATTACGCAACACCTGAAGTTTGTCCACACCCATGGGCAAGGTAGTTTTAAACCCTTCATCCATCTGCAATGAGGCTCGTTTAGAAATCAATAAAATAGAACCCAATAGAGACTGCAGCTGGCGAGTCATTTTATCTAGTTCCTCAACCGAGGGTGAGCTAAGCGTCACATACAAACCAAGCTGATAGAATCGCTCGGCACCTTTAGCCAGCTGTTCCTGCATGGTTTTGGCGTCCTCTAATTTAATCTCGGTGTCGATATTAGTAATTTTGCCTTGGCGGATGTCTGAAGTTAGTTCAGCCTCCATTTCGGTAATCTTGCGACGGAGATTTTTCAAAATATCGGCCGTATCAACCGGCGTGATGTGCATCGCGACATCAACTGAGTAGGGAAAGTTAATTAATGGTGAAAGCCAGTTGGCCAAGACCATTCGCGGATAACCAGAAATGAATAATGTACGCGTATAACGAGAGTTAATTTTTTGGTAAGTGAAGTCAACCTCAATAGCTTCCGGAGCAATAATATCCTGAATACTTACCAGACCCATTGAAAACTGACCCATTTGCTGCTTAAGCTTTGCCTCTTCCTGGGTAGCAGCTCTAGCATCACCTTGATTTTGATTATCACTAACTTGACCGTTGGATTTCTTAGAAGGAATAATTTGGCTGATTAGTTGGTTAATTGGTTTCATATTATATTTATCGAGCCTGGTCTCCGGCAAAACTTTCTTGTGGAACCGAGTCTAAATTTTCTAGCGAAACTTGTGATACATCACTTGTACTATCGTAGCCATAGGCAGGTGTAGCCGGCGGCTGAGAAGATTCGGGTGTTGTCTGGTTAGAGACAGCTTGAGCAGACGCAACTTGAGCTGTTGGTGTTTGATTATTAGCCATAGGTTGATCAGCGACTTGAGCCGCCTGTTTATTTGGTTGGTTGGGTAGCGACTGTTCGTCGGCTTGGATAGCAGCGGTGGTATACTCTTTCGAGTCGACCACCCTAACTCCTTCAGCTGCCTCGGCGTTATAAGCTACGTAAAATAGTTGAATAATCTCTTTGGTTGTCATTTGTTTAGCCTGCAAACCAATTCGCGCAAATTGGCTGATCATATGATCGCGCCTGGGAAGAAGAACATTTTTGGCCTTTTCCATCAAGGCGTATTTATCAAATTGCGGGTCTTGGCCGTTACCTAGTGAGCGAAATGGATTTAGTGAATCGGTAATGCCCAGCTCTAGACCACTTACCGGTAGGACAACGTAAAATGTTTTATCGAGTACATTTTGTTCGGTAATTAGATTTGCCACAAACTGCCGATACTGCGCAATTTGTCGCCGCCGCAAATCGGTTTTAGCAAACTGCAGCTGTTCCTCAACATACTCTAAATATCTCGAGACATCTTTTGGCTGGGATTTAATCGTAATTTGAATTGGAAAAGATAAGGAGTTGATGAGGGCGGCGTAAGCGTAGATAATGGCATCTTGTTCTGGCTCGGACAACAGGCCGAAATTGATGGCGTTAACTCGCAATAACAAGCTTACGCCGCCATCACGCAAAATTAGTAAATCATTAGTAATATCGTAGATGTCCAAATACTTTTGAGCCGTACTTTTGACATCGTTGGCGTTATTGTTAGCCATACCGTTTAGTATAAGAGCAGGGTTTGTACCTGTCCAACTTTCTTTTACTTATTATTGTTTATTACCCGGATTGTTTTTCTCATTGTTTGCGATTTTTGACTCGGTTTTAACTTTTTCTGCCTGAATTCGAATTGGTTCCAAAACAGTATCGTTAATCTCTAACCTGTATACCGGAAATGAAAAGCCATCTTTTTCAGTTTTTACTAAGTATTTTCCTGGCTTAAGAGCCGAGGAAATATAGAACTGTCCTAAGGCGTTGGTTTTCATTGCTCGTACAGTATTGTTGTTTTCGTCCAAAATTTCGATAATAGCGCCAGGAATAATTTTTTCCTGAGAGTTATAAACCATTCCAACCAGGACGTTAGGTTCTTTAGGCAATGAAGGAAAGGGTAATGAGTGATCGAAAACTACTTCTGGAACTTGGTTATTTGGTATCTGGTTCTCTGGTTTAGCGGGATTAGTGTCCTGTGCCTCAAGATATGCCTCTTGGTTAAGAGGTGCTTGGCTAACTTGTTGATTGGTGCTGATACCGTTTTTGGCTTGATTGCTGGTTGCTTCCACAGGCAAGGTTTCAACCTTGAGGACTCCCCGATAATGGTCTCGGTCGGTTAAAGTTGTTGATTTAACTTGATCAGATTTATCAGCTGGAGCTTTAGAGATGGCCGATTTTTCCTGGTTGGCCGGCCGGCCGGCAACCGCAGTTGAAGCAATTCCAGATCTACCTCGACCTTTAACTGAATCGGCCAAATTAGTTTCAAAATTCTGAGTTTGTGCCTGCGTGTTTTTTTGACCAGGTTCTGCAGCTTGAGTAATTAATTGTCCGTTAGCATCAAAAACTCCCGATCTATGACCAAGTTTTCTAGTTCTTACAATTAGTGACGGTTTGTCCAGATTCTTATCCTTACCTGGTGTAATTCCTTTTGCCCCTTCCACATTGGCAAATAACTCATTTATATCTTTGTAATTAGTAAAAATGTCCAGCGGATCAGATCCCTGGGTACTACTACTTTGTCTAAGTGATGATAAATAAGCCTGAATCTGTTTCTGTTTTAGCGGCGCCACCGAGGCAATCTGCTCGGTTAAGTCATTGGTTTGCTTAGGCATAAAATCAAAATATCCAGGTACTTGAGGGTGGCGCCGCCAAAAATACTTAGTGGGTCGGTAAATAGCGCGCACGAAGTTAATAATCCACTGATCGATGGTACGGTCTTCATAGGGAACAAACGCCGCCATCGCTCCTCCGCCAAAAAAGATTAAAATGAGCGGCCATTTTATAATGCCTGGTAAGTTTGTGGTGTAAAACAGAAACCCCAAACCAGCCCCGGCCAACAAAATCAAGAATTGCTTGATGGTCATATTGCCGATCAAGTGAAACTGGTAGGCGGTGATGTTTTGCGGTACCGGATGTTCGATCATAAATTTATTCTATCCTGATAGCTGGTGTGGTGAGTTGAATCTCAGAAACTGACTCATTACTCAATAATGCTTCTCCAGAAAAATCATAGTAGGGCAGCAATAATTGTTGCTCTGGAATAAACCTGTAGACCAGCCTTTTTTTTGATAGAGTTATCGATTCAACCGTGACTTCCTCGCCGACCCGACTAAGAGCCGAGGTCGCCACATATTGACCCTTGCGGATGTTATTAATTGCTTCATCAACGCTGATAATATCTTTCTCCTCTCCGGTGCGAAACTCAACACTAAAGGGAATGAGACTCATCGAGTAAACACCATTTTTACTTAAAGTTAAAATTACCTGATACGAATATTCATTAGCAAAAAAGACTGGAATATCATTGGCTCTTTGCGAAAAATAAAGAGTGACAAAATACGCCTTGGATGCATCGGTAGTGGGATACATCTCCAAACCTGAGCCGGCCGCTGTTTGCAATTGGGTTAAATCTGATTGAAGTACCAACTGGTCCGACTCAAATCCAAGGCTAGTTAAAAAGTCCACCGCTTTTTGTAGGTATTCTGCTTCAGACGGCAAAGCCTCAAAGTTTTCTCCTAACTGAGAAGAATCGCTAAAAAACATATATTGGGAGTTTTTTTCCACAACCAACGAAATACCCCGATCCTCATTTATAAAAACCGTTTTGGCATAAGGGCTGGCAGAGAGGTTAAATTTTTGTCTAAGACGATTTAAAAAATAAGTCGAATCTCGATAATTTGTAACACTCTGAACCGGGAGCGAACTGACCGGTACGCTCATATCACCGGTATAAACCACGGAAGTAATGTTTTCGATTTCCTCAACCGATTCTAGCTGAGGTTGAATTATTGGTTGGGGTTGCGGCAGGAGATTAAGAATAAAATAACTTACCACGCCAATAACCACCAAGACAAAAAACAAGTTCAGAATTAGCAGATCTCGCTTGGATTTGATAATCGGTGTTCGTGCTGGCGGCATTGTCGAGTTCATAACTTATCTATTTTTAGTATCCCAGATTGGCACTGGCTTGACCAGTGATTTAGTTATTATCACCATTGCCTTCATCTTCATTACCATCGACAACCGCTGGGGTCTGCTCGTCAAGAGTATTGTTGCCCCCAGATTCCGTTGCCGAAAAATTGCTGGGCTTAATATCCAGGCAATCGGTGTGGCTAACATAAACATTAAAAGTAGGATAGGGATCAGAGGGAACCAATGATCTAATGTGAACGGCTGCTTTAGTTGATTCATAGTGAAGATGAGGTCCGGTACTTTTACCGGTACTACCTGATAAACCAATTAATTCACCTGCTTGCACCCGTTGACCATTGCTTTCGGTGGTGATGGTAGAAGAGCTCAAATGACCAAAGATTAGTTCGGTACCAAAAGCTGTCGTTAACTTCACATGAAGTCCGTATCCTTCAGCGCTAATTATGTAACGAGCGGTACCATCAAAAGTAGCATACACTGGTTTACCGATGTTAATTGTAGCAATGTCAAAGGCGGTTCCCCCATCAGAAGTTAAATGCTCTGATCCATCAGGATACCCCTCCGGAGTAGCAGATATTGTTCCACTGGTTGGCCAGCATCCCTGACCAAAGTAAGAGTGCTGGAGAATACCCTTAAGAGCAAAGCCGGCTGGCAAGTCATTAAGGGAACCGCCGATCACGGTAATCACAATGATGGTTAGAGTTGCCGCTAACAGCATTGGAACTGTAATAGCTGCGCCAGCCACAACCGCTATTGATTTAGCCGTACCGCTGGTTGCTATGACAGTTGAAGCTAAACTAATGTTAGAGGAAACGGCCTCAACGGTGTTGGCACCTAAATTTTTCAACCCTTCAGTTAGGTTTTTGGCCGGGATTGTTGCTCCTTCAGCTGCGGCTGCAGCTTCCTTGGAAATATCGGCCGCAAGGGCGCTAGCCTGAGTGGCCGGCTCTCCGGTTACCAGTTCTTTGATCGAATTACCTAGTGACTTAACCTGTCTCCAGGCCCAGCCAACCGTGCCATCCCAAGCTGCCTTCAAAGCAGCCCAAATTTCTTTGGCAAATTGTAAAAGAATGAGCCAAGGTAATAGTTGTAGCAACATCATGAAACCCTGGACGGCAGCCGTTTTTTTCAAGATTTCAACTAACTGCTTTCTGGCTTCTTTGTCAGTTGCAAGCGCTTTAATGGCACTTACATAATTACCGCTAGCCGCCATTGCACCAATTTTTGCCAGTCGTAAAGTAGCAGCTGCTTTTGCTTGCTGGGCCGTTAATGAATTCTGTCTCGCTTGATTTGCTTGGGATTGGGCTTTAACAGCTTGATTAACATAACTTGGCGATAAATAATCTGTTAAATCTTCTGTTCCGGATAAATATTCATTTAACTGCCCGAGCTGAGAGGCATCAGCTAAGCTTAGCTGATCATTATCAAGCACTTCAGCCGCAAATAAAAATTGCAGCGCTACTTGGGGCGGAATTTCTTGATTACTAAAGTGATATAAATATATGGCAGTTTCAACTTCTCGTTGACGTTCGAAAGAAAGCTCGCTCCAATAAACTAGATTAAGAGCCATTTCCAACTGTGCAGCCGCTTCTTGGCGAGACAATTGGTCGGTGGCAACCGGGATGACATCGGTTTTATCGCCAAGGTCAATCGCTATAAAAGCCTTGCCAACTTGAACATACTTATTAGCTTCCTTTTCAGTGGCT
>Ga0334899_1003785_pt1 | contig 10321 bp, 10 predicted proteins | sample GraSluR3_MG_FD_207219 | JGI IMG/M metagenome (GOLD analysis project Ga0334899, IMG submission 207219) | Sludge microbial communities from methane-producing bioreactor in Wageningen University, Netherlands - Granular Sludge_8_08-R3 | ecosystem: Engineered > Bioreactor > Anaerobic > Unclassified ... | reverse complement strand
GATCAAGATGAGTTCAATTTTCATAATATCGACAAGAGATTTTTCGATAGAGCTTTAGATAGATTGAATATTCTATTTGTAGTTTTTACAACAGTGATGCTATTTTTAAATCGAGATTATTTTTTAGGAGTTAGAATGCCAGATGTGTTTTTAACTTTATCCTTTGCTCTAATTCCGTTTTACCATCAGTACAATGTTATTTCACTCGATTTTTATCATTTGCTCTACTTGCCATTGCTTGCCATTTTCTTTTTAGGAATTATACAAAAACAGCATATTATAAGCTTGTCAACGGTAGTTGCATTTTTATTAACCATTTTTTTGTTAGTATTTCACACCGAGTTCAACGATCACTTTTCAATAAGTAAGAATAGCGCAAATGAAATTAGGGAGATGATCTTTTCCATAGTATGCGCTTTCTACGCATATCTGCTATACGTTGATGTGAAAAGGGTGAAACACATTTCTTGAAAAAAAAGGGGAATATTTAATGCCCCTTTTTTTATTAGTTTCAATATGAATACCCTGATTGGGTGAAGAAGTATTTACTTATCGAATAGCTTTGCCCATTCGTATTTCTTACGGTTTTTCCAAGTGCCTTTGTGGTAAACGTAGCTGAGTATAATTGGGACAACACTTGTGGCCTCGGCGTAAACCATCTGCTCGTAGGTAGTGTCTACCTTTCCCCACGATGAGGCCTCTTTTAGGGTTGAACTTGAGCAAGCGCCATCTCTTGGATCGGCAACGGTAATTTGTACGGCATATTTATGCATGGGCACATCGTGTCCAAGTATTTCGGCGCAAACTACAGTATCCTGAGCAAAGTTTTTGGGTGCTCCGCCACCAATCATGAACAGACCAGTTGTTTTACCGGCAATCTTAATGTCGGTAAGCTCGCGAAAATCCTTAACAGAGTCGATGGCAACATGAGCATCGGGGTTTTCAACTTGGTTCTTAACAAGGCCAAATCCGGCGCTACAGTCGCTAAATGCAGGAACAAAAATTGGAACATTATGCTCGTAGCAAGTTTGTACGAGGCTATCCTTTTTAACCGAATGCTGAGTTAGGTATTTACCCATCTCTTTTATAAACTCGCGCGAGCTGTAAACACCAGGTTTCATGCCGTCGGCAATTTTCTTAATGGTAGCATCGCACACCTGAAGCTCTTCCTCATCAATAAAGGTATCGTATATCCTGTCGATATAGTTGTTTCGTAAGTGGTTATCGTCGATAAAAGGGGTTCCTTTGTAATGCTTGAAGCCGAGAGCCTCAAAAAAGTCCATGTCAACAATTGATGCACCAGTTGCTACAATTACATCAACCATGTTGTTTTTTACCATCTCAACGTAAGCCTGCATGCAACCTCCAGCACTAGTACTGCCGGCAAGAATTAGCCAGTTACTACATTCCTTATCGGCTAACATCATTTCAAGCGTATCGGCAGCAACAGCCGTGTCGCGCGAGGTGAATGACATATCGCGCATGGCGTTGATGATGGGGGTTGAGTCGAACGATTTAATATCGATGTGCTTAACCACATCTTTAAGCAGGTCTTTTTTCTCCATTTTTACAATTTATTACGTTGATAATTAGGTTTATTGACTGTGTATTACTTTTTTGCAAATTTATACGAAAGTATCTTGTAAAGCAACTTAGTGGCTAAAAAGTCCGACGATTTTTCATTAGGGTTTGGGCATAGTTCAACAATATCGAATCCTACAAGGTTTTTTTTCTGAATCACTTTGCGTAAAAACCTAAGCGTTTGGTACCAATGCATACCTCCTGGCTCGGGGGTGCCGGTTGAGGGAAGTATTGATGGGTCAAACCCATCTAAGTCGATTGTAAGGTAAACATTATCTGTTAGCTGCTCAATTGCTTCATCCATCCAATTATCGTTATCCATAATGGTATGCGCCCAAAAAACTCGCGATTGATCAAGCCTGTCCTTCTCGCCTATGTCCATGCTGCGTATTCCTACTTGTACAATAGGGCAAAGGTCTTGAGCGCGAGCCATAACGCAAGCGTGGTTATTTTTCGATCCCTCGTAGCTGTCGCGCAAATCGGCATGGGCATCAATTTGAAGCACGCTGAGGTTGCTATATTTTTTTGCGTGTGCTTGTATTGGTCCAATGCTAACTGAATGCTCGCCGCCAATGGTAACCAAAAATTTGCCCTTATCAATGTATTGTTTTGCTACACTTTCCGAAGCAGCTACCATTTTCTCAGGGCTTTTGTTTTCTTCAATAGCTGGGGCGGTGAAAATGCCATGCCTATATACTTCGGTATCGGTTTCTATATCGTAAAGTTCCATATTTGCCGAGGCTTCTAGCAAGGCCTCTGGTCCTTTATCCGATCCTTTTACCCATGTGCTGGTTCCATCGAAGGGGATGGGAAGGACAACTATTTTTGCTCGCTCTTCGTTGCAGAACTCTTCAGGTATTTCGCCAAAATGTACCATAATTTTAATTGTATTTATCAACTTTATGTTTTGCTTGCTCTTATAACAAGTTGATTATGTTTTAGTTTAAAGTGTCAATTACAGACAGCTATTGCTCTGCAATTTTAGCCAAAAAAAAGCAATAATTGGTAGTTGGGTAAAAGTAAAAAAGAAAGAAAAATCCCCCATTGGCCTACTGACCAATGAGGGATAACACATAAGCGTTAGGAATACTTTTTAGTTCCAGTATCCGCCAGTTCGCATGCCTCTTCCCATGCCTTGGCCCATGCCTTGGCCCATACCTCTTCCCATACCAGCTGAGCCTTTTCTGCCCATTCGGCCTTGTCTTCTGGAGTTGTAGATAACCTTTTGCTCATCGGTGAGTAACGATGCAACTTCGGCACGATGCGCCGCACCCTTTTTTTGGATATTGGCTCTAATGCTCGCCATCTCATCAATGGTTTGGTTTATTTCATTGAGATTGGGGTTTTCGGCTGTTTGTAGCGTGCGAAGTCGAGCACGTTTTTCGCCTAGCTCATTCCGCAAAGGAGTAACTTCTTTTAAATGCTTAGTGCGTAGCTCAGTAATTTGGGCATCTTGCTCGGGAGTTAGATCAAGAATACACTGTCCGTAACCGTATGGTCTTTCGGCATTATTCATCATTCCTTGTCCTTGTGGGTTGTTTGCAAAGCCACGGCCTTGTCCGCGTTGTGCAAATGCGCTACCTGCGGTAGCTAAAGTTGCCAAAATGGTAATGGCTGCAATTGTTCGTAAAGTTTTCATGGTATTGTAGTTTAATTGTTTAACAAATTATTATTGATGTTAATTAGCGCTAATCTATTTTAGTTATTTCTAAGTGAATCAATTCTTTGCGACCTGTTAAAACGCCTGTTTCTTTGCATAGGTTCTCTTCTGTGGCGTTGTTCATTGTTCATCATTCGCATGAAATGTTGCTGAAGCTTATGGTATTGCTCATCGGAGCAAAGTGACTGTAATGTTAGGAAATGATCAATTGTGGCATACTGTTGTTCCATGTGCAATTTTCCAATTTCTTTTACCATGCTATCTAACAATGCTTTGTTCGATGAGGTTGAGTTTAGCTCTCCCATTATTGCTCCGTATTTTTCTCTTAGTGCTATTCTGTTTTGCTGCGTTTGCAAAAAGTAGCTTTGCCTAAGCTCTTGAAATTGTTTTTCTTGCTCTGGTGTTAGGTTAAGCTCTCTTGCAAGCATCTGACCTTGTTTATCAGGTTCAATAGGGCCAACCATAGGTTGATTATCTTTTATATGATGAAACCCTAGTGTGATAAGTATTGCAATGTTTATTGCCGCTAGCAGTATAACTGCTCCAATCAGAATTCTGTATTTGGTAAAATAGTTCATGGCTTGTGCGTTTAGTCGTTATGCTTTAACTCTTCGTATGGCGAAAACATATCGCTTGGGAAATAGTCTTCCGCTAGCTGCGTCCACTGCTCATCGTTTGGGCTTACTGTTGATGATGATGAGGTGTTGAATAAGGTTCCAATAACAATGCCCAGTGCTATTCCTGCGGCAGCCAAGCTAACAACTGCTCTGCGGGTAAACGGAATAATGGTTGATTCAGCGTTTTGCTTACTGGAGAGCCTATCCCAAATTTTTTGAGCAAGAAACGGGTTTGGTGCATACTCTTCAACTTCAGCATTAATGCTTTGGTAAACCTCTTTAAATTTTTGAAACGATTTTGAGCACGTTTGGCAGCTTGCCATATGCTGTTCAAATGCCTTTTGCTCATCGTTGCTCAAGGTTTTTTCAATTGCGTCTATAAAAATTGTATTTGCTTTTTTGCAGTTCATTGCTTTGCTGTTTGTTAGTTTAGACAAGCTAAATTGGAAAAACTTGCGGGTTAGTGATATTTTTTTTGCTCATGAAGCAATTTTTTCTGTAGATTTTGCTTCGCTCTAAATAGTAACGACTCAACCGATGATATTGTAACATCCATTACTTCGGCAATCTCCTTGTACGATAATTCATGATATTTGCTTAGCACAAATGCAATTCGCTGATTTTCGGGTAATGAGGCAATGGCTGTTTTAAGCATTTGCTTATTTTCTTGCTGCTCAATTCTATTGTCGGCATTTGAGCCCCTTTGGCTGACAACATCCATGCTGTTGCTTTTGCCGTTATCACCAAGTCCAAAAAAACTTTCGATGCTGCGAGCTGCCCTATGGCGTTTCTCTCTTCGAACAAAATTTAGCGATTTGTTCACTGCAACTCGGTATAACCAAGTTGATAGCTTTGATTGTTGCCTAAAATTTCCAAGCGATTGATACACTTCGATAAAAACTTCCTGAGCAATATCCTCGGCGTCGGCAAGCGTGCTTACAAAGCCAAGGCATGTTTTGGTAACCAAAGGTTGATACCGATTTACCAATTCCTCAAAAGCCTTTTGGCTGTTATCGTTAATTATACTTTGTATAAGCTCGGAATCTGTAATCATATTTTTTAAAGGGCTTATCTTTATCGATATCCTTTTTGACACCTGCAATTTACAAAACTTGCGTTGCTTTAAATAAAATTCGAAAATTATGCTCCAAATGAGTGGGAGTAACCCTTTCTTTTTACTTTTGTACTAAGAAAAATATATGCTATGGGTATACGAACAAAGATAATGATGGGCTTCATCATTCTTGCTTCAATGCTTTTTATTTCGGGAGCAATTTCAATTTTTGAGCTTACCAAGCTTGGCAAAGCCGTAAAAGGGTTAATTTTCGATAACTACCGAAGCATTGACTATTCGAGGAATATGCTCGATGCACTGGAAAATCAGGAAAGTGCGTTACTTCTGTTCGCTAATGGCGATACTATTTCTGCAAAAGAGGGAATTCGGCAAGCTCAATTCCTTTTTAAAGCTAACCTCGATAGTGCGATACATAACTTTACGCTTGACGATGAGCGCATGCTAATTGATTCGGTTAGCCACTCCTCAACGCTGCTTCAAAAGAAGGTTGATGCTTTTTTATCATCAAATAATAGTTCGTTAAGTAATTATCTCAATGAGGTAGGCCCTTACATTGCAGCTACTAGCAATCATGTTAAAAATCTTATAACGATAAATCAGGATGCACTATACGATTCGGCCACTTATCTTGAGAATAGCGCCCAAAGGGCATCGATGCCTGGTTTAATAGTTATTATTACTAGCCTGATATTCACTTTTGTTTTTACTTACCTAGTTCACCATTACTTTGTATCGCCCATAATTAGGCTTACTAAGGGTATAAACGATTTTGTTAAGTATCGTAAACCCTTTGAGGTATCACTTGAGACCAAGGACGAACTGCTTAGCCTTAAGGAATCCATTACTAGCCTTACCTCTTTAGTAAAAACATTAGCTAAGAAAAACGAATAGGAAAAGCCATGCGACCTCATATTATTATTCGATACATTGGTTTGGTTTTGCTGCTTTGCTCGGGGTTAATGTTTGCTTCGTTTTTGGTATCGGTATATAATTCCGATAGCGCGCAAATACCGTTACTGCTGAGCTGTATATTAACTGGTTTAACAGGCGTTTTTCCTATGGTCTTTGTTCCTGCATCGGGCCAAATATCGCATAAAGAGGGATATGTAATAGTAGTTGCAAGTTGGATTTTAATCTGTTTTTTTGGAATGCTACCTTATGCCATTTGGGGGGGCGAGTTTAGCATGATAAATGCCTGGTTTGAGAGCGTTGCCGGGTTTACTACAACTGGATCAACAATTCTGAACGATATCGAAGCACTCCCAAAAGGACTTTTGTTTTGGCGATCGTCAACGCACTGGTTAGGAGGCATTGGAATTATCCTGTTTGTTCTGGTTATAGTTCCTGCCATAGGTAAGGTTCGAATGTCTTTATCTCGACTTGAGATGTCTCCTTTAGCCAAGAGCAATTTCCATTATAAGTCGAACAAAACATTAAGGGTTGTTATACTTGTTTACCTTGGCCTTACAGTGGCCGAAACTATACTATTGTATGCATTTGGTATGAGTCTTTTCGATGCCGTTACGCATACTTTTGGTACTGTTGCCACAGGTGGTTTCTCTCCCAAAAATGCAAGTGTTGGCTATTATAACAGTGTTGCCATTGAGGTTATTATTATTTTCTTCATGTTTTTAGCCGGAATGCACTTTGGGGTGCTCTATGTAATTTTTACGCTTAAAAATCAGAAGTGGTATAAATCATCAATTCTACAGTTCTATTTTTTTTCAATTTTAGTAGGGATTGTATTTGTTACCCTAAATACTTGGGGAAGTAATTATGATTCTTTTTCCGAAGCACTTCGTTATTCCGCATTTCAGGTAGTTTCCATTGCAACAACTACGGGTTATGGCACTGCCGATACAACGTTGTGGCCTCCTTTCTCCATTATGCTACTTATGTATTTTACGTTTCAGTGCGCTTGCGCTGGTTCAACAGCAGGAGGTATTAAGGTTGATAGGGTGGTTATCTTTTTCAAATCGCTTAAGCGTCAAGTGTTAAAACTACAGCACCCACAGGCAGTTATTCCTGTTCGAATTGACGGTCAGCCTATTGACGACGATACCGTTGATTCGGTTTTGCTTTTTATCGTTCTTTACATTCTTATACTTTTCGTCAATGGTTTGGCTTTAACCGCTATGGATGTTGATATTACAACTGCATTCTCGGCATCGGCTGCTACAATTAGCACTGTTGGTCCGGGTTTTGGTGAGGTTGGATCGGCCTCTAATTATTCTATAATCCCCGATTTTGGAAAGTTTTTGCTTACCCTTAACATGCTTTTAGGCCGTTTGGAAATTTTTGGCCTTGTGCTGCTTATCTATATGAAATCGTGGCGGTAAATATTTAAATTGAATTTTTGATGATTCCATATCTACAGGTTGAAGATGTTAGTAAATCGTTTGGCGATTTAACTCTATTTCAGAATATAAGGTTCACCGTTGCAAAGGATCAGCGCGTGGGCTTAATTGCACGAAATGGTGCAGGTAAAACAACTCTGCTTAGAATTATTGCCGGAGTTGAATCGAAAGATGCCGGTAATATTGTTTGGCAGAACGATTTGCAGCTCGGCTACCTCGATCAAAATCCTAAACTCGATGCTTCTAAGTCAATAATCGAAAACGTGTTCTCCTCAGCAGGAGACAAGGCTAATGCCATTTTTAGCTATCAAAAGGCACTAAAATCGGGAGCGAAGGATGATATGCAAATTGCCCTTGAGCTAATGGACAAGCATAGCGCTTGGGATGTTGAAGTAAAAGCCAGACAAATACTAACCGAGCTAAAAATCCTTGACCTTGAGCAGCAGGTTGCAACCCTGTCGGGAGGACAGCAAAAAAGGGTAGCGCTTGCAGCAGCCTTAGTTAACGAGCCCGACTTTTTAATTCTCGATGAGCCCACAAACCATCTCGACCTCGATATGGTTGAGTGGCTTGAGGATTTTTTAATAAATAGCCGAATTACCCTGCTCATGGTAACCCACGATAGGTTTTTTTTAAATAGGGTTTGTACCGATATTGCAGAGATTGACCACAAAGAGCTATTCTGGTACAAGGGAAATTACGCATACTTTATTGAGAAGCGCCAAGAGCGCATTAATGCTCGTTCAACACAGGTTGACAAAGCATCAAACTTGCTTAAAAAGGAGCTCGATTGGATGAGACGTTCTCCTCCAGCACGAACCACTAAGGCGAAGTATCGGATTGATGCTTTTTACGAGCTACGGTCGAAAGCCACACAGCGGTTTAGCAACAGCAACGTGCGAATTAACGTTGGAGCTGCAAGACTCGGGAAGAAAATTCTGGAAGCGAAAGGGCTGGTTAAATCCTTTGGTGAGCTGCTAATCCTTAACGGTTTTTCCTATACTTTTAATCGCTTCGAGCGACTGGGCATTGTGGGCGACAACGGTACGGGCAAGTCAACTTTTTTAAACATTATCACTCAAGCAATCCCTGCCGATAAAGGAACTATTGAAGTAGGCGAAACGGTTGTGTTTGGCTATTATAGGCAAGAGGGGATGCGCATAAACGATAACCAAAAGGTAATTGATGTTGCTCGCGAAGTAGCCGAGGTAGTTACGTTAGGCGATGGTAAAACGCTTTCGGTATCGCAGTTCCTATCCATGTTTCTGTTTGAACCCGATGTGCAAAATGCCTATGTTAGTAAACTTAGCGGTGGCGAAAAGCGCAGGTTGTATCTTCTTACCATTCTCATGCGAAACCCCAATTTCCTTATACTCGATGAGCCTACTAACGATTTAGATATTGAAACGCTAAATGTACTCGAATCGTACCTCGAAAGTTTTCCTGGCGTTGTGTTAGTGGTTTCGCACGACCGGCATTTTCTCGATAAGGTAGTAGATGGTTTGCTCATATTTGACGGTGGTGGTGAAATTAGCGGATTTCCGGGCTCGTATACCGACTACTACGATTGGAAAAAGAAAAACCAGAAAGTTGAGCAGCAAACCCAAAAACCTCAGCAAGCTAAGGCGAAGCCAAAATCCTCATCAGGTACCAAAGCCCGTAAGCTTACCTTTGCCGAGCGCCGCGAGTTGGATAGCCTTTCGGCTGAAATTGAGGATATGGAGGACGAAAAGGCAAGGCTAGAATCGGAGGTGAATAGCGGCACTCTTCATCACGATGAGCTACTGCATAAATCGCAGCGAATAGCTAGTATTATTCAACTGCTCGATACAAAAGGTGAACGTTGGCTAGAGCTAATGGAAATTGATGAAAATGCGAAGTAGCAAGCCTTTTATCTGAAATTTTACTTTTATGATTATCCGCTTTTGTTCCTATGACAAGTTTTGTGAAAAATTTCATCCGTCTTTGCGAGCGTTCTTTGTGAAGCAATCTGTTGATATTTAACTACATTAAAACACCTAAAGATTGCTTCTTCCGACATATAACGTCGGAATCGCAATGACGCTAAGTTGTTTTGGTATCATTACGGATAATCAATTTTTACTTTGTTAATATTGAGTGGAAAGTATAAGTTCACATTATACTAATCATAACCACAAACCGCTTAATCTTAACCCCAATTTCACCGATTCCCAAATTTTCCTAAATAGGAAATTAACTCTTAGCTTTTTTGAACATTAGCCCAAGGTATGCGCTAAATGCTAAGGTGGTAATTGCCTGAATGTACAGCGGTGTTGAGATTATGTTATCGCTAGATTTTATGAAAAAGGCCAATATTAAAAACTTAACCAAATAGTAAACACCTTTGCTTAGTATTATCGAGCTAAGTATTGATATAAATGCATTTTTCGTTTTGGCCATAAAAATGTAGAACAGCCAAACGTTTAGCACTAGCTCGCCGCTAATTATTAGCATCTTATAAAAAACCGGATGACCTGAAACCAAAAAACTGAATATCGGAAGCGTAATGGCTATGATAAACGCATTGGGTTTTGAAGTATGAACCAACGCCAAAACCATTGCAATACGCATAGGCTCAATAAGATAAAGTGGAACCTTAAGCATGTGCGATATGGTGGGTACAAAGTATATAAAGGCAATTGCTAAAATATCGAATAGCGCATAGCCTAAGGTTTTTTTTGAGGTTAATGTAGTAGCAGACATAGTCAAAATGGTTTATTATTTCTGTTATAACACTTTAAACTTACAACGGTTTAGGGCTGTAACATGGAAACAAATATATACCATATGTTTTGTTTTTCGTATATTTAATGCAACTTTTTGGCAACGAACTATGGTGATTGCAATCGCCTATTTCAAACTTTATCACTAAAACAAATAGCATGAAAAGGAGAGATTTTCTGAAGAAAGGATTAGGAGCAGGGGTTTTAGCAGGTGCTTTCCTAAAAGTGTCGGGCTTTGGCACACTGTCGGCTAAACCTTCAAATCCAGCTAAACCCTACGATTTAGT
>Ga0334899_1003783_pt1 | contig 10323 bp, 10 predicted proteins | sample GraSluR3_MG_FD_207219 | JGI IMG/M metagenome (GOLD analysis project Ga0334899, IMG submission 207219) | Sludge microbial communities from methane-producing bioreactor in Wageningen University, Netherlands - Granular Sludge_8_08-R3 | ecosystem: Engineered > Bioreactor > Anaerobic > Unclassified ... | reverse complement strand
TCTTCCTCTTCGACCTCCCGGCGGAGGATTGGTCTTTGGCCTGGAGCGGCCTCCCATCGGATTATCCCCCGATATACCTCCTGATGGCGGCGATCGGCATAGGATACTACACCTACTTCTTCGGGGAGGGGCAGACGCCGGGGATGAGGCTCCTGGAGATCAAGCTGGTCCGGGCCGACGGAATCGAGCCTATAGGCCTCCGCCGGGGCTTTCTCCGGTGGGTCGGGATGGAGATATCTGGCGTCGTCCTCTTCCTCGGATACCTCTGGATCCTCATCGACAGGAGGAGGCAGGGTTGGCACGACAAGATCGCTGGGACCTACGTCGTCAAGGAGTGACGGAGGGTCTCCAGGAAATCCCGGCGCCTCCCTTCGACGGGGGCGCCGATCCGCGGGCCATCTCCGGCGATATCCTCGTCCACGCCCAGTTTAATGGAGAGATGAGACGATCAAACGACAGCTAAGACCAAATTAAGAGAAATTATTTATATGAGTGTTATGTAAAGAGGTACCGAAGAAATTTCATGGAGGTGCTGGAAGATGGAGACGGAAACTGCCGGAGAGAGGGGGGAGCCGCCCCTCGACCTGGCGAGCGTCGGGTCGAGGTTCATAGGCTACCTGATCGACAGCGTCATCGTCGGGGTGATCGGATCGATCCTCAGCTACGCCTCGATGAACGTCGGCGAGACCCTGGGCGGCATAATCGCCTTCCTGGGCTTTCTGGTATCGGTCGGGTACTACACCTACTTCTTCGGAAACGGCCAGACTCCGGGGATGATGGCGATGAAGATCAAGCTGGTAGGGACCGACGGGACCTATCCGATAGGATACGGAAAGGGCTTCCTCCGGTGGATCGGGATGATCATATCGACCGCGGTGATCCTCCTCGGATACCTCTGGATCCTCATCGACAAGAAGAGGCAGGGTTGGCACGACAAGATCGCGGGAACCTATGTAGTCAACGCCTGATCTCAATAAGGCCGTCTGATACCTAACTGGGGGGCCAGAGCCTCGCCCCCCATAATGCTTTTTTTTCGGCGGCCACATGCCGCAAGCCGGTTCAAGAAGCTCGGGTCAGGACCCCTCGCCCTGCTCCTGAACCCCGCTCCTGTCGGACCCGGCAGCCCCCTCCCCCTCGTCCTCGCCATCTTCCCGGACCTCGGTGCCCGCCCCAAAACACCATTCTTCAGAGCCGCCTCCCCGGTGGACAGCCCCCCACCGGAGGTTCCGGACGACGCCGCGGAGGGTCTGGACCTCCCGGTCAGTGAGCCTCGCCCTCCCGAAGATCCTCTTCAGCATCAGCATCGTCTTCTCGAGCTTGTGCTGGTGGTACTCCGACTCCACCAGGGCGGCCCGGAAGTGGTCTAGGAGGCGGGCGAGGTTCTCGGGCCGAGCCAGCTCCACCTCCCCCCCCTCGACCCGGGAGAGCTCGTAGAGGAGGACGGCGGCAGCGTGGGAGAGGTTCATTATGGGGTACTCGGGGCTTGTGGGTATCGAGACGACGACATCGCAGGCTGCGAGCTCCTCGCAGGAGAGGCCGTCGTCCTCCCTCCCCAGGAGGAGGGCCACCTCCCCCCTTCCGCCCTGGAGCCTCTCTGCCAATTCCTTCGGGGAGAGGCTTGGAACCCTCAGGTGGCGGTCGGTGGTCCGACCCCTCACCCCCGTCGTCCCGACGACGAGGTTTGCGGCCGAGATCGCGTCCCCAAGACCATCGACGACCCTCGCCCCCTCGATCACCTCCCTCGCATGGGACGCCATGGCGAGGCCGAAATCCTCGATCTCGCAGGGGCGGACGAGGACGAGGTCGGAGAAGCCGAAGTTCTTCATCGCCCTCGCCACGGAGCCGACGTTCCCCTCGTAGAGAGGCTCCACCAGGACGACCCGGATCCTCATCCCTTGGAGACTCCCAGGGGGACGACCTTCGCCACCTTCCTCGCTATATCCAGGTGGTGGACGACGTCGACGACCTCGAAGCTCGGCTTGTAGACCTCGGGGGCCTCCTCGGCGAGCATCTTCGGGTGAGTCGCCATCACCTTGATCCCGCGCCTCGTCAGGACCTCCTTCACCTCCGCCCCGGCGTAGGTCTTCTTCGCCTGGGTCCTGCTCATGATCCTTCCGGCCCCGTGGCAGGCGGAGCCGAAGGTGAGCCGCATCGCCCCGGCGCTCCCGCAGAGGACGTAGGAGGGGGTCCCCATCGACCCGGGTATGATCACCGGCTGGCCCGCCTCCCTGTACGCCATTGGGATCTCGGGCCTCCCGGGGCCGAAGGCCCTCGTCGCCCCCTTCCGGTGGACGTAGAGCCTTTCCCTCGAGCCGTCGACCTCGTGCTCCTCCACCTTGGCGACGTTGTGGGCGACGTCGTAGACGAGGTCCAGCCTAGCGTCGGGGAAGTACCTCTCGAAGACCTCCCTCGTCCAGGCGGAGATGATCTGACGGTTCGCCCAGGCGTAGTTTGCCGCCGCCGCCATCGCCCCGAAGTAGTTCTCCGCCTCCGGCGTCCCCAACGGCGCGCAGGCGAGCTGCTTGTCGGGGAGCTCTATACCGTACTTTTTTACCGCCCGGCTGAGGACCTGGAGGTGGTCGGTGCAGATCTGGTGGCCTGCCCCCCTCGATCCGCAGTGGATCATGACGGTGATCTGGCCCCGGAAGAGGCCGAACCTTCTGGCGAGGTCGTCATCGAAGATCTCGTCGACCCTCTGGATCTCCAGGAAGTGGTTTCCGCTCCCCAGGGTCCCGAGCTGGGGACGCCCCCTCTTCCTCGCCTTCAGGCTCACCTGGTCGGGCCTCGCCCCCTCCATCCGGCCCCCCTCCTCGCAGTGCTCGAGATCCTCAGGAACGCCGAACCCCGCCTCCACCGCCCAGGCCGCCCCCCGGGTGAAGGCCTCGTCGAGCTCGTGCTCCGAGACCCGGAGCCTCCCCTTCGCCCCGACGCCGGAGGGGACGTCGTGGAAGAGGTCCTCGACGAGGTTCGTCATCATCGGCGCCACATCCTCCGCCAGAAGGTCCGTCCTGAGCATCCGGACGCCGCAGTTTATGTCGAAGCCGACACCCCCGGGGCTTATCACCCCCCCATCCTCCCGGAAGGCGGCGACGCCGCCGATGGGAAAGCCGTAGCCGAGATGAGCATCGGGCATCGCCATCGAGTAGTTGACTATCCCGGGGAGGGTGGCGACGTTCGCCACCTGGTCGAGGGTTCCGGACTCCACCTGCTCGAGGAGCCTCTCGGAGATGAAGATCCGTCCCGGGACGCGCATCCCCTTCTGGTGGCCGATCGGCACCTCAAATATGTAATCGTCTATCCTGTTCAGCATGGGATCTCCTCAAACGTCTAAAACCACCTGAGCGGTCCAGATCTCCTCCCCCCCCACCTCTTCCCTCCCGATCTCGAACTGGTGGAGGGTGACCGCCTTCACCTCCGTCTCGAAGAGGTGCCTCTCTCGGTCGATCCTCTCCCCCCCGACCCGGCCCGAAAGGCTCCAGCCGTCCCCCCGCCTCTCGAGGGCGACCTCGAACTCCGAGAACGCCGCCAGCTCCACCTCGAATAGGTAAAGGATCTCCGATAGCCACTCGTAGAGGAGGGCCTCCAGGGACTCCGCCTCGATCTCCACCGGCCAGGACTCCTCGACCCGGACGGTGGAGGGGTCTATCATGGCTCCGATCAGCGCGAGGCCTGCGCTCTCGAAGAGCTCCTCCAGGCTCCGGCCCCGGACCCGGAACTTCACGTCGGCGGTGTGCTCCAGATATTCAACGGGTTCCATCTCGATATGATCAAGGGGTGGGGGGTTTATTAATAGGTTGAGGTCCCCCTCTCGAGGCCCGGAAAGGGCAAGAGATCCCCCGATAGATTTTTATCGACCGCATATTATCGAATTTTTCCCCCGGCAGAGAGGCGGAGGCTTTATACCATTTTGGCATATCGAGGGTGAGTGGGTGAATCGGCTTGGCGGAGACCATTGAGGAGATAGCAACCCGAATTCGGGAGATGCGAGAGCTGTCCAAGGTGACGGCGGAGGAGATGGCAGAGCACCTGAAGGTGCCCCTGGAGACGTACAACTGCTACGAGGAGGGGAAGATGGAGATCCCCGCGAGCAAGCTGATCGAGATCGGCCAGCGGCTCGAGGTCGACATGAACCTCCTCCTCACCGGGGAAGAGCCGAGGATGCGGATATTCACGGTGACTAGGAAAGGCGAGGGGGTCGAGGTGGAGCGGCGGAGGCAGTACAGGTACCAGAACCTGGCGGGGAAGTTCCTCTCCAAGAGGGGGGAGTTCTTCATCGTCACCATCGAGCCGAAGAGGGAGAAGCCAGCAGCCTACAGCCATCCCGGCCAGGAGTTCAACTACGTCCTGGAGGGGTCCCTCAAGTTCTCGATCCACGATCACGAGATCGTCCTCAACGAGGGGGACTCGATATTGTTCGATTCGTCCTTCCTGCACGCCATGGAGGCCCAAGACGAAAGGCCCGCGAAGATGCTCGTCGTGGTGATGTAACCGCAGAAAGAGGATCTTAAAATGTCGTCTCTACTGGATAGGTTCGTCCCCAGGACGGATTTCAAATCTTATGAGGATTTTATAGAGAACTTCAAGATCATAGTCCCCGAGGAGTTCAACTTCGCCTTTGACGTCGTCGACGTCTACGCCGAGGAGGACCCCCATAAGGTGGCCCTCGTCTGGTGCAACGACTCCGGGGAGGAGAAGATCCTGACCTTCGGGGATATGAAGCGCGAGAGCGACAGGGCTGCCAACTTCTTCAAGGGGCACTGCATAAGGAAGGGAGACGCCGTGATGCTCTCCCTCAAGAGCCGATATGAGTTCTGGATCTGTATGATCGGCCTCCACAAGATCGGGGCCGTCGCCATCCCCGCAACCCACATGCTGAAGAGGAAGGATATCGTCTACCGGGTCCGGCGGGCGGACCTGAAGATGATCATCTCCATCGCCGAGGAGGGGGTCCCCGAGGAGGTGGACGGAGCCTGTCAGGAGCTGAGAGATGCCGGGGTCCTGAAGGCCTTCGTCGGAGAAGGGGCGAGGGACGGCTGGCTGAACCTGAGGGAGGAGCTGGAGGCGGCATCCCCGGAGTTCGAGAGGCCGGAAGGGACGAAGAGCTCCGACATCCTCCTCGCCTACTTCACCTCCGGGACGACAGGAAACCCCAAGATGGTCAACCACGACCAGAGCTACTCCCTCGGGCACATCTTGACGGCGAGGTACTGGCAGAACGTCGAGGATGGCGGCCTCCACTACACCGTCGCCGATACCGGCTGGGGCAAGGCAGTCTGGGGGAAGCTCTACGGCCAGTGGATCGCGGGATCGGCGGTCTTCGTCTACGATTACGACCGGTTCGACGCCGGGAGGATGATGGATATGGCGGCTAAGTACAAAGTCACCACCTTCTGCGCCCCCCCCACCATCTACCGGTTCATGATAAAGGAGGATATCTCCAGGTACGACTTCTCGACCCTCCGGTACGCCGTCACCGCCGGCGAGCCCCTCAACCCCTCGATATACGAAAAGTTCCTCGATTCGACGGGCCTGCGGCTGATGGAGGGGTTCGGCCAGACCGAGACGGTCGTCGCCATAGCCAACTACCCCTGGATGGACCCGAAGCCCGGGTCGATGGGGAAGCCCTCCCCCGGCTACGAGGTCGTCCTGGTGGACAAGAACGACAGGGTCTGCGAGGTCGGGGAGGAGGGGGAGATCGTCATCAAGACGGATAAGGGCAAGCCCATCGGCCTCTTCGTCGACTACCACCTCGACCCCGAGAAGATGAGGAACACCTGGCACGACGACTACTACCACACCGGGGACACCGCCTGGATGGACGAGGACGGCTACTTCTGGTTCGTCGGAAGGGCCGACGACATCATCAAGAGCTCCGGGTATAGGGTCGGCCCCTTCGAGGTGGAGAGCGCCCTCCTCACCCACCCCGCGGTCCTGGAGTGCGCCATCACCGGGGTCCCGGACCCCCTCCGGGGGCAGGTGGTGAAGGCGACAGTCGTCCTGACGAAAGGCTTTGCGCCGTCGGAGGAGCTGAAGAATGAGCTCCAAAACCACGTCAAAGCTATCACCGCCCCCTACAAGTACCCGAGGATCGTCGAGTTCGCAGAAGAGCTCCCGAAGACGATCAGCGGCAAGATAAGGAGGGTCGAGATCAGGGAGAAGGACAAACCTTATCCGGTGATCAACGCCCTGGAGTGCAAGGCGTGCGAGAGGTGCATCATCGCCTGCCCCGCCAACGTCCTCTCCCTGGGAGAGGAGCTGAACGCTCGGGGATACCGCTTCGCCGTCTATTCTGGGGAGGGGTGCATCGGCTGCGGGAACTGCTACTACACCTGCCCGGAACCCTTCGCCATCGAGGTCCACATACCGTCAAAGGAGAAGTTCGAGGAGGAGGAGTGAGAGATGCCAGCCCAGCTAGTTGATGGAAACAGCGCCGTGATCGTCGGGGCGATGTATGCGGGATGCGACTGCTACTTCGGCTACCCCATAACCCCGGCGAGCGAGATCCTCCACGAGGCCTCAAAGTACTTCCCGAAGGTGGGGAGAAAGTTCGTCCAGGCGGAGTCGGAGGAGGCGGCGATAAACATGGTCTACGGGGCGGCGGCCGCCGGCCACCGGGTCCTCGCCGCCTCCTCCGGCCCCGGGATGAGCCTCAAGCAGGAGGGGATATCCTACATCGCGGGGGCTGAGCTTCCTTGCGTAATCGTAGACATCGCCCGAGCCGGCCCGGGGCTGGGGAACATCGGGCCGGAGCAGTCCGACTACAACCAGGCGGTTAAGGGCGGGGGGCACGGATGCTACAGGAACCTCGTCCTCGCCCCCAACTCCGTCCAGGAGATGTGCGACTTCACCGTCAAGGCCTTCGACCTCGCCTTCAAGTACCGAAACCCAGCGGTCATCCTCGCCGACGGGGTCCTCGGCCACATGGTGGAGCTCCTCACCTTTCCGAAGAGGGCGGTCGAGCCGGTGATCGACGACTCCTGGGCCGTCCGGGGGAATAAAGAGACGCGAGGAAACCTGGTCACCTCCATCGACCTCGACTTCAGGGAGCTGGAGGAGCACAACCTCCAGCTCCAGGCGAAGTACGACCGGATCCGGGAGGAAGAGGTCGAGTACGAGCTTTATAGGTGCGAGGACGCCGAGGTGGTCCTCGTCTCCTACGGGATCAGCAGCCGGATCGCCAAGTCCGCCGTCGATGCCGCCCGGAGAGAGGGGATAGCAGCCGGCCTCTTCAGGCCCATATCCCTCTTCCCCTTCCCCTCCCGGGAGCTGAGGGCCTTTGCCGATAGAGGCTCTCGATTTATATCCGTCGAGATGAGCGACGGTCAGATGCGAGAGGACATCCGCCTCGCTACAGGCTGCCGGGAGGTAGCCCTGGTATCGAGGTATGGAGGAAACCTCATCCAGCGCCATCAGATCCTCGAGAAGATCAGGGAGGTGGCCTAGAATGGCCGCGAAGGAGAAGGTCATCGGACCTCTGGGATTCTACAGCACCTTTGAGAGGAAGGGGGGCTCCGCCCCCACCGCCACCCATTACTGTCCGGGGTGCGGCCACGGGATACTCCACAAGATCATAGCCGACACCATGGTGGAGCTCGAGATCCAGGACCGGTGCGTCGTCATGAGCCCCGTCGGATGCTCCGTCTTCGCCTACTACTACCTCGACTGCGGCCACGTCCAGGCTGCCCACGGGAGGGCTCCGGCGATCGCTACAGGGCTCTCAAGGGCCGAAGACGACGCCATCCTCATCTCCTACCAGGGGGACGGGGACCTAGCCTCCATCGGCCTCAACGAGACGGTCCAGGCCGCAAACCGGGGGGAGAAGATGGCGGTCTTCTTCGTCAACAACACCGTCTACGGGATGACCGGAGGCCAGATGGCCCCGACGACTCTGGTCGGAGAGGTGACGGCGACGACCCCCGCAGGGAGGGACCCCCGGGACTCCGGATATCCGATCCACCTCTGCGAGCTCCTCGACACCCTCCGGGCCCCCGTCTTCATAGAGCGGGTCTCCCTCTCGAACATAAATCACATAAGAAGGGCCCGGCGGGCGGTCAGAAGGGCTCTTGAGATCCAGCGGGATAAGAAGGGGTACGCCTTCGTCGAGTTCCTCTCCCCCTGCCCCACCATCCTGAGGATGGACGCTAGGGGGATCGAGCGGTTCATCAACGAGGAGATGGAGCGGGAGTTCCCCCTGAAGAGGTTCCGGGACCTATCGAGCGAGACGGAGCCGATCGAGAGGAAGGAGTCCGACTTCACCAAAGCCGCCCTCGACCGGATCTTCGGCCTCGCCGGGGAGATGGAGGTGGAGGTCCTCCCCGACACCGCCTTCGAGACGAAGGGGGTGAAGATCGCGGGCTTCGGAGGCCAGGGGGTCCTCAGCATGGGGCTCGCCCTCGCCCAGGCGGCGTACCGATCAGGCCGCTTCGTCTCCTGGTACCCCGACTACGGCCCGGAGCAGAGGGGAGGGACCTCGAACTGCTCCGTCGTCATCTCCGGCGAGAGGGTAGGCTCGCCGGTGGTCGACCGGCCCGACGTCCTCGTCGCCTTCAACCGGCCGTCCCTGGAGAAGTTCGCCGCCGACGTCCCGAAGGGGGGCCTCATCCTCTACGACTCCCTCGCCGGAGCCTTCGAGCCTCCGGAGGGGGTCACCGCCATCCCCGTCCCGGCGACGGAGATAGCCCTCTCCCGAGGGGTGGAGCAGGCGACCAACACCGCCATGTTCGGGGCCCTGATGGAGAGAGGAAACCTGGGGCTTCCCAGGGAGGCCTTCGGCGGGGCTTTCGAGAGGACCTTCGCCAAGAAGCCGAAGCTGATACCCCTCAACCTGGAGATCCTGGAGGCGGGGGCTATGAGCGTCAGGCCGGATCTCTGAAGGAGCCGCAGATCCGCCGCCCGACCGAGAAGCCCCTTTCTGGAGGGGTTCCAGGGCGGGCGGATATCTCTTCTTCAACCTCCCCGAGAGGATCGGCGTCCCCTGCCACCAAGGAGGAACGGCAGGGGATCTGAGGGGCGGTCGCTCCGCCGGCGAGTACCAAAAAATACAAATATGACCGACGCCTAACTATGATTACTTCAAGCAATGAAGGGGTGAGACCATAAAGAAATTTGCTGCGCTATTAGTCTTGGTGGCGGCTTTCTTCGCCGTCCCAGCCATGGCAGACTGTACCGGGCCTGACTGCCTCTGTGGCTTCCAGGCTGTGGACTTCTCCTTGGGCGAGTGGCCTGCTAACGCGAACGTGAAGCTCGTCAGCTCAGGAGAGCAGCGTGCCTTTGCCTTTTGGAATGGACAGGCCTTCAACGATCTGAAGGTTGAGAACGACCAGAATGCAGGAATGCTGTATCAGGAAGGCTTCCCGAAGCCGGCGTGTGCCTCCACTTTGGGCACCTGTACCGCCGCGGACCAGATGGGATGGGATACCAGGGTCGTAAACATAGAGAGAGTCTCCTCTGGTAACCAGTTCGCTACCGCCACCGGTGGAGCGATCGCCAGAAACAGCATATCCGTTTGCGCTACCCAGGGCGCTGCTGCGGGCTGTGATTGCTGCGACTGTGATACATTCATCGCCCAATAGGATACAATGGAGATAAAATGGCAGCTCATCAGCCTGGCGCTGATGAGCATGCTTCTCATTTTTGGTTCTGCTGCCGCTGTAGATTGGGACGCTTCGATAGCGGAGCGGGAATATCCAGACTCCTTAAACCGGGTTAGAAATTTTCACGATGACTTCGCCAGGGGCGGCACCTCCGCCAAGGTCGGAACCACGACCCTGAGCGATTTGACCAAGGGCAGCACCATCGGCACCTCCACCATCCAGGATCTGACCGGATTCTCCATCTTCGACGATGCCGATGATGATGAGACCTTCCAGGGCGTAGTGGCCATCAACACCGAGAGGGGAAGGACCGTCACCGGCCGGGGAGAGTTCGGATCGGTCCCGACGGACGTCAACTACCTGGACATCGACGTCAGAAACATCATCGTCATATCCATAAACACCGCCAGGGGCGGAAACGCCATCGCGACCTCCGAGATCGTCATCAAGCCGACCCAGCAGTCCGGCTTCCGGTAGACCCGACGCCGCCGCAGGTTCTTCTAGTCTTCCTCTTATTGCATCCCTTCTGCGCAGGAGAGCCTCTGCCGTCGGCCTCGGATGGAGCGGTTATGAGATGCGATCTCATTTATTTCCCGGATCGCCACACCCGTCCTCTACCGCCCTCCTGAGGGCCCGACCGAGGGCGGTGGCGAGGGCCTCCACCTTCTGCCAGTCGTCGCCTCCCGAGGCCCTCAGATGGAGGGTGAGCCCGCCGTTGTAGGCGAGGGTT
>Ga0334899_1003771_pt1 | contig 10337 bp, 7 predicted proteins | sample GraSluR3_MG_FD_207219 | JGI IMG/M metagenome (GOLD analysis project Ga0334899, IMG submission 207219) | Sludge microbial communities from methane-producing bioreactor in Wageningen University, Netherlands - Granular Sludge_8_08-R3 | ecosystem: Engineered > Bioreactor > Anaerobic > Unclassified ... | reverse complement strand
TCTCTGAAATTTTAACTCCGCCGATAATTCTCCCTCGGTACAGATATCTCGAACCTCGCCCCCCGCCCCTCCTCGCCGGTCTCGGTGATGGTCATCCCGGTGATCCCCAGGATCTCCCGGCTGAGGAAGAGGCCGTAGCCGGTGTGCCTCCCGAAGGCCTGGTCGAAGATCCGGGCCTTCATCCCGGCGGGGATCCCCAGGCCGTCGTCCTCGACGGCGATGACCCCCTCGGCCTCCACGCCCCCTCCTCTCTCGCCTCCTCCTCCACCATCCTCCGCCTCCACGCCCCTCTCTCTCTCGAAGAAGGTGACCCGGACCCCGCTGACTCCTCCCCCGTGGCGGAGGGAGTTCTCCAGGAGGTTGCAGAAGACCTTCTCCAGCATCGGATCGGCGAAGACCTCGACCGTGCCCGTCTCCACCTCGAGCCGGACCTGCCCACCGGATATCTCGGCGGGGGAGGCGGCCGCCGCCCGCCGGACCGCCTCGCTGATCCTCTGCCACTCCGGCGCCTTGACCCCCATCTCCTGGTAGTCCCGGGCGAAGGCGAGCTGCCTTTTGATCGTCTCCGCCACCTCCCCGATCCGGTCGATGTACCTCTCGGCGGCCGGGTCCCGGGGGATCCCCTCCCTCAGGAGGTGGACGTACCCGGAGAGGGCGGTGATCTGGTTCTGGATGTCGTGGCGGGTGATGCTGCTGAGGAGCTTCAGCTTCCGGTTCGCCTCATGGAGGGCCTCGTGGTACCTCCGGATCTCGGTGATATCCTGGGTGATCCCCGTCATCCTCAGGGGGCGGCCCGCTCCGTCTCTAGCCATCACCTGGCCCCGGTCGTGGACCCATATCCACCGGCCGTCCTTTCGCCTCAGCCGGTAGTCGATCTCGTAGTGGGGGGTCCTCCCGGCGAAGTGGTCGTCCAGGGCCGCCATCACGCCCTCGAAGTCGTCGGGGTGGATCATCTCCTCCCTCTCCCGGACGTTCCCCGCCAGGTCGCCCTCTGAGCAGCCGAGGATCTCCACCAGCCGCCGGTTCCTGACCACCTCCCCCGTCTCCACATTCCTGTCCCAGATCCCCAGGTTCGCCCCCTCGATGACGAGCTTCAGCCCCTCCTCGTTCTCCTGGAGGGCCATCTCCGTCTCCTTGATCTCGGTGACGTCCCGGATCGACTCGATCGCCCCTGCGATATTTCCGTCCCTGTCGAAGAGGGGGGAGGCGGTCCCCCAGACGTAAGACCCCCTCCCGGTCCGAGGGGGGGTCACGTAGGCCTCGGCGAAGAGGGTATCCCCCTCTCTCTTGACGTAATGGTATAGCGACTCCAGATCCTCGTCCTTCGAGAAGATCATGTCGATGAGGATTGGTCTTTTTGTCCCGTAGAAGACCTCGCCGTAGGCGTAATCCCCTTTCCCGACGATCTCGTCCTTGGGGACGCCGCTCATCTCCTCGATCGCCCGGTTCCAGGCTATCACCCTCCTCTCCCCATCGATGACGAAGGTCGGGTCGGGGAGAAAGTCGATGATCTCCAGCAGCTGCTTGTGGGCCTGGATCAGCCTCTCCTCCGCGAGCTTCCTCTCGGTGATCTCTTGCCCCTGGATGATGGTGGCGACGACGGTCCCGTCCTTCTCCGACCGGATGTTCGCCGAGTTCCAGAGGACTATCCTGACGGTCCCGTCCCGGCAACGGATGGGGATCTCCACCGACTCCCACCCCTCCCCCTCCAGGGCGTAGGCCATCTTCGCCAGGGCCTCTTCCCTCTCCTCGTCGGGGAGGAGGATCGTCGCCTCCTTGCCTATCACCTCCTCGGCGGCGTAGCCCGTCAGCCGCTCGAAGGCCCTGTTGAAGCGGATGAACTTCATGTTGGGCCCCCATACGGCGATGGGGGCGTTGGCGTAGTGGAGGAGGCTCTCCAGGTAGTCCGTCGCCTCCCGGAGGGCCAGCTCAGCTCGCTTCCTATCGGTGACGTCCCGGATCGACTCGATCGCCCCGACGATCCTCCCGTCGTCGTCGAAGAGGGGCGAGGCGATCGCCCAGATGTAGGCCCCCCTGCCCCCGTAGAGGTGGGGGACGTAGACCTCGGCGAAGACGGCGTCTCCCCTCCGGCTGAGATGATCGTACTCCTTCACTATCCCGGAGTCCTCGGAGAAGATCGAATCGATCAAGACCGGGGTCTCAAACCCGTAGAAGGGCTCTCCGTAAGAGTAGGGTCCCCTTCCCACGATCTCCCCCTTGGAGACGCCGGTCATCTCCTCGATCGCCCGGTTCCAGGCGATGACGGTCCTCTTCTCGTCAATGACGAAGGTGGCGTCGGGGAGGAAGTCTATGATCTCCTGGAGCTGATGATGGGCCCGGCAGAGCTCCTCGTTCATCCTCTTCTGCTCGGTGATCTCGGAGAATATCGTCGCGAACCTCCCCCTCCCTATCGAGAAGGCGGATATGCTGAAGTGCCTCCCCGTCTCCGGGAAGCAGCCTTCGAACTTGGCGGGGCACCCCGTCTCGTCCACCCTCGAGTATATCTCAAGGAAGGGGGGGACCTCTGAGGGGAAGATCTCCGAGGCTCTCCTTCCGATGGCCTCTTGCGCCCTCCACCCGGTGAAGAGCTCGATCTGGGGGTTTGCGTCCCTGACGAGGTAGTCGGTGGCCCTCCCCTCTGGGTCGCGGAGGATCTCGTAGAGGACGAAGCCCTCGTTCATATTCTCGAAGAGGGCCCGATACCTCTCCTCGCTCTCGACGACCGCCTTTTTGGTCCTCATCCGCTCCGCTGCCTGCCGGATCTGGTGGGTCAGCTCCGCGTAGAGGACCTTCGGGTTTGCGTCCTTCTGGAGGTAGTAGTCGGCTCCGTTGTTCAGGGCCTCGATCACCACCTCCTCCCGCCCCTTCCCGGTGAAGAGGATGAAGGGGACCTCCGGGTCCCGGCTTCGGACCCATTTGAGGAAGGATAGGCCGTCCATCTCTGGCATCACGTAATCGGAGACGATGACGTCGTAGCGGCCGTCCTCAAGCCTCGCGACCGCCTCCACCGCCGACGCCACGCCGTCGACCTGGATATCTCCGGACCTGCCCAGGAATATCTTCGCGATCTCCAGGATGGCGGGGTCGTCGTCTACCATCAGAACTCGGATCATGGATCAGCTCCAGCCGCGAAGACGGCGAACCTCTAAATGTTATGCTATGCCATGGCTATAATGTCTTTCGGGTCATCCTTCCGAAGGCGGAGGGACCAGCCGAATGGTCCGGGGCTCTGATCCTCCTTTCGCCGGCGCCTCTTCGGAGTGGATACGATAAAGAACCTGGAGGTATCTCTCCTCTATCGGAGTGATGAGCCTTGAGGATGGGGCTGATATTGGGATTCCTGCTTCTGCTCCTCGCACCCCCCGCGAATGGGGCGCCGGAGGAGGAGTGGAGCCGGACCTACGGAGGGCCGGGGCACGAGGTGGGGGGCCCGATCTCGAGGGCCCAAGACGGCGGCTACGTGATGACGGGGATGACCGAGTCTTACGGCTCTGGAAACGGCGACCTCTGGCTGGTGAAGTCGGATCGGAACGGTAGCAAGCTCTGGGATCTTACCCGCGGCGGAGGTGGCGTCGATGTGGGGGAGTCGGTGATCGCCGCCCGGGACGGCGGGTACGTCGTTGCCGGGTATACCACCTCCTTCGGCGCCGGGGGTAGGGACGTCTGGCTCCTCAAGACCGATGCGGAGGGGAACCTGGAGTGGGAGAGGACCTTCGGCGGCCCCGGGGAGGAGGCGGCCTGGTCGGTGGAGGAGGCCCCCTCCGGCGGCTACGTCGTCGTCGGATGGACCGACTCTTACGGCATCGGGAAGGTCGACCTCTGGTTGATCAAGACCGACCCCCGGGGGGTGGAGGAGTGGAACCGGACCATCGGAGGCCCCGGGGACGATGAGGGGTTGGCGGTGGTGGCGACCCGGGACGGGGGTTACGCCATCGCTGGCAGGACCACCTCCTTCGGCGTCGGCGAGGAGGACGGCTGGCTGGTGAAGGCCGACGGATCGGGTCGTTGGGAGTGGGCCCGGACCTTTGGCGGGAAGGGGGAGGACGGCCTTTCCTCCCTCCGGGAGACGGAGGAGGGCTACGTCGGAGCGGGCTATTCCAACTCCTTCGGCTCCGGAGGTTTTGAGATCTGGCTGGTGAAGGCTGACTTCCAGGGGGTGGAGGTCTGGAACAGGACGGCGGGAACCCCTGCGGCGGACTTCGGAAGCTCCATCGAGGTGGCCTCGGATGGCGGATACGCGGTGGTGGGATCGACCTCCCGGGCAGGAACGAGGGCGAGCCCCGATGACGCCCTCCTCCTCAAGACGGATCCGGAGGGGAGGGCCGAGTGGTCGGTCCTCCTGGGAGGGGATGGGATCCAGAGCGGGATCTCCGTCCTGGTGGCGGAGGAGGGCGGCTACGTCGTCGGCGGGTTCACGAACCGCGGCTCAGGGGGAGGCTTCGATCTCTGGATGACGAAGCTCGGAGGAGGGGGAGGGCGAAGTGGTCCCACCGATAGATAGAGCCTCTCAGGATGAAGGGGCCCCTCCGCTACCTTTTGACCTTCACCAGGATCATATCCGGGTTTCCTGAGGAGATCGTCCAGCCGCAGGTGACGTACCCGCCGTCCTCTGCGACGAGGAGCGAGGACCCCTCCTCCCTCCCCGAATCCGGGATGGTGAAGTCCCACTCCTTCTCCCCCGCCCCGTCGGTCTTCAGGAGCCAGGAGTAGAGCCCACCGGCGGAGCTCCAGCCGCCGACTATGTAGCCCCCATCCGCCGTCGCCGCCACCGTCGTCGCCAGGTCTCTTCCGGAGTCCCCGACGCTGAAGATCTTCCCCCGGAGGGGGCTACCCTGGTCGTCGGTTATGATCAGCCAGGCGTCCCCCAACCCCCCCTCCGGTGGAACGCTCGCTCCGCCGGCGACGACGTATCCGCCGCCCGCCCTCTCGATCACCGCCTCTCCGATGTCGTCCTTTGATCCACCGAAGGTGACGTTCCAAACCTCCGACCCGTTCGGATCGGCCTTGAGGAGCCAGAGGTCCTTGCCTCCGGCGCCGCGAGACTCGGTGAAGCCTGCGATGATGAAGCCGTCGGCTGTCCTCTTTATCGAGCGGCCGCCATCGTCTCCGGTCCCTCCGAAGGTCCTGTTCCAGACCTCCCGGCCCTGGTGGTCGGCCTTGAGGAGCCAGAGGTCTCTTCCCCCGGCGCCGAAGGAATCGGTTTCCCCGAGGATGACGTATCCATCCCCCGTCTCCTGGAGGGAATAAGCCCAGTCGTCTCCGGGCCCCCCGAAGGTTCTGTTCCAGACCTCCCGGCCCTGGTGGTCGGTCCTGACCAGCCAGCCGTCGGAGCCGCCTGCCCCGAAGGATCCCGTCCCCCCGGCGATGGCGTAGCCCCCGCCCCGGGCGGCCACGATAGCCGTTGCCTCATCGTCCCCGGGGCCTCCGATGGTCCGGTTCCAGAGCTCCCTCCCCTTCGAGTCCGTCGCAATGAGCCAGCCGTCGTACTCGCCGGCGCCGAAGGAGTTGGTCCTGCCGGCGACGACGAGGCCTCCGGCCTTCTCCAGGACCGAGGATCCGACGTCGAAGCCCGGCCCCCCGAAGGTCGCCCTCCAGACCTCTCCTTTCGTCTCCAAGGCGCCGAAGGCGTAGAGGAGGATGAGGAGGGTCGCCATCAGGGCCGCGGCCATCACCAGGTGCTCCTCGCTGAACCTGGTGGAGGTCAAAACCGACCTGATTCTGGTGAAGATGGGCCTTCTGGAGGATCTGGCGCCTCGAACTTCGGACATGGCCTGCTCCTTCAAGGGGATCGAGCTCGGTAGGGTTCCCTTCGCCGTTAAACTTTTTGGTCAGTTCTTAAGATCAGCTCGGAGGGGGAGCGCCTCCCCGGCCGGAGCCCCCTCTCTCTTCAGGGTCCAGCAGCTCCTCATCGTATACGAAGATATCCTCGATCTTGACGCCGAAGATCCTCGCCATCTTGAAGGCCAGGTCGAGGGAGGGGTTGTACTTGTCCTTCTCTATGGCGATTATCGTCTGCCTCGTCACCCCCAGCTTCTTTGCGAGCTCTTCCTGGGTCAGTTCGAAGATCGCTCTGTAGACCTTGATCTTATTCCTCATCGCAGGGCTCGTATCCGTATCGTCGGTTGTAGTATCCGTACAGAGCCGAGTAGAGGATCATCAGGGTGGAGGCCGAGAAGGCCAGGGCAAACCCGACGTTCATCAGGCCGGGATGCTCATCCCTGGCGGCGATGAATAATACGCCGACGAGGGCGCTCGCCGCCGCAAACGCCTCCACGGCGACCTTAGCCGCCCGCTCGCTCACCCTCTCGTCCCTCTCGTCGACGACCACCTCTTCCATCCTCGATCTGCAGAGGTAGAAGAGAAACCCGCCCGTCGCCGCCGAGATCAATACCAGGGGGACCTCGGCGATGACGGCAGACCAGCCGGCTACGGCCACCGTCGCCACGATGACGACCATTCTGCAGATCCTGGAGGTCTTTGCGTCCATCGGCATCACGATGTAAATCTTGTGTTACATTTAGTTATTTAAACTTAACTAACACAACTTAATCATCCAGATCTCGCGATCTTTGCCACCACCCCATTTCTCTTTTGGTGGAAACCTTCTCCCTCGGTCGCCGATCCGATCAGCCCTGAGGATGACTTATCTTCTTTACAGATAGTAAAGTTTATATAACATTATGTAATTTAGGAGTTACATGGGTGGGGGAGTGGGGGCATTCTCTCCACCCGTTTGTATACTGGGACGGTAGGGATGAATGGGGCAGGTTTCGGACCTGAGGCTGGGGCGGGCCCACACGCCCCGCCTCCATTTTCCCGATATGTGGAAGATGCATCCGGTCCAATTGGGGCGATCTATCGCAAAAGAGGCTGGGTTTTAGTATGGTCTTCGATCTTGGTTCCTGGGCGATATTCGCCGCAGTTCTTCTCACGGTGCTATCGCTATCCGCCTACGCTATGGCGGATGATATGACCGCAAGCGACTGGTTTTTAGTGGGCGAGGATCTCCTCGAGGCTGGATCTTATGAGGATGCGGCGGCCGCCTACGACGAGGCGATCTCCATGGATCCCGAGAACGGGACCCTTCACCTCTCCAAAGGGGATGCCCTCTATGCCCTGGCCAGGTCCCAGGGCTCCGACTCCCGGATCCTCGAGGAGGCGATCGCCGCCTATGACGAGGCGATCCGCCTCGATCCGGCCTCCGCTATGGCCAGGCTGGGGAAGGGGAGGGCCTTGAGCCTGGCCTCAAACGCCCTCGCCGGGGATGAGCGGGTCTCCGGGAAGAACGAGGCCCTCTCCGCCGTCGAGATGGCGACGGAGCTCGACCCGGTCTTCTTCGACGCCTGGGTTTTGAGGGGTAACCTCCTCGACGAGCTGGCGGCCCTCACCGGGGATCTCAGCAGGTACAACCAGTCCCTTTCGGCTTACGAGAGGGCGATCGATCTTGCGCCCTTCGGCGACGCCAGGAGCCTCGCCCTGGCCTGGGATGGCAAGGCCGCCGCCCTCTCAACCCTCGCCAACGGCCTTGCGGCGGCGGGGGACTCGGAGGGGGCAGCGGAATTGTACGAAAGGGCGGTCGCAGCCTACGACGAGGCGATCGAGCTCGACCCCGATTTCGCCGGCCTGGAGGCCCGCCTCAACAGGGCCAGCGTCCTCGCCGGCCTCGGCAGGTACGAGAGATCGATCGAGGCCTACGACCAGGCGGCAGAAGCCGCTCCCGGGGATCTGAAGGCGTACGTCTCCCTCGTCTTCGTCGAGAAGGCGGGCGTCCTCCTGGAGATGGGGAAGGAGGAGCTGGCGCTCGAGTCCCTCGATGCCGCCACCATCGCCGACCCCGGGAACGCGGCGGCCTGGACGAGGAAGGGGGACCTCCTCTCGGCCCTCGGCCGCGGCTCTGAGGCCGAGGCCGCCTGCTCCAGGGCGCTGGAGCTGGAGGAGAAGGGATGATCTCCGCATTTGTTCAACAAATTCTACGAGGTGAAGGGGTTGAAGGTGAATGAGTTGAGAAATAGCTCCTCGACGGCGGGGTTTTGGGCGGTCTTCGTCCTCCTGCTGGCGGCCCTGGCCGCATCCTGGGCTACGGCATCGGCAGTGGAGGATACGGCCGAAGACTTGATCGACATGGGCCTTGAGCTTTACCAGAACCGCTCCTACCAAGAGGCCCTGGAGGCCTACGATCAGGCCCTCTTCTTATCCCCGGACGATGTCCGGGCTTGGATGGGCAAGGGCAAGGTCTTTAGCGCGCTGGGAGATTATAACCAGTCGATTTTGGCCTACCAGAACGCCACCAGGATCTCTCCCGACGATCCGGAGGCCTGGTTTGGGGTGGGGCTGAACCGATTCCTTTTGCAGGACCTCAACGATTCCCTGAAGGCCTTGGATAGGGCCTTGGAGATGGATGGAAACTACACCAGGGCCTGGGAGCTGAAAAGCGCAGTCCTGGCCCAGATGGGCAAAAACGACGAGGCCCTGGAGGCCTCGAAACGAGCCAGGATGACCTCTGGGCCCTCCGATACGGAGATGCTCTCGCACTCCTGGGTATCAGAGTCTTTCATCCTCCGTCAGATGGGGCGCGATGGAGAGTTACTGGCGGCCTTGGAGAACGCCACGACTCTCGACCCCCAAAACTACGACGCCTGGATCCTCCTCGGCGAGGCCCTCCAGGGGAGGGGCGAGTATGATCGGTCCCTTGCGGCCTTCGACAGCCTCCTATCCAACATAGCTCCGACCAGTCCCCCGTTCTTGGCTCTGGTCCTCATCGACAAGGGGAGCGTCCTTATTGACATGGGCCGGTACGAAGAGGCGAGGGGTCTCTACCAGCAGACGATCGACCTCGACTTCTCCGACGAATCCCTGGACCAGTACTATCTTGGCAGGGCGTGGATCGGCGAGGGCGTCTCCCTCCTCCGGCTCGGCGATTATGAGGCGGCCTTGGAGGCCTTCAACCGATCGATGGAGGCAGAGCCCCGGCTGGCAGACGATGCCTGGAGGGGGATCGGAGACGGACGCATGGGGCTTGGGTCCTATGTGGAGGCCCTTCAGGCCTATGATATGGCCCTGGAAATGTACCCGGAGTTCATAAACGCGGAAAGAGGACATGCATGGAAGGGGAGGGGCGACGCCCTGATGGCCATCGGACGGGATGATGATGCCCTTTTGGCCTATCAGAACGCCTCCATAGCCTACGATCTCGCCATCGAGATGCCGGATCAGGGAAGACAATCGTATCCCCTCAACGGGATGTTCTGGCAGAGCCGGGGGGCTGTCCTGGAGGTGTTGGGGCTTGGTGCCCAGGCTGAGGAGGCCTATGGGAAGGCCAGGGAGATGAGTTATGGGAATTGACTCCAATCCAAAATTTTTTATAATCATATTCAGATGACATAGTGTGAGTGAGGTGTAGAAAAATGTTCGGAAAAGTCGAACCGTTTGTGGCCACTTTCAGGATGCAAAAATTATCCACAGGAGTGAAGTTCGGCATAGTTCTGATGTCGTTGGCAGTCCTCTGCACATGTGCTATGGGGCAGCCTGCCACGTCGTTGGCTCTAACCAACATCATCTTCGTCGGAGAGGACGAGTTCATCGAGATGGCCAACGACGGAAAAGAGACTGAAATCTTCGAGGGGTTGATTCTGACCATCGACGACAATGGGTCGATCGTCCTTCCTGACTTCACCCTCGAACCCGGTGAGAGGATCCGGTTCCACCTCGGCTCTGGCGAGAGGAACGAGACCGACATTTTCCTCGAGAGCAGTCTCGCCCTGGACGACCTCGCCGGAAACCTGACGTTGAAGGACTCTGCTGGAACGCTCGAAAAGTTCGCAGCCTACTGGACGCCGGAGGAGACCGCAAGAGACTGGTTCGAGAAGGGGGAGAAGCTGTCGATGAACGGCTCGACGGAGGAGGCCCTGGCAGCCTATGAGAGGGCCGTTGAACTCGACCCGGAGATGGCCGAGGCCTGGATCGGCAGAGGTTACGCCAAGAGCAGGGTCGCCTTTATCGATAAGGACCCGGCCGGATACAACGAGGCTCTCCTCTCTTTCGAGAGGGCGATCGAGCTGAACCGGTCGCAATCTATGGCCTGGAATGGGAAGGCCACTCTTCTGTCGATGATGGGACGCTACTATGAGGCGGTCGATGCATACGACGCCTCCCTGGAGATGGACCCTCTTCAGCCCTGGGTCCTCGTCGGAAAGGCGAACGCTTTATGGAAACTTGGAAGGCACAATGAGTCGATAGCTGCCGGCGACGAGGCGATAGATGCCACCTCCGAGACCGTCGAGAAGGCGTTCGTATGGTTTGAAAGGGCTCATCTATTCGCGGAAGATGGCGACTACAAC
>Ga0334899_1003760_pt1 | contig 10371 bp, 11 predicted proteins | sample GraSluR3_MG_FD_207219 | JGI IMG/M metagenome (GOLD analysis project Ga0334899, IMG submission 207219) | Sludge microbial communities from methane-producing bioreactor in Wageningen University, Netherlands - Granular Sludge_8_08-R3 | ecosystem: Engineered > Bioreactor > Anaerobic > Unclassified ... | reverse complement strand
CCATCGCTCTTGAGGCGACCCACGTGGTGAATCTCAACGAAGTGGTTTCCGGTACTCCGATAGACCTCATGGGTGACACTTCGGCTGGTATCGTGTTGAAGATGAAGCTGTGAGTTCTATGTTTTGCTGAACCGATACTTCATATAGTCGATTCTCTTATCGATGATCTGTTGGGTATATGGGCTGTCGTAGTTCATCTCAAACCCATGGATAGTGCCCTTTGTCTCGTTGAGCTCTACTTCGACTCCGTAGTGTTTCAGCTTTCCGGCATAGGCGATCGCTTCATCCCTAAGGCAGTCGAACTCACTAACCTCGATATATGTTTCAGGCCAACCTTCGAATGATTCACTTTTCAAAGGAGAGAAGTGGTGCATGTCGATCGACTCCTGATGTTTTGGAAGGTACAGGTTCCACATCTTCCGATTGAGGCGTGAATTCCAGATAGGGGTATCGACGAAGCGTTTCATGGAGCCGGTTGTGCAATTCGAATCCATCACCGGATAGACCAGCAGCTGGAAGAGCGGCATCCTTGTGCCTCTCTCCTTGAGCATTTGGACCATGGACGCGGCCAACGCTCCTCCTGCACTGTCACCACAAATGGCGATCCTATGACGGTCCACCTCGAACTCTTTTGCATGATCGAGTAGCCATGTGTAGACGGTCACACAATCTTCGAGCCCATTGGGGTAGGGATATTGCGGTACCAACCTGTAGTCGATCAGGATCACTGTGCACGAGCATCGTAGTGCGTACTGACATGCCAATCGTTTATGAAACGCGGATGCCGGCAATGCGAAGGCTCCTCCATGGAGAAAGAGTAGACAAGGTGTAGTATCGGAAAGGCTCTTGGGACTGAAGATATCGATGGGGACATGGCCGATGGTATGTTTGCTGAGTACGATTCCATCCGAAATCGGTTGTCTGTCGTATGAGTAGCGCGTCATACGTTGGAGAAATGGAAGGAAGAGGGGATTCAGGGGTACACTGAAACGCAGTTTGCGATAGTCCTCATGCAATGGGTATTGTGTCATACCTACTTCGTATCCGATTTGTGTGTTCTGTGCAACTGGAAGTTGTGTCGAATGGTTTGCGTCTGTACATCCGAACACGAGAAAAACCTTCTGGAACAAGTAATTTTTTTCATTGCCCACTACGTGCAAATCATAAAAAAATTATTGTGCAACAGGGGGTATCCATACTGTTTTTTTTTCTATTTGGTGGTATATTCCAGTTGAAATGAGCGCTCTGTCAAATTGTGCGGCAAACTGCCGATTCTGGTGTACATGAGCGTAAGGAGCTAGCCGTGGAGCACGTCTCTGCGATGCGGATCTCGTCACTTGATGACGAGCCTCCGCTTACCCAATCGGGTGTGGTCATCTCTGGATCCATGCCCCGAATTCCAAGATCCCCACATTTTGGATCCTCCCTGTTCAGAAAGCAATTTTTTCCGAACACGAATTTGACCCAATGGAATGACTGGCATTGGCAGCTCTTCCATAGGATCACGACCAAGGAACAATTGTACCGTTTTCTGACGCCCTCGAAAGAGGAGCAGGCTGCGCTCGATCGTTCCGATTGGCAGTTCCCATTTTCGATTACTCCCTATTATCTTAGTCTGATCGATCCACATGATCCGGAGGATCCACTACGCAAGACTGTGGTTCCACATATCGCGGAAAGCCATGTTGCGGTTGGAGAGGCTTTGGATCCCTTGGGAGAAGACCACACCAGTCCAGTTCCCGGAATCGTCCATCGCTATCCAGATAGGGCCCTCTTTCTCGCCACAAGTTTCTGTTCCGTCTATTGCAGGTATTGCACCCGATCAAGATTGGTCGGAGGACATGCGGAACTGTTGGAAGCGCATTGGAATCGGGCTTTGGAGTATCTTGAGCGGCATACGGAGATCAGGGATGTAATCATCAGTGGTGGAGACCCCCTCACTCTCTCCGATGAAAGTTTGGCCCGGCTTCTTGCCCGTTTCAAGCAGATGAGACATATACAGATGCTCCGTATCGGGACAAAGGTGCCTTTCGTACTTCCCCAGAGGATCACACCTGCATTGGTCAAAGTGTTGAAATCGTACCGTCCCCTCTATATCAATATCCATGCGACGCATCCGCACGAATTGAGCGATGAGGGTAAACTGGCCTGCAATCGCTTGGCGGATGCGGGTATCGTGCTCGGCAGCCAAACCGTGTTGCTCAAAGGGGTGAATGATTCGGTTGAGGTCATGATGGAACTTTTCCACAAGTTGCTTTCTGTGCGGGTTCGACCATACTATCTGTTCCAGTGTGATCCGATCGTCGGTTCGGCCCACTTTCGAACCACAATCGACAAGGGAAAGGAGATTATGGATGGACTGCGGGGCCATACGAGTGGGTTGGCGATTCCCTACTATGTGGTCGATACTCCCGGAGGTGGTGGCAAGGTACCCGTGCTTCCCGAGTATGAGATGTCGCATGATGAGAGGGGTTTCTGTCTACGCAACTACGAAGGGAAACAATTCATCTATCCCGATGCCAAGCAGGAGTCTTGAAATGCGCATTGGTTTGACCTACGACCTCAAACAGAGTTATCTCGAAGATGGTTATGCTCCCGAAGAAGTGGCCGAGCTCGATAGTCCCGTGACCATCGATGCGATCGAGACCTCATTGGGTTCCCTTGGATATGAAACGGAGAGGATCGGAAACGTGAAGGATCTCGTGGTGGCTCTCGCCCAGGGGAGGCGCTGGCCATTGGTCTTCAATATTGCCGAAGGCTTGCATGGTCTGTGCCGGGAAGCCCAGATACCTGCGTTGCTCGATGCCTACCGCATTCCCTATGTCTTTTCCGATTCCCTTACCATGGTGGTGACTTTGCACAAAGGCTTGTCCAAGGCGGTGGTTGCCTCCCATGGGGTTCCCACAGCCGATTTTCGGGTGATCGAACGTATGGAAGATCTTACGGCGGTCGATATGCCGTATCCCTTGTTCATCAAACCGGTGGGAGGGGGAACCGGGATGGGAATCGATGGCAATTCGATTGTATCCAACCGGCTTCAGTTGTATGAGGGGGTCCAACGATTGCTCACCAACCATGTTCAGCCGGTCCTCGTGGAGACATATCTGTCCGGAAGAGAGTTCACTGTTGGAATCGTGGGAACAGGTGGGGAGGCCCAGGTTGTCGGGATGATGGAGATTGTGGTCGATACACATAGCGATCACGGAGTCTATTCCTATACTTCCAAACAACAGTACAAGGATTGTGCGACGTATCGCAAGGTGGAGGGAATCGTTTCACAGCAGTGTGAAATGGTGGCGCTCGGTGCCTGGCGCGCACTTGGGTGTCGTGACGGTGGAAGGGTCGATCTGCGTATGGATGAAACGGGAAATGTCCATTTTCTGGAGGTCAATCCTCTGGCCGGGCTCCATCCTGTGGATTCCGATCTCCCCATTCTGGCAGCCATGGCAGGTATCGATTACCGCTCCTTGATCGCTCTGATCATCGAATCGGCGTTGCGGCGTGTGGGGCTTGCCGGTGAAACGACACATTCTGCTATTGCATGATTCGGTGGCCTCCGATGCTCCTCCCGATGAATTGGATACCTTGGTGCAAGTTTCCCAGATTGGGCAAGCGTTGGAGCGACTTGGCCATACGGTTCAGGCAAGGCCTTTCGCCGGTGATCTCGTGGATTTGGCAGCGTTTCTCAGCGGCAGTGGGTTCGATTTGGTATTCAATCTTGTGGAAACTTTCCATGGATCACGTTTTTTGCATACGATTCCCCTGCTGTGCGATCGACTTGGTTTCAATTTCACTGGTGGAAATGCCAACTCTTTGTACCTTACCGGAGACAAGTTGTTGGCCAAGAGGCTCCTGCGCTTGGCCGCCATTCCCACTCCCGATTGGATCGATGGCAACGATCCTTCCCTCTGGTCTTCCTTTATCGGTGAACGATTGATCGTAAAGCCCAAGGATGAGGAGGCCTCGGTGGGGATAGTCGACGATTCGGTCTTCATCTGTCGAACCGTCGGAGAGTTGATCGAAAGGAGAGAAGATGCGCACATGCATCATATGATGGTTGAAAGGTTCATCGAGGGGAGGGAATTCAATATTTCGATGCTCTCGGATCATGGCAAGCCAAGGATTCTTCCCATCGCGGAAATGGAGTTCATCGATTATCCTGTGGGAAAGCCGAAGATCGTGGGCTACGAGGCCAAGTGGATTGAAGAATCCTTCGCCTATGGCCATACGATTCGATCCTTCGCTTCCTGCCAAAATAGTCCCGAATTGGACCATAAGCTTCGCGATATCGCCAGGTCATGTTGGCATCTATTCGATTGCAGTGGGTACGCCAGGGTTGATCTGCGTGTCGATTCAGAGGGAGATCCGTATGTCTTGGAGGTGAATATGAATCCCTGCATCGCTCAAGACAGCGGTTTCATCGCCGCATGCGCACAAGAGGGTCTTTCCTATGGGCAGGTCCTTGAACACATCGTCGGGGAGACCATGCATGGCAACTCTTGAATACCGGGAGGAACCGGTAGCAAAGGATCCGGAGCACGTCGGCTGGCTGCTCGCGGCAACGGGATTTTTCACTCCCGAGGAACAGAAGATCGGTATCTCCTTGGTTGAGGAGAGACTCCTCCATGGTCTTGCTTCCGGTTATCTGTTTGTCTTCATGGAAGAAGATGGAATGCCGGTGGGCTATACCTGCTATGGTCCCATTCCGGGAACCCTCGATGGGTTTGATCTCTATTGGATCGCAATCGATCCCAAGATGCAAGGGAGAGGATTGGGTCGACAGTTGCTTGGATTCACCGAGAAGAGGGTGTTCGGGCAAGGGGGCAAGCGTCTCTATGCCGAGACTTCCTCAACCGGGAAGTATCTTCCAACCCGCGTGTTCTATGAACACAACGGCTTTGTGCTCGAAGGCCGATTGGCCGACTATTATGCGCCTCGGGATGACAAGATGCTGTATGTGAAGCAATTGGGATGAATCATTGCAAGGTCCTTTTTGGTACGGCTCTTGTGTATGGCATGATTTTGGCTGAAGTGGGTTGCCTCGGTAATTCGTATGGTCCCAACCGAAGAATCGAAGGATGTGCAAATATTCCATGGCACAAGTGGTGATTCCCATCGGATAGCCTTGTGTATGTGATGGGTTGTTGCAAAAACATTCAAAAAAATTCTTATTGACAATTCACCGGTTCAGTCATAGAGTCACTTATAGGACGAGGGACGTAGGACGTCCTAGTAGAAACTGGGGAGGTTATTTTTTGAACGCTGAAGCATTATCGATATTCTTTGACAATTCACAGAGCAATTCACTCAAGAGAGAATCAGTGCCTTCATCCATTGCCAACATGATCATCGACTACATCACTGCGAAAAAACTCAAGCCTGGAGATCAGTTGCCCACTGAACAGGAATTCATGACCCACTTGGGGGTGGGAAGGAATTCTGTACGTGAAGCCATCAAGATGCTTTCGTTCCTTGGGGTGGTCGAGATTCGCAAGGGAGTTGGTTCCTATATCTCCGACAGCATCTCATCTTCTGCCTTGAATCCGTTGGTGTTGAGCCTCGCCTTCGAACAGGGACTTTCGATGGACCTGATCGAGTTGAGGGTCCTTATCGATAGTGGCGTGGGTGCGATCGTCATAGACAAAGTCGATGAGGAAGGGATCAAGCTGCTTGAAAAGACGAATGAACAAATCATCGCTTCGGTGAGACATGCCGATGAGGATACCTTTCCTTTGAAGGAGCTTGATTTTACTTTCCATGAAGTCATGTTCAAGCTTGCCGAGAATCCCTTGGTTGAGAAGATCGGCATGGCTGTCTACAAGTTGTTCAACTTTGCTATGGAGAAGTCGATGGTGGCCGATCCGGAGCAAGCCTATCTGAACCACAAGCTCATTATTGAGGCCATCAGGGATAGGGATAAGGAGAAGCTCATCGAGAATACCCGGAAATCATTGTCGGTTTGGAGCCAGTATATCTGAACGACAACGAAGATACCAAGCAACGGCAGCCACAGGTGGTGGCGGTCATCGGAACCTGAGGAGGTACGAGATGGAAGTAGTCAAATGTTGGGAAGAACCAGGTGTAACCATTCCCGCTCCCTATGAACGGCATATCAAGGTGTTTTTTTCTCCCGACAAAAGGGATGTGCCGGAAATGACATTCACCCATGCATTGCTGTATCCGAACAGCAAGACGGACTATCATACGCATGATAAGCCGGAGCTTATCCAAATAGTATCCGGACATGGAATCGCTGTGTGTGATGGAGAGGAGATCGAGGTCGGTCCCGATATGGCTCTGTATGTTCGTGCAGGCGAGAAGCATCAGATGATCAATACCGGTGAAGAGACGTTGAAGCTCGCCACGGTATTTGTTCCCGGGTTCAATTCCCAAGAGAATATCGATCGTTGTCTGAATGCCGCCAAATCCCAATAACAGGGGTGCAGTGATGGAACTTCCCGAAATCGCAGTCAATCTATTGGTCTTTCAACAGATTTCCTTGCCCGAGGCTCTGGATTCGGTGGTGGAAGCAGGGTGTAACGTAGTGGAACTCGCCTATACCGCAGGGTATGCCGAGTTTGATGAGCATGAGGCCTTTACCGACGAGGCGGCCGATCGCATTTTGAAGGAACTGGAGAGTAGGGATCTTGTATGCAGGTCGGTGGCGGCACATATCGATCTTGGGATGGAAGATGCAGTGGAGCGGTTTCAACGTAGGTTGGCCTTCGCTGGGAATGTGGGTGCTTCGATACTCATCAGCAACAGCTCCACAGTCGATAGGAAGGATGCGTTCTTTGAGCATATCATGGTGCTTTCGCACATGGCTAATGGATTGGGTGTGTGTATTGGACTTGAGAACCCCGGCGATGGCAAGGGGAATTTGTTGGGTAGTGGAGCCGCTGGTGCACAATTGATCGATGCTTTGGGTTTGCCCAATGTGAAGCTCAACTATGATTTCAGCAATGCCCTTTCCTATTCCGGAATGCGTCTTCACGCCAAGGAAGATTGTGCGTTGGCGGTACCAAGATCGGTGAATCTGCATCTCAAGGATTTTAAAAGAAGTGAAGGAAGCGACAAGTGGGATTTTTGTGCCATTGGCGAGGGTGAGCATGACTATGCCACGCTTATTGCACAAGTGAAAAGACTGGACAATCCACCCTCCATGAGCTTGGAGCTACCGCTTCATATGCGGCGCAAGCCGAACTTCCTTATGGAAAGAAGGGAAGATGCTATTGCCAGGAAAGTAGGTGTTCAGGCGATAGAACAGTCCATCCGCAATATTGAGAAATTGTGGGCGATGGATTGAAACAATGAGGAGGATTTCTCTCCGGTGGTGATGCTGGAAGAATATTCACGCATAAAAAAAAAGGACCATAAGGAGGTATATTATGGTTGCGAAGAAAAGGACATTGAGGTTAACGGTAGGAATCATCGGGCTTATTTTCTTATGTTCGATTTCCGGATTGTTTGCGGCAGGGGCACAGGAGGCTGCTTCCACGGAACAAAAGGCCATGACGTTGCGTCTGGCACACATTTCGGATGAAGCACATCCTTCACATAAGGCTGCCCTATTGTTCAAGGAATTGGTGGAAAAGAACACCGGTGGTGTGGTGAAGGTGGAGATTTTCTCCAACTCGAGCCTGGGATCTGCTCCAGAATACACTGAGCAATTGCAGTTGGGTGCTTTGGAACTGGGCTTGGTCACCAGTGGACAACTCCAGGTATGGGTACCCGAATACGGTGCGGTCATGATTCCTTTCCTATTCGAGGGGTATGACCATGCACACAGGGCGCTTGATGGTGAGGCTGGTCAGTTGCTTGCCGACTTTGCCGCCGAGAAGGGTTTTGTGGTTTTGGGTAACTGGGAATGGGGTTTCCGACAACTGTCCAACAGACTCTTGAAGGTCGAGAAACCTGCCGATGTCGCGAAATTGAAGATGCGTGTTCCCAACGAAATCCAACTTGAAGCCATGTACAAGGCCCTTGGTGCGACCACTTCAATCATTTCTTTCCCTGAGCTGTATATGGCATTGGCACAGGGTGTGGTCGATGGACAGTGCAATCCCTTGTCCACCATCTATTATCAGAAGTTGTTTGAAGTCCAGCCGTATGTGACCATTCTGAACCATGTGTACAACACCCAGATGTTGGTGGCCAGTGAGAAGGCTTGGAATTCGATGACGGATGGGACGAAGAGGATTGTGTTGGATGCTTCTGCACAGGCAGGTGCTCTTGCACGTAAGATAACCATGGAATCCGAAGAGGAATTGATTGCCAAACTCGAGGCGGCTGGGGTAGAGGTGAACTATCCCGACCTGGCTCCTTTCCGAGATAAGATGGGTCCTGCGATCAAGACGATCAGCGATTTCTCAGGCAAGGAATTCACCGATCAATTCGTGAAATTCGTTGATGAAGCCCGCTAAGGGTACATAGTGAGATTGAAATTCCCGTGGGATGTTATTCCCACGGGAATCATGTCGTAGAGTTCTCTGCGAGGAGCGGATGTAAAGGTTCGGATTATGGATATCCTACTGGTGTTTGGCACGCTGATCCTTCTCATACTTTTGGGAATTCCCGTAGCTTTCAGTATGGGTTTGGCAACACTCATCGCATTCACGATCCATGATAGTTGGGGTATGATCATCGTCATTGCCCAACGGATGTATTCGGGCAGTACTTCTTTCGTACTGCTGGCGATCCCATTCTATATACTTTCGGGATTGTTGATGAATGGTGGTGGTCTTACGAAACAGATTCTTCGATCGGCGGAAATGTTGGTCGGACGTGTACCGGGTGGACTTGGACATGTGAATGTCTTGGTCAGCATGTTGTTTTCCGGGATGTCGGGGTCCTCGGTTGCGGATGCGAGTGGAATGGGTGTCGTTGAGATGGAGATGATGGAGAAGGGCGGATATGATAGGAAATTCAGTGCCGCGATCACCGCTGCCTCCGCAACGATCGGACCCATCATTCCTCCCAGTATTCCTTTCGTCATCTATGGTGCGCTCACTGGAGTTTCCGTAGGGAAATTGTTCTTGGCGGGATTGATTCCGGGAGCCTTCATGGGTATTGCGCTGATGGTAACGGTATATATCTTGGCTGTACGGAGGTCGTATCCCCGTTCCGACAAGCATTATACTTCAAAGGAAAAACTCATCGGCCTACTCAATGCTTTGGTGCCACTGGGGAGTTTTTTCATCATAATTGGAGGTATCTCCTTCGGAATATTCACTCCGACCGAAGCGGCGATTGTGGCATGTGTATATGGCTTGGTCATCGGGTTTCTGATTTATAAGGATCTTACTCTGAAAAAGCTACCGTCAATCCTCACGGAAACCATCCGGGGATCCATCAGGGTGATCTTCATCATTGCTGTTGCCGCGGCCTATGCCTATGCATTGACCATCATGCGGGTGCCGCAGCGTCTTTCCTCAGCACTGGTTTCCGTTGCCGAACATCCTTGGTTGTTCCTGCTTGCGGTCAACGCATTGTTGTTGCTGCTTGGTTGTTTCATGGAGACCATCAGCATCATGACTCTGGTGGTGCCGATTCTTCTTCCCATCATACGGACCATCGGTATCGATCCGATCCATTTCGGTGTGTTGATGACGTTGAACCTGATGATAGGCCAGCTCACTCCGCCCATGGGGGTTTGTCTCTATAGTGTGGCGAGCATTACGAATTTGAGCATTAAGGAGATCATCAGCGAATTATGGCCGTATATCCTCGCTTTGTTCATGGTGTTGCTCATCATCACTTTCGTTCCTTCGATCGTGCTGTTCTTGCCGAATCTGATGCAATAAGGAGTCCTGTTCATGATGAAACTACTGACCAAACTTGACAGTATCGTTTCCAAAGGGCTGTATTTGTTGGTTCAATGCAGTATTGTCATACTGTTGGGTATGCTCTCAGCGCAAGTGGTTGCACGGTATTTCCGTATTCAGGCGCTTGCTCCACAGGATGAAATCATAAATCTGTTTTTCGCTTGGTTCGTCTTCATCGGTATCGCTTTGCTCTTCAGGGAAGATGGACATCTTCGGGTTGAGTTTGTCGATGAGTTTTTGAGCAAACGGCCAAGGTTGGAAGCTGTGTACCATCTTTTGTCCATAGTGTTGCGGGGAGTATTCATCGCAGTGTTGTTCTCCAGCAGTCTGAACTTGTATGTGACCAGTGGTCCGAGAACGAGTCCCATGTTGCATCTGCCGCAACGTCTCTGGTATGGTTCGGTACTCGTCGCTGCGATTCTCATGAGCATCAGCTGTATCGCAAAATTGGTGCTGCAGGTGAAGACTTTGACGAAAGTGTGCAGACGCAAGGATCACAGTATATGATCATTGGGGTCTCTCCAGCGTATTTCCTTTCCAAATTCGG
>Ga0334899_1003744_pt1 | contig 10406 bp, 8 predicted proteins | sample GraSluR3_MG_FD_207219 | JGI IMG/M metagenome (GOLD analysis project Ga0334899, IMG submission 207219) | Sludge microbial communities from methane-producing bioreactor in Wageningen University, Netherlands - Granular Sludge_8_08-R3 | ecosystem: Engineered > Bioreactor > Anaerobic > Unclassified ... | reverse complement strand
AAAGATGATGCTGCGCTTCTCGATAGAAAGCCGCAAGCCTTCGGTGTATGGTGATCGATCAACCTTCGTACAATTGTGCGTAACGCTCAACCGCCTGCACCATATCGTACTCCTGGAGAATGAGATTCCGTGCCAGTGTTCCCATCGAGTTTTCCATTTCCTCATGCTCCATGAGATACGTGATGTGGGTTGTGAATTCACTCGGATTGTGGATATCACAAAGATAGCCGGTGCTTCCATTGCGAATTATGTCACGGTTTCCAATGATGTCCGAGGCCACCACGGGCAAGCCGATTGCCATCGCCTCCAAGATGGAAACAGGCATTCCCTCCCAGAGGGAGGTCTGTACATAGATCGATGCCTTGGAGAGGAGCCCGATCACCTCTTTCCTCGATACATACCCGGTCACTTCGATATTCTTGGCCACCAGTTCCTCTCGCAACGGTCCATCGCCAACCCAGATGAATTTGGTTGTGGATAGCGCTTCTGCGATTGTATTGAATAGGGAGGGATTCTTTTGTGCCGATATCCTGCCGGTGGTGATGACCACCTTTTCCTTCGATCTGGAAACGAGTGGAATCTGTCTGGTGTCGATGAAGTTGTTGATGGTCACCACATCTTGTGTAATTTTCTTTGCCTCTTGGGCTTCCCCAGGCGATACCGCTATGATCTTAGCCGGTACATAACGGTGAATTCCTTGTTCAAGCTTGAGAAATGTCCACCTGAATAGTGGTCCCACATCAGTTCTCAAGAATGAAAAGCCGTGGGGACTATAAAGGATGGTGGTACAGCTGTAGCCTTTGGCTGCCACTCTTCCCAAAAAACCTGCTTTCGAGGAATGGAGGTGGATGGTATTCGGTTTATACTCGAAAATGATGTTTCTCATCTTTCGAATGGAAGAGAGATACTGTGACATGCTACCCATCGGTACATGGCGCAGCGTGATGTGCCGATAGGCGAAATCCTCATTATATGAGGTTGGAGAATCTGCCCTGAGGGAATGTACAATCAACACCTCATACCTATTCGGGTCCAAGTTGCATGCGATATCCTTTACTATCGCATAGACACCGGTGGAAAAACTTTCCACCACGAAGAGCACCCGAATTTTACGTTCAGAAACAACTTGCCGCACCATATCGGCAGTATAGTCGGTGGGGGCAATTATGTACAGGATGGAAGTATTTCTTGTATATTTCCATTTATTGACTATATATAAAAGAATTAGTATCATAGTTTGGTAATGTCCGCCACCAAGTCGTAACGAACTGTTGATAGGGTTGTTTAGCTTACGATTGCTGTATTAATCGAACATAGGAGTGTTTCCCTACCTTGAGAATATTTAGAAAACTGTGTGTCATCCTTGTGTTGCTCTTCTTATCCATATCATTCCTCACAGCGGAGGATTTCAAAGAGCTGTACCATATCATTGCCTACTATTCCTTTGAAATCAAAGGCAAATCGAGTGAGAAACTCATCCGTGAAATGGTGGTTCCCGCAGAAGGAGATGTTCCCTTCAAATCGGAAGCGGCCTTGGTGAAGGCCTTGGAGGAGAAGCGCAACAAGCTCAATAACCTGAGGGTGTTCGAAGAGGTCTCCTATACCTATGAGGCGATCCATGCCGACAATACGGCGATCCGCTATCGTGTGAAATTTTTCATAGACGATGCCTTCACCTTCCTTCCGATTCCGTATCCGAAGTACGATTCCAACTATGGGTTCCGCGTTGGAGTGAAGGCTTACGACAAGAACCTCTTCGGTACGTTCGCCGATCTCTTCTTTGTGGTCAACGCAACCCAGATCGAGAGCAGCTGGACCGATTGGGATTGGTACAGTGAGATGCGAATCACCGGAATTCCTGCGTGGAATGGCGATATAGACATCTATGGAGAGTTCGAAGCCGTCCAGTCGGAAGGACCGGTACTCAAGGATGTCTTCTATAGTGGAAACATCGATTGGAAGGGGATACCCCTTGCCCAAACGACACTCGATTTCAACGTGGATCTAGCGGAGATCACCTCGACAAGCAGCAAATTCGACCGAACGCTCACCACCAGTGCGACCTGGGCGAATCTTCCCTGGTTCAACAGTAAATTGAGGGTGAAACCCTCCTTCACATTTGTTCAGGATGATATCGCCGCACCGTGGAATATCGACAGTGCCTCGTTCTATTCCTCGGTGAATCCGATCAGGATCAATGGTGAGGAGTATGTCTTCTCAAATACGATGACACTGAAGTTCCCCCATCAGTACATCAGAAGCAATTCATCATTGCGGTTGAGCAATGCCAAGTTGTTTGGCTTACCACTCTCCTTCTGGATGTCGGCCGACAACCGTTACCATATGGACAATCAACAGTTCTACAACAATACCTATACTGTTGGAACCTCCCTCGGGTTCTCCTTGCCCTTCAAAAGCGAGTATAAGGGTTCCTATGAGGTTTCGGTCCGGGAGGGGTTCGACACCACGACCACAGCCATCGAACATGTACCACTACTGTCGACGACCCAAACCCTCTCATTTGGTAGAGTCAACTGGGAGGACAACTTCCGCAAGGGCATGAAGGGTTCGATACGCGCCGATGCAGACTACGCCCTTTTCGACAGGACGTGGAACAACGACTATCTGAGTTACTCGGTGCAAGGTCAATTTGAGACTTATCTGAAGTTCGGGAAAAGACTTGGAATCAGTGCTCGTGGAATGGGCTTCTACTCCGATGTTCCTTCCTTCGATTGGTACAGTGGTCAATCCTTCCCAGAGTTCCTTCCCGATGGAGAGGTCAGCGCCTCCGAGGCCCTCCGAGGTATCCTCGACAAATCGTATGAGAAGATTGTGGGTGAAGACGACTACCAGAAGTTGGGTGGAGTCGTGAATATCGATGCGACACTCATGTTCATCAAGTTCAAGAACTTTGCCGAAGGATTCATGAGTGCATTCATGGATGTCGGAGTCTTCACCACGGCTGTGGGGGAATCCTCTGGATCCAACACGGTTTCCTCCGAGGATCTGATCATTCTCAAGACCGTGGGTATTGAAGGCTATGGGATCCTGGACAAATTCCCCTCCTATCCCATCAGAGGTTCATTGGGCTTCAATCTCGACGATGTGGTCAGTCATTTCAATGGTGAGATCGCCTTCAGCGATATCGAATTCGAGCTCACCGTCGGTATGGGACTACATTACTAGAACGAGAGCGAATACTTGGCTCCCAGCACCATCTGGATATCTGAGGAATAATCCGAACCATACCATCTGTGTACGTGGTTTTCTTGTAGACTACAATATGGGGTGTTCATACGTGAGTAATCGTGGCGGGGTGGAGACTGATTGCCGGTTATAGGCTTCCATTTGGTATGTGACTGGTTTTGACAGTTGGTGATAATGAACGAGATGACCTTGCTTTGCTATTCTTTTCCATTATGCTATGCTATATGACACATCTGCAGAATCGCAAGGAGACAAGTGTACATGGGCACCTTTCACAAGATCAGTTTGGCTCAAGTGCAAAAAACCGAACTGGAACTTCTTCATAAAATCGCAGAAATCTGTGATGCCCATGACATTCGCTATTACCTTGCCACTGGGACATTGCTTGGAGCGGTGAGACACAAGGGCTTCATTCCATGGGATGACGATATCGATTTGCTCGTCCCCAGACCCGATTATGAAAAACTCTTGAAGGTACTGAAGACGGGTGTTCTTTCCGGTTCCTACAGTTGTTCCTGTTTGGACGATGCCCTTCATTTTCTTCCCTTCCTGAAGGTGTTCTACAACCCCAGCAAAGTGATCGAAAGAAAACTGCTGCCGCGCTACCGGGAATCCAAGATATGGATGGATATTTTTCCACTCGATGGGATCAGTGGATCTCCCAAGAAGATTCGTTTCAACTACTGGTTGGTACGACAGTTGAAAAGTATGCTCTACACAGTGATCACCGATCCCAATAAATTGGGAGGACATCAGAAGTTGGGAACCTATATTCTGCGGCCTTTGGCCAAGTTGATCGGATTACAACGGATCGGTCGCTGGATGGACACTTATGCTAAGACACGCTGTGAATTCTCCCAAGCCCACTATGTCGGAAACGTGATCTGGGCGATGACCCCGAAAGAGGTGATCGAGAAGGAGAAGTTCTTGGAGACGGTCGACCTGCCTTTCGAGGACGGCATATTCCATTGTCCCGCTTGTCACCATGAATACCTTGAGGCATTGTACGGGGATTACATGACGCCACCTCCAGTGGAACAAAGGCGTGAACACCTCAGTGAATTCTATTTTCTCGGTGAAGATATTGGTTGAAGAAAAGACATGTAGGGAACAAGTAGGCTGTTCCCAAGGGAGTATGGGAAAAGTCCAAAATATCGGTTTGCCCTGCAGCATTTTCGATATGGTTCCGAACTATTATTGAACTGCTGTTGTTACCGGGACGGTTCCCTCTATCGAAAGAACGCATTACAATGATGAGGTGGAATTTGCCGGGTACTAGATCGTGCAGGCAAGCCACGACCTCATGCAATACTATCTGGAGCGAGGCTGAGCCAATGGATGTGTGCATACTCAACTCGGGATTCGGATCCCGACTCAAGCGTCATACCGCAAAGGTCCCCAAGGCGTTGGTGCCCCTTGGAGACGACCATACCCTACTGGAACTCCAATTATCTTCATTGGAGCGACTGGGATCGTTCCGGTATGCCATCACCACCGGCTATCTGGACGGAATGATCCAATCCCATGTGGAACAACGGTTCCCCGGTCTGCCGGTAACATATTTTCCCAACAAACGGTACGACACCACCAACTATATCACCAGCCTTCTTGCATTGCAGGGCAGCTTCGACGATGAATTGGTGTTGTTGCATGGGGACCTGCTGTTCGAACGATCGGTGATGGAGGATGTGCTTCGGGTGAAGGGAAGTGTGGTGGTCGTCGACTCGACACTGCCATTGCCTGAGAAGGATTTCAAGGCCCGTGTGGTCGATGGGAAGGTGGTCGAGATCGGAGTCGATGTCTTCGGCGACGACTGCCATGCCTGCCAACCGTTGTACCATCTCACCAAAAGGGATTGGAATGTATGGCAGCGCGCGATAGCCGACTTCTGCGCACGTGGTGAGACGGGAGTCTATGCGGAGCACGCCCTCAACAGCGTGGGAGCTGCGATCGAATTGTATCCTCTGGATGTGAAGGGCAGGATATGCATGGAAATAGACGACGAATCGGATCTGGAGAAAGCGAAACGGATCATGGAGCAGATCGTATGAAGCAGACGGTATATGTGGCGATGAGTGCCGACATCATCCACAGGGGCCATATCAACCTCATCAAGAAGGCAGCAGAACTGGGGGAGGTCACCGTAGGGGTCCTTACCGATGAGGCGATCGCCTCCTACAAGCGTTATCCGTTGATGCCGCTCGAGGAACGGATGGAGATCATCGGCAACCTCGCGGGTGTCGCCCATGTGGTGAAGCAGACCTCGCTCGACTACGAGGAGAATCTGAGGGCTCTCAAGCCCACGCATGTGGTGCATGGGGATGATTGGCGCTCGGGGATCCAATCGACCATCAGGGAGAAGGTGATCGCATTGCTGGACGAGTGGGGAGGATCTCTGGTGGAGGTGCCTTACACCGAAGGTGTGAGCATAGAACGACTAAGGGGCAAGATCGATGCCGAAGGAGTCCTACCCGAACAGCGCCGAGCCCGCTTGGCCAACCTGCTCAAGGTGAAACGCATGGTGCGGGTGCTGGAGGCCCACAACGGACTGAGTGGGCTGGTGGTGGAGAACTCCCGTGTGGTGAAGGACTCTTCGGTACAGAGCTTCGATGCGATGTGGATCTCCTCGCTGTGCGACAGCACTGCCAAGGGCAAACCCGACATCGAACTGGTGGACATGACCAGCCGTCTGGACACGATAAACCAGATCATGGAGGTGACCACCAAGCCGATCATCCTCGACGGCGATACGGGAGGCCAGTTGGAGCACTTCATCTTCAACGTGAAGACACTTGAACGCATCGGGGTGTCGGCGGTGATCATCGAAGACAAGGTCGGGTTGAAGAAGAACTCCCTGTTCGGGACCGAAGTGGTGCAGCAACAGGATACCATCGATAGCTTCTGCAGGAAGATCACCGCGGGCAAGCATGCCCAACAGACGAGGGACTTCATGATCATAGCCCGGATCGAGAGCCTGATCTTGGAGCAGGGGATGGACGATGCGCTCACACGAGCTGCAGCCTATGTGCAGGCTGGAGCCGATGCGATCATGATCCACAGCAGGCACAAGGATCCCGATGAGGTGCTTGAATTCTGCGACAGGTTCTCCTCACGGTTTCCCAAGGTTCCCATCGTGGCCGTTCCCTCTTCGTATGCCTCCATTCGTGAGGATGAGCTGGCGGAACACGGGGTGAGGATCGTCATCTATGCGAACCATTTGATCAGAAGCGCCTTTCCAGCGATGCAGAAGACCGCCCAGACCATATTGGAGCATGGCCGTTGCCTCGAGGCGAACGAGCTGTGCATGTCGATCAAAGAGATCATCCGGTTGATACCGGGAAGCGAGTAGGCCCTATGATTGATACCACCGGATTCTTGGATTTTCTAGAGGAGACTGCGGGCGTGGGATTCTTCAGCGGAGTACCCGATTCACAGTTGCAGTCATTCTGTGTGGAACTCTTCCATAGGTATGGCGAGCAGAATCCACGCCATATCGTGGCGGTGAACGAAGGGAACGCAGTTGCCCTCGGAGCCGGTTATCATCTCGCCACCGGTAAGATCCCGTTGGTCTATCTGCAGAACTCGGGTTTGGGCAATGCGGTGAATCCCGCCACAAGTCTGACCGATCCGAAGGTCTACCACATCCCCATCCTCTATCTTGTGGGGTGGCGGGGGGAGCCTGGCCTCCACGACGAACCGCAGCACAAGAAGCAGGGGGAGATCACCTGTGAGCTGCTCGACCTGCTCGGCATACCCTACCTCGTGGTGGACAAGTCTTCGGAGATCAACTCCTTCGAGGTTGAGTTCACCCAAAGGCTGTCCCCACATTTGAAATCTGGCGACAGTGTTGCCATCGTGGTGCGCAAAGGAGCCTTCACGACTCCATCATCGAAGTTCCCCTTCCATGAAGCACATTTGGGACGTGAGGAGGTGATCAAGCTGATCGCCGATCGTACCCAAGAGAAGGATTTCATCGTCTCCACCACCGGAAAGATCTCGAGGGAGTTGTTCGAGCATCGGAAGCGGGTGGATTCCCCCTACCGGGGACACGATTTCCTCACCGTGGGTTCGATGGGACACTCGAGTGCAATCGCACTCTCGATTGCCTTGCAGCATCCTGGGAAGCGTATCTGGTGTCTCGATGGGGATGGTGCGATCCTCATGCACATGGGCAGTGTGGGTACCATCGGTACCCTGCGACCCAAGAATTTCATCCATGTGGTATTGAACAACGCCTCCCACGAATCGGTGGGAGGAATGCCCACCATTGCCAAAGCTGTGGATCTCACTGCAGTGGCCAAAGCGGCAGGATATGCAGAGGTGTACCGGATAGAAGACAGAAACGAACTGATTGAGCTTCTGGGGAAGCTTGAGGTTCCACAGGAAGGACCGGTGTTCGTGGAGGTAGTGGTGGCATCGGGATCAAGGGTAGATCTGATCCGGCCCGACACCACTCCCGTCGAGAACAAGGATGCATTCATGAGCGGTCTCGCTGGAGATGCGACATGAACACGCCATCGTTTCACAATCCGGTGGCCATCTCCTTCCTAGAGCCCTATGGATGGGAGGAGCGGTTGCGGTCCCTGGTCGATGAAAAGGAGCCCGTCTTGTTCCTCTATTCCAAGAGTGCGTTTGCCTCGGTCGACGGAGATGGTACACTATTGCGATGGCTCGGAACACAGCGGCATGTGACCGTATTGACTGGCATCATGAGCAATCCTTCCTTCACCTATCTTGCCGATGTTCGCAAGAAGCTGGGTCCAATTCCATCGACCGTGGTCGCCATGGGAGGGGGGTCCACCATCGATGTGGCGAAGATCCTCATCGCTTTGCAAGCATATCCATGTGACCTTGAATCGGGTGATCTGCTCTCCATTGTCGAGGAAAAGCAGTATGTGGCAGAGAAAGATGCCTCGCATCTGATTGCGGTTCCCACCACCGCGGGTACCGGATCGGAACTCACCAAGTGGGCCACGATCTGGGACATGGTGCACAAGCGCAAGTACTCGGTGGAGCGGGAGGATCTCTATCCTGCTCAAGCCTGGGTGGACCCGGGACTGACGGTGGGGCTTCCCGAACAGATCACACGGAGTACCGGGCTTGATGCCCTCAGCCATGCCGTGGAAGCCTATTGGTCGGTGAAGAGCAATCCCATCGTACGCCGACTCGCCTCACAAGCAATTGTCCAGATACGACAATTCCTCGAAAGGGCGATCGATAATCCAAAAGATATGGAAGCACGGGAGGGGATGTGCATGGGATCGGTGTTTGCCGGTCTCGCCTTCTCCCAGACCAGGACGACGGCTTGCCATGCGCTCAGTTATCCTTTGACTGCACGGTACGATATTCCCCATGGGATGGCGGTGGCCTTGTGGCTGGCTCCAGTGATGAAGTTGAACTGGGATGCAATTCGGGAGAAACAGTTGTTCACCTCGGCCTTCAGGTGTAGTAGCCGTGAAGAGATCGAACAATGGTTGCATACACTTGTCGATTCCTCCTTGTGGAAGGAGTATGGGATCACCCAAGCATCTTTGCGTGAGATCTATTCCGACAACGACTTCATGAAAGATCGTTTGGGCAACAATCCTGTGGCGATCGATTTGGACGCAATATTACCGTTAATCGAGAGTGGTTCTTTTTAGCACCATTGGGCTGCTCTTATGGATGTTGCATTTCACCTGATATAATCCCATAAGATTTTGGGCATGCAATACATGCATATGATCACTATCAACAGAAGTCTATTTCTTTTGGTTGAACGGCAAAGAGTGATCATCCTTCTTGCTTCTTTTCGGTTGCCTTCGAATATCAGATATTTTGTCTTCTTGAGCATCTTTCTGTAGAGATACTCCCGATAGCTCGGGGATGCTGCCGGTAATGATTTCATTTCTTCGAACAATACATCGGCATATCGGGTACTTGAATCCATAAGGGAAGCCTTTCGGTTGCTTTCCCTATTCATTGCATTCAAATAGACTGTTGCCAGAATCTGATTGGAATACGCGATGGGAAATTGCAGTGCGATCAATCGCCACATTTCCAAATCTTCACCCCTGCGAATACCAATGGGAAAATATCCCACCGCATCAAATACTCTTTTTGGTATCACTACAGAGGACGCTGAAATAAAAAGATTCTTCGATGCTATGGCGAAATAGTCACTGAGATATCCTTTCCAACCTTCAGTGAAGTCTCTCTTGATATGCTTCGGTATAGTGTGTTTCCCATGGTCTGTCTCTGTCCTATATCCGGTGACATATGCTCCTGCCTTTGGAAAGTTCCCTATAAGATCAGCTATCTTCTCCAGGAATTGGGAATCCCAGGCATCATCGGCATCAAGAAACGCAATATATTCAAATCGAGCTTCTTTGATTCCTCTATTGCGTGCTGCGGAGACACCTGCATTCTTTTATCGGAAATCTTGTTGACTTCAAGCACACCACCATCTGTGGAACCATCATCGACCACAATCAGTTCAAACTGGGGATATGTCTGCTTGAGGACAGAATCTACTGCCCTCCTAATATGGCCTTCTTTATTATAAAGAGGAATCACAACAGAAAAGTACATGCCACCTCCGATAAATCAATTCATAACACGTAATTCATACTATGCAGCAACAATCCTTTCGATACCGAACAAGAACTTCCACTTTCCCATATGTCCTTCAGTTGAACACCTTGGGTCTGAGACAAGTCGCGTCCCCTCTTCAGTGTATCTTGAGACAATCAAGATAGCTGTCCCGAATTGATGCTGGAGATTTGAAATGTTCTGGATACCTCCCTACCGAGATGAATCCAATCATGACTTCAGAGTCATCCAGATCAAGCAAGGATCTGATTTTCTTCTCTTGTTTTCTCGGGAAATCAGCGTTTAATATGCAAGTGGCCATTTTGTGGTATGTCAAAGCATACACCAATGACATCAAATATATTCCGCCATCAACAAACCCTTGATTACGTTCACTACTTGTTGAAAAATATCTTAGATCAACGGTCACCAACAACAGCAGTTGCATGTTGTGTCCGTTCCCGGCAAAGCCTCCTTGGGCGGTCATCACCTGGTGCAACAACTGTTCATCTTCAATGAGGTGAACTTTCCAAGGTTGTCTATTGCAAACCGATGGGGATTTCATGGCGAGCTCAAGTGCGTGAAAGATATCCTCCTTCACCACAGGATCTTGAGCATAATCCCTTACA
>Ga0334899_1003741_pt1 | contig 10425 bp, 7 predicted proteins | sample GraSluR3_MG_FD_207219 | JGI IMG/M metagenome (GOLD analysis project Ga0334899, IMG submission 207219) | Sludge microbial communities from methane-producing bioreactor in Wageningen University, Netherlands - Granular Sludge_8_08-R3 | ecosystem: Engineered > Bioreactor > Anaerobic > Unclassified ... | reverse complement strand
CCGGTTCGCATCATTAATCGGCCGTTATTTTGGAATGGACCGCGATAAAAACTACGATCGTTTAAAACTGGCTTACGATTTATACACACAGGGGAAAGGTGAAAAAGCTACCGACATTCTGCAAGCTGTGCAAAAATCGTATGACAATGGTGTGACCGACGAGTTCATTAAACCCATTGTAATGGTTGATGAAAAAGGTGAACCGCTTTCAAAAATTGAAGAAGGCGATGTGGTGATTTGCTTTAACTTCCGCACAGACCGGTTGCGCCAAACAACCATCGCGTTTACCCAGCAAGACCTGCCCGAATTCGGAATGCACACCATGGATTTGCAATGGTACACCATGACCAACTACAAGGCAGATTTTAAAGGGATAAATGTCATTTTCGACAAGGAGAACGTAACCAACACCATGGGCGAGGTGGTTTTCAAATCCGGATTAAAACAAATACGCATTGCCGAAACTGAAAAATATGCGCATGTTACTTTCTTTTTCAGCGGAGGCCGCGAAGAACCGTTTGAAGGTGAAGAACGAATTTTGATTCAGTCGCCAAGGGTTCCCACTTACGACCTTCAACCCGAAATGTCGGCCCCGAAGGTAAAAGATGCTATTGTTCCGAAACTCAAAAACAAGGAAGCTCACTTTGTGTGTCTGAACTTTGCCAATGGCGACATGGTGGGCCATACCGGTGTTTACGAAGCCATTTACAAAGCCATTGAAGCAGTCGATCAGTGCGCCAAAGAAGTGGTGGAAGCAGCCCTTGAAGGTGGTTACGATATAATGATTATTGCCGACCACGGAAATGCCGACAATGCTTTAAACGATGATGGATCGGAAAATACAGCGCATTCGTTAAATCCGGTTCCGTGCATTTTTGTGAGCAACACTAAAACCGACGTGAAACTGGAGAACGGTATTTTGGCCGATGTGGCTCCTACCCTTTTAAATGTTATGGGACTTGAAGTGCCCAAAGAGATGACGGGTAAAAATCTGATAAAAGAATAAATTTAAAATCATTCCTGAGCAGGCAGGACTCTCCGGCTATTTCGGCAGAGATTCCTGCTTCCTTGGGGATGACAGTTATTAAAACCGCCATGATAGAAATCGGACGTACCATACTCAGTCAGGCTATATTTAGCGCGCATTTTGTTTGCGATTTGCTGAAATGCAAGGGAGCCTGCTGTGTGGAAGGCGATTCCGGTGCGCCACTTACTCCCGAAGAAGCAAAAATTATTGAAAAAGATTGTACTGCATTTGAAAAATACCTTCCTGAAAACCACAAACAGGAAATCAGGAGGCAGGGATTTTCAAGAATTGACGACGACGGCGATTTGGTTACACCTCTTGTAAATAAACGCCAATGTGCCTATTCGTTTTACGATGAAAGGGGTATTTTGAAATGCAGCATCGAAAAAGCATTTTTTGAAGGAAAAACCACGTTCCGAAAACCGGTGTCGTGTCATCTGTTTCCCATCAGAATTACCGAATACAAGCGATTTGACGCGGTAAACTACCAGGAGTTGGACATCTGCAAACCAGGCCGGGAGTGTGGCCAATCAAAAAGTGTAAAACTGTTTCAGTTTTTAAAAGAGCCACTCATTCGGAAATATGGGAAAGAATGGTACAAAGAGGTTGAGATTGCTGCCGATTATCTCGAAAAGCAGAAAAAAGGCAGGCTGGTTTAAAATTCACCTCCGCCCATATCCATATCACCTCCACCACCTCCGTTGCCTCTTCCTTCCGATTTGAAGTTGTTGATTCGGTAACTTAGTGTTAACATTACAACCCTTGGCTCACGCCGCCACTCGAACCAGCTCCTGAAATCGGTATCGTACGATTCCCGTTCAAATTTAGCTGTTCCCAGCGGGTCGCGAACGCTTACCGTAGCTGCCAGCTTCTTGTCGAAAAACTCGTGGCGGTAGGAAATATTGGAAAAAAACATCGCTTTTGATTCGCCCTGGGCAGAAACCGAAGGCCCGCGGAAGAACGCGTTAATCTGCATCCTTGAGTGCTCTGCAAACCGCAAAGTGGTGTTCATTCTGCCATTCCAGTTGGTGCTCGAGCGGTCGAAGGCATTCTCGCCCAGCGTTCCGCTTATTCGGTACCTGTACATGGATGTACTGGCATTTACCAGCAGCCATTTCGTAAAATTTACATTTCCGGTAAGCTCCAGCCCCGTGGAATAATCCCTGTCGAAATTGTCGCTGCGTAAATAAAATATGTCGTCTTCCAACGTCTGGTACCGATCTATTTTGTTGTGGGTAACGCGGTGAAATGCATCCAGCGAAACGTATGAACGCCCTTCTCCAAACCGGCGCATGGCGCCCAATTCCCAGGAATCGGTATATTCCGGTTCCAGTCCGGGGTTTCCAATGCGTATGGTATAACGGTTGTAATAATTGGGGTTTGGATCGAGATCTCTCCCCGAGGGCCTGTTTATACGTCGGCTGTAACTGGCCATCAACTCGTTATTTTCATTTAATTTATACGAAGTATGAACAGTAGGAAATAAGTCGAAGCGGTTGAGCTCGGTAGATGCGGCGTTGGTATTTTTAATTTCCCGAATGGTAAGCTCCCCACGCAACCCGGCCATATATTCAAAATTGCCAAAAGCATTGCTGTAGGTAGAATAAACGGCATGAATATCACGCCTGAAATCGGTTACATTGGAATAATCTTCATTGACAATCCAGTTTCCGGTTTCCTGATCAAAAACTCTAAAATCGAGCCCTTCAACTTCAGCATCCAACCGGCTCAGCATACCGGCTTCCAATCTGCCGGTTTCACTAAAAGGATTTACATAATCTATTTTGAGGCGAAATTCAGATTCCTCTTCCGTTTCCAATGCAGATACCCGTTCAAGAAACTGATCGGTTTTTTGAAATTGTGCATCCGAGAGGATTTCACTTTCTTCTTCCAGATCGTCACTTTCTTCGCCTGAATAAAAAGCCATTCCCTCTATTTTATGGCCTTCATTATTAAAATTATGCTGAAAATTAAGGTTAAAGCTGTAAAAATCGCTCGTTCTTTTTGAATTTTCTTCAGTCACCGAAAAAATATTTTCACTTTCAGGTTCAGTATAACTCCGGGTTTCACCACTTCCGTAGCGTCTGTTATTCGATTGCCCGGTTTCGGCCGAAAGTGAAAATGTGGTTTTATCTGAAGCGAACCATTCAATTCCGCCTTTCAGGTTATGGCCACTGCGGTTAAAATTACGCGACCCATCCATAAAAAGGTAGGAAGTGGTATCGTTGGCAACCGTTTCTCTCGAAGATGAAGAACCGCCATAATGTGTTTCATCGCGCCAGTCGGCACCCAGCAAAAAGTTAAATTTTTCAGTGCGGTAATTCAGCGTAAAATCGCCGCGGTATTTATCGCTTGTACCCACCGACGCATTTACAATTCCGCTCAATCCGTTCATCGAATTCTTTTTGGTAACCAGGTTAATAATACCGGCCATCCCGTCGGGTTCATATTTTGCCGAAGGATTGGTAATTATTTCAATGTTTTCCAGAGCAGAAGCCGGAATTTGCCGTAAAGCATCGCTTCCGCTGAGTACGCTCGGACGGCCATCTATCAGCACGGTAAAGTTTGAAGAACCACGAACAGAAACGTTTCCCTCGATATCTACCTGAACCGAGGGTGTATTTTCCAGCACATCGACAGCGGTACCGCCAACAGCACTAATTACCTGCGACACGTTCACCACTTTTTTGTCCAGCTTAAATTCCACCTGCGGTTTATCTGCCACTACCTCTACTCCCCCCAACTCAACCGATGAAGGCCGCAATGCTATCCTACCCACATCTATAACCGGTTCATCTTTAGTTACTACAACATCATCGATACTTACTTTGCCAAATCCAATAAATTTAGCCTCGAGGTAATATTCACCGAAGTCAATCCCTGCAATTTCGAAATAGCCGTTTTCGTTGGTAATTCCTCCCGACACAAGCGTCGAATCTGTTTCCCGGTAAACCGCTATATTGGCAAACTCCATGCGGGTACCGCTGGTTTCATCCAAAACAATACCCGTTATTTTTACCGCTCGGGAATCGTCCTCCGGAAAATTTGCCCATGCATGAAGATTAACAAGTAACATGATAATAAACGAGGTGAATATTGTCTTTTGCATTTGTATCTGTATTTGCTTCATTGTTTCCTTTATTCGAACCAGGCTGAATAGCTTCCACCTTTATTAAGACAAAAAGCTCTTTTTTTAGTTTAATCGGCAAATTGTTAACGAGTTGTTAACGTTACATGTCGCGTCTTTTGTCCCAAAATGATACAAACATTCTGTATATGAAATTGCACCGCAAACCAAAAAAACTATACAACAAAATGTAAATCAGCTTATTATAATCAATGGCACTTTATTTGAACTTCTGGTACCGGAAACGCTTGAAGATTTTACAAACCGAATTACTTTATTAAAACACAAGATTAATGAATAAGATTTTTACAACAATTTGTGCCCTGATTTTTATCCTTCCAACTATTTCAGCACAGCAGCAAGAACCAGGTGACCGTCAATCGCACCAGGTTGTGGTAACTATTCCTGATTTGGCCATAATAGGAATAGCAGGGCCAGAGGGGAACGCAACTACAGTAAACCTTACTCCCGATATTTCAAATCTGGAGGCCGGAGAAAAAATTGATTTTGGCACAGCCAGTAACAACGCGCTTTGGTTGAATTATACATCAATTGTCGAAAAACAGGGAAACGGAAATTCACCGGGAAAAACAAGAAAGATTAAAGTGGAACTCGAGAATAACATGCCGAACGGAATGGATTTGTTCCTCGAGGTAGGGCCTGTAAATTCGGGAGACGGTCAAACCGGAACTGCAAAACCGGAAAAAATTGCATTAAAAAAAGGCCCGTCCACTGTGGTGGAAAATATTGGAAGTTGTTATACTGAAAACGGCGAAGGAAAAGGACACAGATTGACATACAGTCTTGGAATAAAAGAAAATCAATTGGATAAGGTGATGGCAGAAGCTTTTTCCGTACAGGTTATTTATACCATTACGGAAAATTAAAGGACACATTCCCGGAATAATTAAAAGGCAGGAGCGTCACCTGCATTTTTTTTATAAATGGCTGGCAAGTGATTCGGTAATTTCTCTCAAGTTTTCAAACCACTCAGGATTGAGCGGCCACATTTGTACCACTTTTCCGTTAATTTCTTCAGCAAACACACGGGCCTGACTCCTGTCTAAATCGCTTTGAATGTAAATTACACCTATGTTTTCCTTTTTGGCAAAATCAACCAGCGCTGCCATGCGGTGCGGTGTAGGTTCTTTGCCACCGGGTTCCAGCGAATATTGAATCAGTCCGTATTCACGCGCAAAATACGAGAGGCTGGGATGAAACATAATAAATCGGCGTCCTTCAAAATCCTTCAGCACGGTCCTGATTTCTGCATCCAGTTCATCGATTTTTTCAACGAACTGCTCCAGGTTGGCCTGGTATTTACTTTTCTTTCCCGGATTCAGTGAAATCAATTCGTTGGTTATACTTCCGGACATTTGTTTTACCAACGAAGGAGAAAGCCAGGTGTGCGGATTGATTCCCCCCGTGGAACTTTTTTCACCCGACGGAAGGTGTTCGTCGCTGATTAAATCCAGTCCCTCCGAAAGATTCACCACTTTCATATTCCGGTTGGCCTGTTCAATTTTATCCCGCCAGGAATACTCAAACCCGATGTATCCAATGCGAAACCAGATTTCCGACCGGGCGATATTTTTCAGTTGCGACGGAACCAGCGTAAAATCAGCAGGACTGGCGCCCGGAGGCAGCAAAACGTTAATCTCAAAATCGTTACCTGCAATTTCCTCAATAAATGTTTGAAGCGGCAGAATACTTACAGTAATTACCTGCTTTTCTTCGTTATTTTTTTTGTTTTGGGGGGAACTACATGAGAATAAAAAACCTATGGTTAAGTATAAAAATGCTTGAGTTATTTTCATCATAATCAAAATATAAACCTTTATTAATGTATTAATCCCGACCAATGTAACTTTTTTTTTTGAATTTCTTCCGATTTTATAAACGGACATTTTGGGGTATGTTCAATCTAAACATATTAATCATTTGTTTATTTTTGCAGTAAAACCCGGGATAATGAAAATACCCGTTGGAATATATGATTCGCCCGTTTTAAGAAAAAAAACTTTGAGCTGGATTCCGGTGACAATTTGTTTCAGCTTGCTGATAAGATGAAGAAATATATAACCATTTAATTGAACAGTTATGCCAAAATTAAACGGAACCGGCCCCGATGGTAAAGGCCCGAAAACAGGACGGGGGTTGGGGAAATGCGAAGAAAAATCGTTTGAAGAATTGTTGCAAAAACTTGGCAGGGGTTTGGGAAAACGCCGTAAGTCAGGAGGTGGAACCGGCCAGGGGAAGAGGTTAAAATACAATACCTGAATTTGTTTTATTGAATCGGAACGACATTTATATTTCCAATTCTTTTGTCGTTTTGTAATTTATTTCCGAAATTAGTTTCATTTTATTAAAATCCAATATTATGAACGATCAACTTGAAAATCAAACAAACTTCAATGTAGTTAAAACAGGCGATTGGTTTTTGACATTATTGATTGCTGCTATTCCATTAGTTGGCTTTATTATGCTTTTTGTTTGGGCATTTAGCGGTGGAACAAATCCAAGTAAAGCTAATTGGGCGAAAGCAGCGCTTTTATGGTTTGCAGTGTTACTGGCAATTTACTTGCTAATTATTTTAGTTTTTGGTGCAGCATTTCTTTCAGCTTTTAAATAGCAGGATTATTTCACCCAAATCTTCTTGGTAAGTTTCTATTCCCTTTCATTTTAGAAATGCAAATTTATCTGATGGAAGCTATTTAAAGTGGTCTCTTCTGATCATTCTTGGATTAGTTGCAGAGCTATGTTTTGAAGTTCTCCAGGGAGTTGAATGTTCAATATAAAAAAACAACACTATGGATATTTTTGAGAATATCCTGAATTTTGCAGACTAATGTATTTTACTTTTTATCCGTTTTCGGTTTTGGCGCCCGGTTAATGATCAAAATGCGCGTTTCGCCCCCAATAGGGATGCCCACGGCAGAAACCGCGCCACCCGATGTAACACCTATTTCCCGCTTTTCATTCCGAATTTCGGATCGTACCGCAGGTAGTTGATGATGATGAACCCCGGAATGGTACACAGCATCACCCAGATGAAAAAGTACTGGTAGCCAATCATTTCCTGAATCCAGCCGCTAATCATTCCCGGGATCATCATTCCCAGCGCCATAAAACCGGTACAGAGCGCATAATGAGCTGTTTTGTGTTCCCCATCCGAAATGTAAATCATGTACAGCATAAAAGCTGTAAAACCGAAACCGTATCCAAATTGCTCTATAACAACCGAACCGGTAACAATCCAAAGGCTTTCGGGTTGCACAAAAGCCAGGAAAACATACATCAGATTCGGCAGGTTCATGGCAAAAACCATAGGCAGCATCCAGTATTTCAGACCGTTGCGCGAAACTACAATACCGCCTAAAATTCCGCCCAGCGTCAGAGCTATCATACCGGCTGTTCCGTAAACAAACCCGATGTTACTGGTGGTGAGCCCCAGTCCGCCCACTTCCGGATCGTCGAGCAGAAACGGTGAGGCCAGCTTCACCAGTTGTGCTTCTCCCAGCCTGAAAATCAGAATAAAAATGATGGACAGCACAATGCCGTCTCTTTTGAAAAAAGTGACAAAGGTTTCCACAAAATCGGTCATTACCTGTTTCAGCGATTTCGATTCGCGTTTTACATCCGATGTGGGATAGGGAAGAATAAACAGGTGCCAGATAAAAAAAGCCAGAAACAGGGCGGCAAAAACAAAAAAAGTGATGCTCCAGGCCCACTGGTTGTTGTCGCCGGCTATTTTTTCCATTTGCCCGGCCAGGATAACCAGCGGCCCCTGACCTGCCAGCATGGCAAACCGGTAAAAGGTGTTGCGGATTCCCACAAAAAACGCCTGGTCGTGTTTCGAGAGCCCCAGCATGTAAAAACCGTCGGCAGCAATATCGTGCGTGGCGGAACTGAACGCCATCAGCCAGAAAAAGGCAATGGTGTATTGAAAGAATTTGCCTGCCGGCAACGTAAAGGCAACGCCGGCCAGCGCGGCGCCAATCACCAGTTGCATCACCACAATCCAGTACCGTTTGGTTTTCAGGATGTCCACAATGGGGCTCCACAAAGGTTTTATCACCCAGGGCAGGTAAAGCCAGCTCGTGTAAAGGGCTATATCGGTATTGGAAATATCGAGCCGTTTGTACATGATTACCGAAACGGTCATCACAAAAACATAAGGAAGCCCTTCGGCAAAATAAAGTGTGGGAATCCATGCCCACGGATTTCGGGTTGCTGGTTTCGACATACTTATGGTTTTAACGATTTAAATTGATATCCTCTGGAAGAAAAATGGCGGATGACATCTTCCAGAATCCGGTAAAATTTATCGGTGCGTTCGGGCGCTGTGCCGGGATGAATGAGCAGTATGGAGCCGTTCAGTCCGTTGAGATGCTCCTGCTCAAACTGCAGAAGGTTCGTATAAATTTTTACCGACGATTTATAATTGTCCATCCCGGGTGTGGTATAATCGGCATTGGTTCCCGTGCCGGGGGTGAAGTTCACCACTTCGAGGCCCAGATTGCGGCTCCAGTCCACGATTTGCCGGTTGTACCATTCGTAAGGCGGCATAAACCAGCGGGCTTCGGCAGGTTTGACGCCGAATTTTTCCAGTTCCCGGAAATTGTTTTTCAAATCGGTTTCAAATACTTCAAATGAAACCAGCGTGGAATCCCGGTTTTCCCAGTCGCAGTAAAGTAAATGGCCGTCGGAATGGGCCCCCACGTAATGCCCCTGTTCCACAATTTTTTTGGTAATACTTTTGAATTCCGGGTTGCGCAAAAAATTTCCGGTAAAAAAGAACGATCCTTTGATGTTGTGTTTTTTTAATACCTGCAGCACATGTTCGCCGCCTTCAAATTGTGTATCGGCTGTAAAAGTCAGGTAAATGTTTTTTTCACTGGGGTTGAACCGGATGACAGCGCCCTGGTCGTCTTTTAAATTTTTCTTTTCAGAAGCCATTTTCCGCCCGTCATTTTCCATCGAAGCCAGGTAATAACTAAGGCTTGCGGTGCCGTCCATGGTGGGTTCATTGGTGGCATAATCGCCAATATCGTCGTGGTAAACTGCTTTGCCGTTGTTAAATGCGGCATATTCATCGGGGTTTTGCAAGGCAATTCCGATTTGGCTTTTGTGCCGCCGGGCATCGATGGGGCCGTCAACCAGCCCGCCTGGTGTGGTTCCGCCCAGCAAAACGGTGTACGATGAATGTGGGAGCATGGGCGAATCTTCCACTCCCGGAAGCCCGCAAATCATGGCCGTTCCCCACGGATTGCAACCAAACAGCCAGTCGCTCAGGGCAGCTTCCATTTCGGCAAATGCAGTATTTCCGGTTTTTTCGCGGTAAAGCCTGGCTTGAGTAATAGCTGCGGCAACCAGGTTGTTTGAACACCACAAAAAAGGCAAACCATTAAAAAAAGGATCGTCTTTTCCTCGGTCGTGAAGCAGCTGCAAACCTTTTTCATAAAAACCGGCAAACTCTTCCCCGTTATTCTGCATCATAAAAAAGTGCCCGAGGTTCACAAACGGGTACGATTCATAATGCCCTGCGGTATCGTTTTTTATCCAGGGGCTCACAGGTTCCTGCAGGCCCCAGTATTCGGCTTCGTTCAGGAATTTTTCTTCATTTGTGAGCCTGTAAAGCTGTATTGCCGCCAGTTGAAGGTCGTCGGCATAATTCTTTTCTTCGTAATAATAAGGTGAAACACTGCATGCTGTTTGAGTGTAGCCAGTGTCGGAAAGCGCAAACTGCCAGGCGTCGAGTGCTTTTTGTTTCATCAGTTCAGCCAACTCAGGATCCGACTTGCCGAAAAGTTCAGACCCCAGTGCAAATCCGGATGCAAACTTTCCGGCAATGGATGAAACGCCGGTGCTGGTGTTTTTGAACTCGGCCAGTCCCTGCGGTTTGCCGGTCACAAAATAAACCGGTCGATAACTGTCGCCTAAACCGTAATCTGCCGGGTCGTTGGTGGGCAACCTGAAACCGATGTGGTCGCGGTCGTCGGCAATCTGGTTGTACATTTCGCCGGGCGCCGGATTCATTTTCAGCATCCACTGCAGGCCCCACTTTATTTCATCCAGGATGTCGGGAATTCCGTTAGCGCCCTCATCGCCGCTGGCATCGTAAAAATCGCCCCAGATTTCAGGATAGTTTCTGTACGCAAACATTAGCTGAAAAATAGTATTGATGGATGTGGTGGAGTACTGCAGATAATCGGTGGCATCGTGCCAGCCGCCGGTAACGTCGATAATTTCACCGGATCGTGTGGGATGG
>Ga0334899_1003740_pt1 | contig 10431 bp, 8 predicted proteins | sample GraSluR3_MG_FD_207219 | JGI IMG/M metagenome (GOLD analysis project Ga0334899, IMG submission 207219) | Sludge microbial communities from methane-producing bioreactor in Wageningen University, Netherlands - Granular Sludge_8_08-R3 | ecosystem: Engineered > Bioreactor > Anaerobic > Unclassified ... | reverse complement strand
CTTTACAGGGATTATGGTTCTTGTCTTCATTATGGTGGTAGCATTAATTCCTTCACCAAACATAGACCAAAGCTACAAAGATTTCCACAAGTGGGACGACCTTATTGACAGAAATACTGCAATGCTAGGGCATATAGAGGACTCGATATTGCCTAAAGTGAGCAGGACGCTCTCTTATTGTGCTATGAAAACGACCGCTGAAAATGATTTTGGGTCAAATCCTTCTTTAGATAATATACAAGAATATTTCAAAAATGTGTTTATCGGAAACATCCCTGGCTGCGATACAAACCTCACTGCATTCACAAAAGAGCTGAGCGAGGTTTTCAGGCATATGCAGCTTGACTTTCAGATGGACGCAGAAGACATTGAAATAAGAATCACTGAGACGCAACCTTTCTTTTTTAACGTGCATTACAACATAACCTACAACCTCAGCGTGCTTAACCAGCCGGATCTGATGTTTTTCAGAAGGGTTGCTGTTGTAAATGTGTCTGTGCCTATTTACGGGATAACAGACCCGCTATCAGAAAGGTTTATGGGGAATCCGCATAAGATTGCCTACTCTCCCGGGCCTTCAAGAAAAATCTTTGACTACTTTTTTGTCTTCGAGGTTGGGCTTATTGATGAAGATGAAGACTTAATGCGGTGCTTTAACAGTACTGATTCAACCGATGTGTGCTTAGAAAGAAGCCTGAATTACAAATGGTTTTACTATGCTGAAGAAGCGCCTTCGTTTCTAGACAGGCTGCTGCTAAGCCCACAAAGCAGCAGCGACTGCTGCGGAATCATGACGCTTTTGAACAACAGCGATACTTCAAAGGTTTTTCCTGGCGAAGTTAACCACTTTGGAGGCCAGTACAACCAGAGCTTCGTCGACTTCTGCTACTACCAGAGCGATCCTCCAAATTGCCCGCATTCAAACAGCACCTGCAAGCTTCTCATAAATATAAGCCATAAGGGAAAGAGGGTCATGATAGATGCCTGGAACCTGCATTTTATCACAAGGAACATTACATGGAGCGCAGACAGGCTTGACCCCGAACAAGGCGCTGTGATATATGAGCCGCACGAGCTCTCATGCTTAACCGAATAACTATTAAGAGTTAATTAAAAATGCTTACAGACTCTCACGCACACTTATTCATGGAAGACTGGTTTCCGGATATAGATGCTGTTGCTTCTGATTGCAGGAAAAGGCGGGTAAAGTATGTTGTCAACTCCGGGCTTGAGAGCGAGACAAACAGAAAGGCTCTCGAAGCTTCAAAGAAGCATAAGCTTTTTCTGCCTGCCCTTGGGCTTTACCCAGGAGAGGCTTCTGAAAAAAGCGAGAAGGAGCTAGAATCTGAGATAGGTTTTTTAAGGGAAAACATAAGCAAAGGCTATGCTGTGGGAGAGATTGGTCTGGATGGGACTTATCCTTTTATTGAAAAGCAGAAAAAGTGGCTCTCCAAGCTGCTCGAGATTGCAGCTAAAGAAAGCAAGCCTGCAATTATTCATTCGAGAAAGGCAGAAAAAGATGTTATTGAATGCATAAGTGAAGAAGCTGAGAAAAAAAAGCCGGGCTACAACAAAATTGTGATGCACTGCTTCATGGGAAACATGAAGCTTGTTAAAAGGTGTGCTGAGCTGGGCTGGTTTTTTTCAATACCAGCTATCTGCGGAAGAAGCGAGCATTTTAAGAGCATTATAAGAACAGTCCCGATGAGACAGTTACTTACTGAAACAGACAGCCCTTTCCTTGCCCCGGCTCGCGGGGAAACCAACTATCCCTGGAATGTTAAGGTAGCAATAAGAGAGATTGCAAAGATAAAGCAGATAACTGAAGAAGAATGTGAAAAGATTGTGTTCATGAACTTTTCCAGGCTGTTTTTGGTTTAATTTATTCTAAACTATTTCTTGAAGAAAGAGGAGTGCTTCTTTTTGAAGCCTTTGTAAGGGTCTTCAACCAGCTCATCAAGCTGCGCAACAAGATTTTTTGCTTTTCTGTTGAGTATTGCCTTGCCAATTAGCTTTGCATAAAGGTCTGCGCCGTTAATGCCTTTTCCCCTGAGCCTGAAGGTTGTATGGCTATCAGTGCCTGCAGGGATTTTAAGGCTGAGCCTGCTTGAGGACAGGCTTGGCACCTCTATCTCACCGCCCAGGGCAAGCTTGGTAAAAGATACAGGAATCTCGACATAAAGGTCGTTTCCCCTCCTTTCAAAAAGCGGATGGCTTTTTATGCTTATTCTAAGGTAGAGGTTGCCTCTTGTCCCTGAGCGAAAGCTTGCATTTCCCTTTTCTCTTACCCTGAGAATTTCCCCGTCGCTTATTCCAGCAGGAATGCTTACAGTGAAAGACTCTTCTTTTCTTACTGTGCCAGAGCCTTTGCATGATTTGCAGGGGTTCTTAATAATCCTTCCCTCGCCTCCGCATTTCCTGCACCCGGTTGTTGATGAGAAAACGCCGAAGATTGTTCTTTTTACTGATTTCACATAGCCTGTGCCGTTGCAGTCAGGGCAGACAGATATGTCGTCTTCTGACGAATAGCCCTTGCCGGAACAATCTTCGCATACATCTTTTGTATCTATTCGGACATCCTTTTCTGCACCATGGTATGCGTCCTCTAAAGAGATTGTAAGGTCAACATAAACATCCTCGCCTCTGTCGCGCGATGCTCTTCTTCGAGACTGTCTTGTGCCGCCGGTAAAAAACATATCAAATATGTCATCAAAGCCAAAGTCGCCGAAGCCAAAGTCTGGCCCTGTGCTAAAGTCAAAGTCACGCTGCGAGAAAGAGTCTTCAAAGGTCTTGCCGTAAAGGTCATACTGCTTTCTTTTTTCATCATCAAGAAGCACAGATACTGCCTCATTGACTTCTTTGAACTTTTGCGAGGCTTCATTGCTTTTGTTCAGGTCAGGGTGATACTGTTTTGCAAGCTTCCTATAAGCCTTCTTTATGTCTTCCTTGGTTGCATCCTTGCTTAGTCCCAGAATACTATAGTAGTCTTTTGCCATGTTTTAGCCAATTTTAAATAAAGAAACAAGAATCAAATAAAAAGCTTTATGGTTTGTCTTCCTTGAAATCAGCGTCTTTGGCGTTTTCTTTATCTTTATCGCTGTCTTTGCTGCCAGAGCTCTCTTTTTTGTCCTTTCCTGCCTCGCTTTCTTGCTGCTTTTGCGCCTGGGCGCTCTGCTGCTTGTAAAGCTCTGTTGAGATTTCCTGCATCTGCTTGTTTATCTCGTCTGTCAGCTTTTTTATCTCGCTAATCTCCGATTCTGTCACCAGGGAAACCTTTTTTTTCGCTGCTTCCTCAACTTTTGGCTTTAGCTCATTGAGCTTTGACTTAATCTTGTCCAACTTTGCCTTGTCTGCCTTGCCTTCTATCTCTTTCAGGGTTTTTTCAAGCGAGAAGATCAGTGCGTCTGCGTTGTTCAGAATCTCTGCATTTTTCTTTTTCTCCTTGTCCTGCTTTTCGTATGACTCTGCATCCTTCCTCATCTTTTCTATCTCTTCTTCAGTGAGGTTTGTGGTTGCTGTAATCTTTATGTCCTGCTGCTTCCCTGTTGCCTGGTCTTTTGCTGATACTTGGAGTATGCCATTTGCATCTATGTCAAAGCTTACCTCGATCTGGGGAACTCCTCTTGGAGCGGGGGGTATTCCTACCAGGTCAAACTGGCCAAGGGGCTTATTGTCCTCTGCCATCGGCCTTTCTCCCTGAAACACCCTAATGGTTACTGCTGTCTGGTTGTCTCCTGCTGTGGTGAATATCTTGCTCTTTCTTGTTGGTATTGTTGTATTCTTTGGTATAAGCACTGTCATTACTCCGCCAAGTGTTTCAATTCCAAGGCTTAATGGCGTTACATCAAGAAGGAGAACATCCTTTACTTCTCCTGAAAGAACTCCTGCCTGGATTGCTGCTCCCAATGCAACTGCCTCATCAGGGTTTACTGTTTTTTCCGGCTCTTTGCTTACAACCTCTTTTATCATCTGCTGGACTGCCGGAATCCTTGTGCTTCCTCCTACAAGGATTACCCTATCTATGTCTTCTGACTTGAAATTCCCGTCTTTCATTGCCTGCTCAAGCGGAGCCCTGGCTTTCTCAAGCAAAGGAGCCATGATTTTTTCCAGCTTTGCCCTGCTGAGCTTCCTGTTAAGGTGCTGCGGCCCTTTGTCTGTTGCTGTGATGAAAGGCAGGCTTATTTCTGTTTCCAGCTTGCTTGAAAGCTCTTTCTTTGCCTGCTCAGCTGCTTCCTTAAGCCTCTGAAGCGCAATTTTGTCTTTTCCAAGGTCAATCCCAGTTTCCTTGTTGAACTCTTCAACAAGCCAGTCCATTATGCTCCTATCTATGTCATCTCCGCCAAGATGGTTGTTTCCTGAAGTTGTTTTTACCTCAAAAACGCCATCTCCAAGCTCAAGAATAGAAACATCAAGCGTGCCTCCGCCAAAGTCAAACACAAGCACTCGGTGGTCGTTGCTTTTGTCAATTCCGTATGCAAGGGCTGCTGCTGTCGGCTCGTTGATAATCCTCAAAACCTCAAGTCCCGCAATCCTTCCTGCGTCCTTTGTTGCCTGCCTTTGCGAATCTGTAAAATAGGCTGGGCAGGTTATAATTGCCTTTGTTATCTTTTCCCCAATGTAGTCTTCAGCATCTTTTTTTAGCTTCTGGAGGATGTATGCAGAAATCTGCTGCGGAGTATATTCCTTTCCATCTATCTTAACCTTATGGTCTTCCCCCATGTGCCTCTTTATGCTCATGACTGTATGGTCAGGGTTAACAACAACCTCATCGTTTTTTATGTGGACTACACTAGCTGTTGTCCTTTCTCCTTCTGCATTCTGGATGATTGTTGGCTTGCCGCCTTCAAGCAGTGCAATTGCAGAGAATGTTGTTCCCAAATCAATTCCCAGTATTTTTTCTCCCATGTTCTTCACCTCTTTTTGAAACAATAACCTTTGCCGGCCTTAACAGCAGGCCATTCATAAGATAGCCTTTCTGGACCACCTCAATAACATTATGCTCATTATCTTCTTCTGACTCCCTGGTAAAAATCACTTCGTGAAACTGTGGGTCAAACTCCTGCCCCAGGGGGTCAAATGGCTTTACTCCCTGTTCTTCAAGCAGAGCCAAAAGCTGGGAATAAATCATCTTTACCCCTTTCCTAAATGGGTCCTGCGCTTCTTTCGCCTCTTGGTCCTCATTGATTTTTGCCTGGCAATCCCTTAAGGCCAGCTCAAAGTTATCAATTACAGTAAGCAGCTTTAAGATGAATCTCTTCAAGGACAACAAAGCGCTTTTGTCTCTTTCTCTTTCCACTGCCTTTTTATAATTGTCAAAGTCAGCTGCAACCCTTTTTACCAAGCTGTTAAGCTCAGCATTCTCTTTTTCAAGCCTGCTGATTTTTGCCTTGAGCTCATCAAGGCTTTCCTTTTCCTCTCCTTTGTGGTTTTTTTGCGAGGCGGGCTTTTTTTCTTCCTCAATATGGTTTTTCTTTGAAACCTTAGAGTTATGGCTCATTTTCTTTTGCCTTTTGTTGAGTTTAACTTGACGCTGTTGGTCTTAAATGAACGGAAAGGTTGCAAATATTTAAAGTTTTCGGATTCAACGCAGGCCTAAAAACAACAAATGGCTTCTGTTACTTTTTCAGGTGAATGCCAAATCTTTTTAAAAGGCAAAGAAGTGAAACCGAAAATGGCTGAAGACATTCTTACTGGTGTGGACAAGCTGCTAGAGCTCCTCAAGCAGAAAAAGAAGATTTCCATGAAGGATGCTGCAAAACATCTCTCTCTTCCTGTGACTGTAATCAACGAGTGGGCTGATTTTCTAAATGAAGAGAAAATCATCAAAATAGAGTATGGGATAAGAAACCAGATTCTCGTGCTTAATGAAACAAGCGAAAAAGACATAAAGATACAAAAAGAGGAGGTCCAGAAAAGCAAGGAGACCCTGCTCAGAAAGATTCTTACTATTTCAAACATTATGGGAAAAAGGCGAAACGAGTTTTCTGCCCTTAAAGAAGAGTTCGAGAAAGTCAAAAATGATATAGAAAAAAGCACAAGCAGCCTTAGCAAGGAGATTGATGCTGTAAAAAGCCTGGATGAAAAGAAATCAAGGATTAAGGCTGAGTTTGCCTCTTCATCCAGTGCATATGAAAAAAAGATTAACGAGCTGCTCGAAAAGATGCAGGAAGAGGAAAAGGAATACAGCAAGCTGGTTCAAAAATTCAGCGAGAAGGAAAAATCCCTTAAGGAGATTGAAACAGAGAAAAAGAGCCTGACTCGGAAAGAAAACGAGATTAAGAAAAAGCTTTCCTCGCTGCTTTCGTCTGTTGCCTCAATTGAGCAGAGGCTTCATGAGGGCCTGAGAAAAGAGGCTTATTCAAAAGAGCAGCTTGGGGACATCAAAAAGAATCTTGAAAAGGTCTCCGGAAGAATTGATAAAGGCAAGCACGAGCTAAAGAAGCTTCAGGAAAGCCTTGCAAAGTCTGAAAAGGAGAGCGAAAACAGGCTGAAATTTTTCTTTAACCAGATTGAAAACAAAATAAATATTGATGAGAAAGAGAAAGAGCAGCTTAAAAGGTCTGTAGCCAGGTTTGAGGAGTTCATGAGCAAAATGAACAGCCTTGTGGTTTTTATAAATAAGGTTGAGAAAGACTTTTCTGAGCTGAACAGGAAAATCTCAAATTTTGAAAAGAAAATCAAGATTGTTGCTTTTGTTACAAATAAGGGCGAGTACAACCGACACATGCAGGATATCAAGCAGCATTTCTCAAGCATCGAAAAGCTAAAAGATACAATTGATGAAGATTTGAAAAACCTGAAAAAGAAAGTTAAGGGGTAAATCCAGATGAAGCAAGCAAAAGAAATTGACAAATACAGCTTCGAGTCAAACAACGTCCCGATAAATGTAAGAATCATCAAAAAAAAAAATGAGTTTGTTCCAATCTACGAGGTTTCTGTTGCAAATATCAGCGAGACAACTGAGCTTGTCCTTGACAAAATCAGGGATGAGCTGATAAACGAGGTAAACCTTGGGATTACTGAGATTGCTGATATCAGCAAAAGAGAAAGCATCGGCAAGATTTTTCTTGAGACAATTGACTTTCTCATTGAAAAGCACTTCCCTGACATAGAGCATTCATCAAAAAAGTACCTTAAAAGCTACCTTGTGCAAAAGGCGCTTGGCCTTGGCAACCTGGAGTTTCTCAACTCTGACAAAAACCTAGAGGAGATTGCAGTAAACAATGCAGAAGAGCCTGTTTGGGTTTACCACAGGAAGCATGGCTGGCTTAAGACCAACATTAATGTGGAAAGCGAGCAGCAGATAAAGCATTACTCTTCCATGATCGGAAGAAAAGTCGGAAGGCAGATAACTGTTCTCGAACCGCTTATGGACGCAAATATGGAAAGCGGTGACAGGGTAAATGCCACGCTTTCGCCTGTTTCGCTCTTTGGGAATACCATAACTCTCAGAAAGTTTGCCTCGAAACCATGGACTATCACTGACTTTATTTCATCAGGAACAATCTCACCAAAGGCAGCCGCATTCATCTGGCTATGCATACAATATGAGCTCTCTGCGCTGATTGCAGGAGGGACTGCTTCCGGAAAAACATCCATGCTTAATGCTATAAGCAACTTCTTCCCGCCCAACCAGAGAATTATCAGCATAGAGGACACACACGAAATCAGGCTTCCTAAGTACCTGCACTGGCTCCCCATGATTACGAGGACAAAAAACCCTGAAGGAAAGGGTGAAATAACTATGCTTCACCTGCTGATTAATTCCTTAAGGATGAGGCCTGACAGGATAGTTGTTGGAGAGATAAGAAGAAAAGAGGAAGCCCAGGTGCTCTTTGAGGCAATACATACCGGGCATTCTGTTTACGCTACAATTCACGCGAACAATGCAAACGAAACAAAAACCAGGCTTATAAGCCCGCCAATAAGCGTGCCAAAGGAAATGATTCCGGCAATTTCACTTGCAATAGTTCAATACAGGAACAGAAGAACTGGGAAGAGAAGGACTTTTCAGGTCGCAGAGATACAAAAAGACGGGAGTGTAAGCGTTCTTTTTCAGCTAGACACAAAAAAGGATGTAATTAAAGAGGTTCTCAAGTCAAAAAAGATTGCTGAGGAAATTGAGCTTTTTGCGGGCCTGTCAAAAGCGGAGATAGCAAAAGACCTTTCTGAAAAAGAGAGGATACTCAAGTGGCTTGTAAAGAAGAACATAAACACTGTTGATGAAGTGGGAAGGGTTATGGCTGAGTTTTATACTGACAAGGAAAACCTGATGAAAGCAGTCCGTGCAAACAGGCTTCTGAAGGAAGATGATTGAAAAAATAGCCCAACGGAAAAGCCTTGAGCTCAAGCAAAAGCTTGTGAAGGCTGGAATGAGCTACAAGCCAAAGGATTTCTTCAAAAGGGTTGCCTTTCTTAGCTTTCTTTTTGCCTTTGCTATCTCTTTTGTTGTTTTTGCAGCGGCGTCTCAGTTTGATGGCTCGCTAGGCTTTGTGCTTTTCTCATTCATAATCAGCTTTGCTGTCTTTTTTATGCTCTTTCTCAGGATTCCTGATTATAGGATTATTAAGACTGAGAAAGAGATTAACAAGGAGATTGTCTTTGCATCAAGGTTTATCATAATTGAGATGAGCTCAGGTGTCTCGCTTTACAATTCCCTGAAGAACGCTGCAAAATACTATCCTTCAATTGGAAAATATTTCATGAAAATCATTGATGATGTCGACCTTGGGCAGAATCTCGAGGACGCAATAAACTCCATCATTATGAACAGCCCTTCCCAAAGGCTTAATAGGATTCTCTGGCAGATTCTGAACTCCATCGGCACCGGGGCTGATATAGGTGAGGCTCTAAAGTCAGTTACTGACCAGATTCTGAAAGAGCAGATGATCGAAGTGCAGGAATACGGAAAAAAGCTCAACCCGCTCGCAATGTTCTACATGACCGTTGCCGTGATAATCCCTTCACTCGGGATAACAATAGGCGTGATTTTCGGGCTGTTTATGGGAATTGAAATAACCAGGAGCCTTTTCATGCTGGCTGCTTTCTTTCTTGGGTTTGTGCAGTTCATATTCATTTCCATTATCAAGACTATCAGGCCGGCATTAGAGCTTTAGCAGGAAATAAGAGAAAATAATAAAACCAAGAAAACATGAAAAAAACCCAAAAAAAGAAGGAAGAGAAAAGGGCTCCTGAAAAGCCGCTCAGGGAAAGGTTCATGTCTAAAAAGGTGAAAAACAAGAAGCTTAAGGAATTTCTGGTTTACTCGGGATACAAGATTAACCTTGAAAAGATAAAGTCGCATATGTTCTGGACAAGCGTAATTGCAGGCTTTCTTGAAACCGTCATCTTTCTTATATACCTTTTTGCCCTGGGAATAAGTCAGGTCGCAATTTTAATTCTTTCCGCAGTAATCTTTCCGGTATTCTGCTTAATAACCTATTGCGTAATTTACCTTGTTGTGCTGGTTTTTCTTGATGTCACAAGCTTTATGAGGGCCAGGGAAATTGAGAAGGTGCTGCCTGACTTTTTTCAGCTTGCCTCAAACAACATCAAAGCAGGCATGTCTATAGACCGGGCGCTTTACCTTGCTGTCAAGCCAAACTTTACTGTGCTTGCAAAAGAGATTGAAAAAGTAGGGAAAAAAACAATGGCAGGGTTTGAGCTGCAGGAAGCCCTTACAGAATTTGCATCAAGGTACAACTCAAAGCTTCTTGCAAGGTCCATATCGCTCATCGTGGAAAGCCTTAATTCCGGAGGGGAGATTGCCGAGCTTCTTGCAAAGGTAGCAAACGACATCTACGAGTCTAACACCATAAGGAAAGAGCTTGCGTCCTCTGTAACAACATATGTTATATTCATTTCTTTTGCAACTGTTGTTGCTGCTCCCATGCTTTTTGCGCTTTCTACACAGATAATAACCATTATGAATGAGGTAATGGCAAATGTTACTATTGATTCAACTGCTGCTTCTAGCTCCATTCTTCAGATCGGAACAGGAAATTCAGTCAATATCGGGGATTTCAAGTTTTTTGTTTACTTAAGCTTAATAATTACTTCTACCTTTTCAGCGTCGATTATCTCGATGATAAAAAAAGGCAACCTGAAGGAAGGGCTAAGGCAGATTCCTTTATTCATTTTAATAACGCTTACACTTTACTACTTCCTGAGCTTTGCGTTCAAAGCGCTTTTTTCCGGGATGCTAGTTTAGGCCTTGCAAAAGAATAATCCCTGGCTGATGTCAAAAGCCTTTTTTAAAAGAGGCAGAGATTTAGAAATCAAAACTCATTAGTGATAAACAAGACATAAATAAAAAGGGCTTTATTTTTTAAAAAGTAGTTTATAAAAAACTATATCGGAGAGGGGAATAGGGCTTTTAAAAAGATAAAAGAAGGTAATGATTAAATTGAAAGTGCTGATGCTTGGATGGGA
>Ga0334899_1003736_pt1 | contig 10436 bp, 9 predicted proteins | sample GraSluR3_MG_FD_207219 | JGI IMG/M metagenome (GOLD analysis project Ga0334899, IMG submission 207219) | Sludge microbial communities from methane-producing bioreactor in Wageningen University, Netherlands - Granular Sludge_8_08-R3 | ecosystem: Engineered > Bioreactor > Anaerobic > Unclassified ... | reverse complement strand
CAACTCGGTTATAGCTGCTAATGCTGTTGTAAAACAAGATGTACCTGAAAATGCTATTGTTGGCGGAATACCCGCAAAAATATTACGATTTAAGAAACTAAAAAATGAAAAACAAAATTAGAGTTTACCTGCGAGCCCTAGAAATAGAGGATCATATTAAAATCCACCAATGGAGGCAAGATGAGGATATTAAAAAATACTTTAGCGGAATACCCTTGTTCACTTCAACTCTAAATGAAAAGAGCTGGGTGGAAAGTAAGATATTCGACAAGAACAATGTTAGCTGTGCCATCTGCTTGAAAGAAACCAATGAGTTTATTGGATGCATCTTTTTAAACGACATTGACTACCATAATCGCTCGGGCCATATTCCAATTTTTATGGGAGAAAAAAAGCACTGGGGCAAAGGTTATGCAACAGATGCTAGAGTGCTAATGCTTAAGTATGCTTTTATCGATAGAGGTCTAGAACGAATATGGGCAAGGGTAATTGAAGGCAATGAGGGTGCTTTAAAAATGCATGAGAAGACCGGTTACAAAAGAGAAGGCATATTGAGAAAATCGAGGTATAATCAAGGTGAATTTGTAAACGAGATCTATCTTGGAGTTTTGAAACAAGATTTTTTGGATATAATAGATGAGTATGAGTTTTAAAATACTTACTCTTAACGATTCCGAAGAATGGAATAACCTACTGGCTAAGCTACCTGCTGAGCAGCAGGACATATACTATACCCCCGAATACTACTCGCTTTACGAAAACTACGGAGACGGTAAGGCAATGTGCTTTGTTTTTGAAAAGGATGGTGGTATTGCACTATATCCATTCCTAATAAATTCAGTAAATGCCCTTGGATATGATTTGGATAAGGAGTATTTCGATATACAGGGTGCCTATGGGTACAATGGGGTAGTTAGCTCTTCATACGAGCCAAATTTTATTAAAGAATTTTACAACGAGTTTAATTCTTTTTGCGCTGATAATAATATTATTGCTGAGTTTACACGATTTAACCCTCTCGTAAATAATATTGATTTTTCAAAAGAATTCCTAAATTATATATACGATAGATCAACTGTCACTGCTGAAGTGAGAGGTTACGACTCTAACAATTATATGCAAATAATTTATACTAAACAAGGAAGGAAGGATGTTAGAAAAGCTTTAAAGCAGGATTTAATAATTAGCGAAGGTTTAGATGAAAATGATTATATTGACTTTTACAATATTTATATTAAAAGAATGAAAGAAATTGAAAGTGCTAGCTATTATCAATTTAATACAACATTTTTTAGAAACATCTTTAAGTTTTTAGGGGAGAAACAAAAACTTTTTCTGGTTAGGAACGAACATAATGTTGTTGTTGGAGGAATAATATACATATTTAATGGTTTATTTGCGCATAATTTTTTAAGTGCTAGTAAAGCCGAATACTTTAAATATAACATAAATGATTTATTGCAAGACATGGTTATTGTTGACTGTCTGAGAAATAAGTCTACTAAAATAAATCTGGGAGGGGGTAATACTTATAAAGATGATGACAGACTCCTACAGTTTAAACAGAAATTTTCTTCAGCAAAAGGCGCTTTTTATATTGGGAAAAAAATACATAATCAAAAAATTTATAATGAGGTTGTAAGGCAGTGGGAAACAAGATTCCCAGAAAAGGTTAATAAGTTAAACAATATTTTGCTAAAATACCGCTACTAGATGGATGGCAAGAGATTTAACCAGCGCATAATTCCCCCAGAAACAAAGGTGTTGGATGCCCTTAAGCTAATGGATAGCACAAGTGTTAAATCCCTAATGGTGCTAAAAAAAACAAAATTTGTTGGCATACTTAGCATTGGCGATATACAAAGGGCAATTATTGGTAATAAGGGTTTAGATATCTCTGTTGGTAGTATCTTAAGAGCAAATCCCCGCGTTGGATTTGTTGGAATGAACGATACCAATGCTCGGGAATTAATGGTAAAGTATAGAATGGAGTTTCTACCCATTATAAACGATAGCAATGAGGTTGTGAACTGCATTTTTTGGGAAGATATATTTCCTAAAAGCCCCATTAAACCCCAAAATACATTTAACCTCCCCATTGTGATAATGGCTGGTGGCAAGGGTACAAGGCTTAAGCCCTTAACCAATGTTATCCCTAAACCGCTAATACCCATTGGCGAAAAAACTATGCTTGAGGAGATATTTGAGCGTTTTGCCCTCTATGGCTGCAATCAATTCCATATATCCGTTAACTATAAAGCCGATTTAATTGAGTATTACATAAACAACCTTAACCTACCATACTGTATTAATTATTTTAGGGAGGATAAGCCGCTGGGTACTGCAGGTAGCTTGCATCTGCTTAAAGGGCAAATAAACAGCACATTTATTGTAACCAACTGCGATATACTAATTGAGCAGGATTATTCAGAGATACTCGATTATCACTACGAGAACAAGAATGAGATTACAATAATTGCTGCCCTAAAACACTACCCCATACCCTACGGAACAATTGAAACTGGCGAAAATGGCAGGCTGCTAAGCCTTACAGAAAAGCCTGAGCTAACCTTTAAAATAAATAGCGGCATGTATATATTGGAACCGCACCTAATTGCCGAGATACCAAACAATAGCCACTTTCATATTACCGATTTAATTGAGGATGTAAAACGTAGAAATGGCAATATTGGCGTTTTCCCTGTAAGTCAACATTCGTGGAAAGATATTGGCGAATGGAATGAGTATATTGACAGTATAATACCAAACAAGTAAATAGCTAGGTATTTTGAAATCATTCTTTAAGCAGGTTACCATATACGGTGTTCTACCCGTTGCGGGCAAGTTTATTGGCTTCTTTCTGGTACCAATATACGCAAGGGTTTTCTCATCGTCCGAATTTGGTATAGTTGAATTACTGGTAACTCTTGCACATTTTTTAATGTTTGCTTGCAACTTGGAGTTTTACACGGCCATTGGCCGTTTTTTTTACGATAGCAATTCCATTGATGAGCGAAAAAAACTTATTTCAACAGGGCTTTTTCTAACCCTATTCTTTACCATAACTGTAGTTATTGCAGCTATTTTTGCCGAGGGTATAATTATTGATAAATACATAAAAAGTAACGACTACCTGTTGGCGTACCGACTAAGTATAATTTGGCTTTTCCTTTCGTCCCTATACACCTATCTAAGCGTAATACCCCGGTACGATAAAAAACCCAAGCTATACGTTGCTATAAATATAGCTAGCCTACTGATTAGAGTGGGTAGCACCATAACTTATGTGCTATACTTTAAATGGGGGGTAACTGGTGTAATTGCTGGGCATATTACGGGCTCTGTAGTATCGCTAATTCTTAACGCTGTAGTATCTTGGAAATATATTGGACTTCACTTTATATGGCCATACGCTAAAAAAATTGCAAAATTTGCCATCCCAATAGTGCCAGGACTTCTAATTGTTGGCTTTTGGAATCCATTATCAAGAACTTTGATCTCAGAACATTATTCTATTGAAACAGTAGGATATGTAGGGTTTGCTTTGAGAATTACATCTTTAATGACCATTATAAGTAGTGCAATAAGTTTAGCATGGAACCCAATACTTTTCGAAGAGTATAAAAAGCCAGAGTTTTCAAAACAATTTGAGAAAATTTCTACTATCTTTGGATTAATTGTATACTGGGGCACTACATTTTTTGCGTTTTTAGCTCCAGAAATTATAAACTTTATTGGAACTGAGGTGTATTCAAAAAGTTCCACCCTAATTGGCTTCTTTGCATTCTATAATGCCATTGATATTTTAAGACGCTTAAGGGGTTTTGGTGCATTGATTGTAAATAAGACCTACCTATATACAGTTACTGAAATTCTGGGAGTTGCAATAGGCGTAAGTTGCATTATTCTATTCAAGCATCTGGGTATAGTTGGTATTGGATTTGCTTTTCTTTTTTCAAGTTTGATTAAATATATTGTTTTAGTAAAATATTCTCGTAATATTCTAAAAGCGAAGTTTCATAGTATTAATGAATTTATAACAATAACAATAATTTTAACAGCAATAATTTTAGTTTTGGCTCAAACAAGTTTTATTTTAAGAATCATTTTATTTATTGGTAGTACTGCATATGTTATTTATTGCTTAAAAGACTTTTTACAAAACCCATTAAATACAATAAAGTAGAATAGCTAATGGATGTTTTAGTTACAGGGGTTGATGAGTATCTTAAAAGTGGATTATTGCCACTATACTACTTGTTTGTTGCAATTTTTGCAGGCTATTTACTATTAAAATACAGTTCGCTACTATACGCCAAGTTTATTATTTTGTTGTTTTGGGAAGGTTTATTTATATACATAGGAGAAGCTTATGTTAACGGCTTACATGAGCTATATAAAATATTTGTGGTTTTATATGCCTTTTTCTTATTCGGGAATAAAATTACTGTTAAAAATAAACCTATTGAAAGAGTTTTGGTGTTTTTTATTCTTTTCGCCTCTATAATATTTCTTTCTACTATTATAAATTTGCAGCCTATTATCACAAGTTTGAGTCAGTTTGGGAAAAAATATTTATTGCCATTTTTGTTTTTTTTTGGAATTGTTTACTCTATAAACACCAGCCTGGAATCACAGTATTCTAGAATGTTCAAGGACATTATTACATCTCAAATATTCCTTTCAATAATTAAAATAATTATATTAGGTTTTGGTGAATCAATAGTAGGTTCTATTGCATTCTTAGGTGGTGGATTAGCAACAACAATACCTATTCTTGGCTTTTTATTTATTTGGATTCAAACGAAAGGAAAACCTCAAAAAAAAGATTGGCAGATGCTTTTAGGCCTACTAATAATAGCACTAGCAAGTAACAAACGTGCTCCTGTTTTTATTATGCCCATATTATTAATAACTATGTATGTTTATGTGTATAGAAGCAAAAAAATTGTTGAATTTCTAAAATATATTCCTTTGCTTTTTGCTATTTTTTATCTTGGCGTAAAAACCAACCCTACTCTTAATCCTGAAAAATCAAGATGGGGTACATTTGATTTGGTGTATTCAACACAATACGCAAATGATTATATGTTTGGTAAAGAGCATCAACTTGAAATCGATGATGAAATTGCATATGGTAGAGGCGGGTCATTTCTTGCAATATTTACAAAAAAAACTTTTCAACAACCGATTAAAAATCTTTTGTTAGGTTATGGAGTTAAAGAAACACTAAAACCATACGATGAGTTTGATACTGAAAAATTTGGTGTTTCGCAAAAAGGAGCGCTAAATGGTGCTCGGGTTAAACAAATTTCTTATGGTCTTGGCGGATTAATCGCTTTTACACTGTATGGGTTATCACTAATCTATATAATTAATATTAAACGTCTGAAATATACTTTAATCTTGGTTTTTTTGTGGGATCTTTTCCTTTACGATGGGATGATTCTTGAGTATAGTGCATTGTCTGTTTTTTTTATTTACACAATAGTTTCTTCAAATATAATTGAAAATGAATCAAACATCAAAAAAACGAATTTTAATCGTTAAACCATTAATGACCAATACTAGATATCATTTTGGTAGAACTATTGCTCTGTCAAAGTATTTTGATGTCGATTGGATAATACATCATGGGCATTATGGTATAATTGACACAGAAAAATATAATTCAGTTAATCATAACATTTTTCTTATTGGGAAAAAACCCAAAAAAAACAATTTTTTCTATAATAACATTTGGCTTATCCCATTTTATACCAGAGTAATAAAGCATTTAAGAAAAACGAAATATGATTTGGTGTTAGTTCATCTTGAACGTTTTTGTTTTATTCTACCTCTATTTGCGCCTAAAAATAATTTTGTTTTACAACTCTTTACTGCTGCAGTTAGTGGATCTAATGTAAAAAACACAATAAACAACCTAGAGCAAAAATTTCATATACTTTTTTTTAAAAACATATTAATTGGGACAGAATGGATGAAGGAAAAATTTAAACTATACAAGAAAAATGTAATATGCCCAAAGTGGGGACATACGCCGATTTCTCATAAACTAAAATACTATAATGATATCAAATTACTTTACTTAGGCACATTAACAAACAGGAATATTCATGAAACTATTGAAGGTTTAGGAATATATCTTAAAAATCACAGGGTAAATTGCCAAATTACTTATGATATAATTGGGTCTGGTAAAGTTGAATGTGAAGAAAGAATTAGGAGTGCAATTTCTTTGTATGACCTAGATAATGTTGTAAAACTACATGGTTATCTGGGCGATGAACAAATTGTTGATTTTTTTGACAATTGCAATGTTGGTGTTGCTTACATTCCTATAACAGACTACTATACAAATGTTGTTGCCAGCAAACTAATTGAATACCTGCTTTCAGGAATGGTTACAATAGCTACAGAAACAAATGAAAACTCAAAAATAGTAACATGTATTAATGGGGTTCTAATAAAAGACAATCCAGTATCTTTTGCAAAGGGGTTACAGGAGGTATACAAAAAATTAAATGGGTGGTCGTCACAAAAAATTTTAAATGATGCGGAAAAAATGTCCATAGAATACAACATCGAGAATGAGGTTGTTCCGAGCTTGAAAAGTATTATGCAAATGAGTACGTAACCTTAACAAATATTCTTATGTTCAAAAAAACACTAGCGAATCTATTTGTTTCAATACAACATTATGGCGTTAAACCAATTCTATCTGAATTGAAAAAAACCGAATTTTACAACGATAACCTGATTAAAGACTATCAAAGCAAGAAATTACAGAAACTAGTCTTACATGCATACAATAATGTTCCTTTTTATTATGATTTATTTAATCGCTATAAGGTTAAACCTGAAAATATCAGATCTGTTGATGATTTAAAGAAATTACCAATTCTTGAAAAAGAAACCATTCAAAGTAATTATAGTCGTTTACTTGCCACTAACGTAAGTAGAACCTACACGAGGAAGACAAGTGGTTCTACTGGAGCACCTCTAAAAATTACCTATGATAAACAAAATAAACTAATTGAAATAGCTTTAATGTTGCAATTTCTGTCAAACATTGGCAAAGAAATTGGTTCAACTGAGATTAACTTATGGGGTAGGCCTGGCAATTCAATTAATGAAAGGATTTTGCGGTATATAAAAGGTTTTATTTACAATAAAAAATTAAAAGACGTATATCAATTTAACGATCAAGACTTTTCTGACTTAGCAAGAGAACTAAGCAATTCTCCAAATATACACTTAAGAGGGTTCACACAGGCAATATACCTTCTTGCCTGTAAATTAAGAGACAACAACAATCCAATTAATATAGATGCAGTTAGTGTAACAGCAGAAAAACTATTTGAACATCAGAGAATCCTAATAGGGAAATACCTCACAAAAAATCTCTATGACCAATACGGTTGTGGAGAGGTTAATAGCATTGCGTTTGAGTGTAATATTCATAATGGTCTACACCATTCGTTTCAGCATTCTGTTCTAGAAATTCTCGATAAAAGTGGCGAGATAACTAATGATAGTGGCGATGTAGTTGTTACAAATCTTGATAACTATGCAATGCCTCTTATCCGTTACCGTAATGGAGATATAATAAAACTTTCACACAAATCATGTTCATGTGGTCGCTCAGGTAAGTTGATCAAGAGTATAGAGGGAAGGCTTTATGACTTCATTGAAGGAGCAAATGGAGAAATAATCCACAGCGCATTTCTTGATCATATATTAGTTGAATCTAGTTTAATGGATGAATACAATATTCAAGAAATAAGAATAATTCAAACTAGTATTGATGAAATAGTTGTGCAATATGTTGCAAAAAAAGAAATTCCTGAAAATTGTTTTCGTGATTTCCAAGAGAAGTTAATCTATCGCTTAGGATCTCTAAATATCATATATGAAAAAAAGTTGCATATAAATGAAACGACTAACGGTAAACGAAGGTTTGTCGTACCGCTCAATGAATTCTTAAAAAATCCATCAGTATATGATGTTAAAAAGTATCCACATTAATTATGAAAGTTTTGTTTATTTCAAGCGGCAACTCCCAATTCGGCTTATCACCAATCATAAAAAACCAGGGTGATTCATTAAAAAGTATTGGCGTCAATATTGAATACTATTTACTAAATGGTAAAGGCTTTATAGGCTATTTAAAAAGCATTACACCCTTAAGGAAACACTTAAAAAACAATAAGTATGATATTATTCACGCTCATTTCTCATTAACATGTTTTGTTGCTGCTATTGCAGGTGCTAACCCATTAGTGGCTTCGCTTATGGGCTGGAATATTAAACTGTTAAAATATAAAATCCCAATTTATCTTTTCAACAAATTTTTTTTTAATGCTTGTATTGTTAAATCAAAAAAGATGGCCGATTCTTTAGGGTTAAAAGAGCTATATATTATACCCAATGGCATTAATTTAGATCGTTTTTATCCTATGAATAAGGATACAGCACTGTCTTTCTTAAAATGGGATAGTAACAGTAAACACATACTTTTTGCAGCAGACCCAAAACGTCCTATAAAGAACTTATCTTTGGCGAAAGCAGCTTTTGATATTCTATGTAAAAAATACACTAACTTAAAGTTTCATTGGTTAGAGAATATTCCAAATGAAAATATGGTATATTTATACAATGCTTCAGATGTGGTGTTGCTAACGAGCAAAGCAGAGGGTAGCCCCAATGTAATTAAGGAAGCCATGGCATGCAATGCAAAAATTGTTAGTACAGATGTAGGTGATGTATCAGAACTGTTTGAAAATACTACGGGTAACTTTATTGCAAAAGATAACGCTGAGGATATTGCAAGTAAAATTCAATTAGCATTAAACTTCAATAAGAGTGTCAATTCTAGAGAAAAGATTTATAAATATAAATCTGAAAATATAGCCAAAGAAATAGTTGATATTTATAACTCTATACTAAATAAATGAGTCTCCATAATTTTTTTAACGAGCAAGTAATGCTAAGAGCTTTGGATTTATACAATGGCCTAAGCATTAGAAAAAGTTTAAATTTTCTTTTGAAAAGCCAGTATTGGACTTATGATAAGCATATTGAACACCAAAATCACCTATTAAACAAACTCATTGAACATTCATATAAAAACGTTCCATACTATAGGGATATATTCGATAAAATTGGAATCAAACCTAATGATATTAAAACACAAGAAGACCTGAAACTGTTACCTATACTAACAAAGGAAGAAATAAGAACAAATATTAAAAATGGTAAACTAATTGCTCAAAACTTCAAACCACAAGATCTAATTATCAACCATTCTAGTGGCTCAACAGGTGAACCATTACAATTCTTTCAGTGTAAGAATTCTGAAAGCATGAAGAAGGCTTCAGCTATTAGGGGATGGTACTGGATGAATTTTAGATTAGGCGACAAAATATTAAGAATTAGCCCTATTCCCCGTAAGGGTAAATTAAAGAGTATTCAAGATTTTTTCACAAGAACACAATATTTGCATATACCGAAACTTAATAACGAAGCGTTTGATAAGATTTGTAAAAGCCTAAAAAGTTTCAAGCCAAAGGTATTGCGAATATATCCTGATCCTCTTTTGTATTTATCAAAGTATATTATAAACAATGGCATTAACATAAATTTTGTAAACTCAATAAATACTACAGGGAGCATACTAACACAAGAAACAAGATACCTTGCGGAAAAAGCGTTTAACTGTAAAGTTTATGACTCTTTTAGCTGTGAGGGTGGAGCTGTTGTTTTTGAAAGCCCCCAGCACAATTGTTACTACTCAGCAATGGAATATGCTATAACTGAGGTTCTAGACAGCAAGAACAACTCGGCATTAAAAGGGTGCCTTGTTACAACGGATCTCTGTAACTATGCAACACCTTTTATTAGGTATAATACGCAAGATGTTATCGAATTGTTTATTGAAAAAAAAACTGATGGTTTTGGTTTGATGCCTATAAAAACAATTTACGGTAGAGAATCTGATGTTTTGGTTACTAATGACAACCAACTAATAATTGTTAACAATTTTACGGGGCTTTTTCAATCAATTAAAAACTTGGAACAATTCCAAGTCCACCAACAAAGCATTGACCGTTTTACTATTTATATAAAGTGCTCTAAACAAGCCGATTTGGTTAAAGAGCAGGTTTTGTCGGCAGTTAAAAACATCTTTCCCTCTGGCTCATCAATAGAAATAGAATGTGTAAAAAATATTTCTGCAGAAAAATCAGGAAAAAGAAGATTTCTTGTAAGGGATAAAAGTATTCTCCTTCCATAAATTATTATTAATGTCAGGCGCAGTAATCATAGAGGGTCATGTTCAGGGTCTTAGTAATACCCGTTCCCTTGGCGAGGCGGGTATTCCAGTTTTTGTGCTGGATAAAACCAACTGTATTGCCCGTTACTCAAAGTACTGCAAC
>Ga0334899_1003734_pt1 | contig 10439 bp, 8 predicted proteins | sample GraSluR3_MG_FD_207219 | JGI IMG/M metagenome (GOLD analysis project Ga0334899, IMG submission 207219) | Sludge microbial communities from methane-producing bioreactor in Wageningen University, Netherlands - Granular Sludge_8_08-R3 | ecosystem: Engineered > Bioreactor > Anaerobic > Unclassified ... | reverse complement strand
CATTATTTTGGTCATTTGTGGTGTTGTTGTCATGAATTTTTAAAAGCATCCTATTCGTCTTCTGTTCCGTGAATACCCGAAACACCTTACAAAAGAAGATGAGGACTTCAATATGATTTTCTTTTTACTCGACAGATCACCATTTTTCAATTATTGACCAATCAATAAATAAAAAGCACCCTTAGAATCGCCGACAATTTGATATATGTTTGTTATTTGAGAAACCTTTTCGTCGTAGTTTTCTATAGATCTCCAGTCGGATCTTGTTAATAGAACATAGTCATAATTAGATGTAATGACATCATTAAAAACAGAAGTTGGACCATCAGAAATAATGAAGTTATCGCGCGTTGCATTTGCATCGAAATAAATGTTAAACAGAGTCAAAATCTCATCTACATTCTTCTTTCTAAAAATATCCTCAGAAAGATAGAATTTCATATTCTGGGAAAAACGAATGTTTTCATTAAACTCAGAATATGGTGTCATGAGTCGACTAAAGTCCTCGAAATTCTCTTTAAAAACAAACATCGCTCTTAAGTTTGAGGCTAATGGTGATATCAACAGTGAAAATACAATCAACCAATTGATAACATTTGAAAGAACAGTTTTATGAAAGAAAAACAATGACCCCAATAATAAGGTAAACAACAGTGGATAATACACCAATGTAACAACAGCACCTAAATCCATACCTCGAGAAGGAATTGATATACTGAATAACACCCTGATCCCAAGTGATAAAAATAACCCAACACCAAAATAGAGAGCTATTTTCTTTCTATTCTCTTGTATGGAAAAGGATTTAAAATTAATAAATTGTGGGGCTAAAATACAGATCACCGGAATGATTGGCAATCCAAATCGTCCGATATATCCAAATCTGTTATTTATGGAAATTATCAGAACCACAATATGAACTAACGGTACTAACCACAATAATTTACGAGCGTCATCGGTTTTATTTCGAATTCTGACACCACTAACTATATAAAAGAAAAATGGCAAAAGGGTATCACGAAACCAGAATCCTTTATACCAATCATCGATATTTCCATCCTGTAGTGAATTTAACAAATGTAATACACTCGGCACAGATGCTGCATAAGTGCCAAGAAATTCCTGCCACTCACTAAACCGAAAACCAAAGAAGATATCCTTTAAAAATAATAGGTTAAGAAACATCAAAAATATCATTCCAACAAACAATCCGCAAAAGACCCACAAAAGATTTTTTATAAGGCTTTTAAGATTAAATTTCTCGTTGTTTACCCATCCTAATCCGATAAATAAGACTCCAGTTGAAAGTGTAACCTCCTTTGTTTTAAATCCAAGAAAAAATAAAAAACCAAGCAACCCAATAATCCACGGATTGGTATGGGCTTTGTTAACTGAAATGATATATACAGAAACCAGGGCCATTATCATAGTCATAGCTGTAAAATCTACGACAATAATCCCTGAAATATCAGCCAATACTTTCAAGGAGAAGAAGAGCAAAACAGCAAGTATTCCATGCAAAAAATTACTAGTCTTTAGAACTTTTCTTGCGGAGAAATAAATCATAAAAGAATTTATGCCAATCAAAAATCCCCAAAAATTATGATAGCCCCCCATGGGATGAGAGGCTAATCTGAGGAATATTCCTTGAAGAAATATATGAAAATAGCGGTTAAGAACAAATGGCATTTTTATCCCATTTAAACCTAAATTCATATACAGTGTGGTATCAGTGGAAATTGGGCCACCTCGCGCATAGCGCGAAAAGAGAATACCAATGACTATCGAAACAATCGCAGATGCTATTAGTTCTAATGTCCATAAAGCTTTTGGATTCTCACTAAAATATTTCTTCACGCAGCTTAATTCCAACAAGTTTCTTTGTTCTGAATTATTTGCTATTTCTGACATTTAAGGATAACTCCTATATCTTCACACAGATTGTAACAATTTTATACCACAGGAATATTAGTAGGTGAACCAATGATAGGTAAAATGAAATTTGCACTGTGTTCTTTGCAACCACGCACACCTGGTGAAATCTTTAGGGCATGCATTGTTGTCATTACAATTTTCTCATACATTAATCCCCCGCGGTATAATTATTATTTGCGCGTTTATCTGCATCGAATCTAATATAATAAAACGTTTGTGCTATAATTGATGGAATGAGTGAAAATATAATGATGGCACGTGATAACCTGCGTGTGGTCGGCGCACGCGAGCACAATTTAAAGAATATTACCGTTGAAATCCCCCGCGATAAGCTGGTGGTGATCACCGGGCTGTCCGGATCCGGTAAGAGCTCCCTGGCTTTTGACACCATCTTTGCCGAAGGCCAGCGGCGTTATGTGGAATCCCTCTCCGCCTATGCTCGCCAATTCCTCGGACAGATGAGCAAGCCCGATGTGGACACAATCGAAGGGCTCTCCCCGGCAGTTTCCATTGACCAGAAGGCAACGTCTCACAACCCCCGCTCCACAGTTGGAACGGTGACAGAGGTCTATGATTACCTGCGTTTGCTTTTCGCCCGGGTGGGCATCCCGCATTGTCCGGTCTGCGGCCGGGTCGTTCAAAAACAATCGGCGCAGGAAATCGTGGAGGACATTGAAGCGCTCCCCGAAGGCAGCCGCCTGCAAATCCTGTCTCCCCTCGTACGGCAGCGAAAAGGCACCTATCAGGCTGTATTTGAAGAGATCCGGAAAGCAGGCTTCGTCCGGGTCCGGGTGGATGGGCAAACCCATTCGCTTGAGGAAGAGTTTAACCTCGATCGTTATAAAGCGCATACGATTGAAGCTGTTGTCGACCGGATTATCTTGCATACGCCGGAAACCGAAGAAGAAGGCAAAGCAGCCCGCACCCGTTTGACCGATTCTGTCGAAACCGCGCTCAAATTCGGCGATGGCTACGTCACAGTGCAGATCCTTTCGGAGGAGGAACCCCGCGATATTCAGTTCTCGGAACATCTGGCCTGCCCCGAGCATGGCAGCGTGATCACGGAAATTGAGCCCCGCACCTTCTCCTTCAACACACCTCATGGCGCCTGCCCAACCTGTCAGGGTCTTGGAAGCCGTCAGGAAATTGACCCTGATCTGCTGATCCCGGACCGGTCCGTCTCATTGATCGATGGTGCAATCGCTGACGCCGCCTGGGACGGCCCCAAAGATGACGGCGGCTATTACTGGCAGATGCTTGAAGCTGTTGCCGATCACTATAAAATTAACCTGGAAACACCGGTTACAACCCTGTCTGAGGAAAAACTTGACAAGATCCTTTATGGCTCAGGCGGGAAAGAGCTGACCGTTGAATTCACCGGCCGCAATGGCAGGAAAAGCTCCTTCAAAGCTTCCTTTGAAGGCGTGATCGGAAACCTGGAACGCCGCTATCGTGAGACAAACTCAGAATATATCCGGGGGAAGATCTCAGAATTCATGAGTGACCGCCCCTGCCAGACCTGCGGCGGGAAGCGCCTGCGCGCAGAAGCCCTGGCCGTGACCGTTGACGGCAGGAACATCATCGAAGTCACCAACTGGCCTGTGCGCCGTACTCTGGAGTGGATCGAAAGCCTTTCCGGAGAAACCTCTCCCTTTACCAAACGCGAGCGTCTGATCGGCGCCCGGATACTCAAAGAGATCCAGGCCCGCCTGGGATTCCTGGTCAATGTCGGCCTGGACTATCTGACCCTGCAGCGATCCGCCGGGTCCTTATCAGGCGGTGAAGCGCAGCGGATCCGGCTGGCGACCCAGATCGGCTCCCGGTTGATGGGCGTCCTTTATGTACTGGATGAGCCTTCCATCGGACTCCACCCAAGGGACAACGACCGTCTCCTGGTCACGCTAGAGGAGATGCGCGATCTGGGTAATACCGTCATGGTAGTGGAGCATGATGAGGAAACCATCCGGCGGGCAGATTGGATCGTGGACCTCGGCCCCGGAGCCGGCGATCTCGGGGGTGAGGTCGTGTTTGAAGGCCCGCCGGAAGATATCATCAATCACCCGGAATCGCTGACCGGCGCTTATCTCTCCGGAAGGAAATTCGTCCCTATTCCGGATAAACGCCGGGAGGGCAACGGAAAACACCTGATTCTGAAAGGCGCACGGGAGAACAACCTCAAGAATGTTGATCTGGATATTCCCCTTGGGGAATTTGTGTGCATCACAGGCGTTTCCGGTTCCGGTAAATCTTCTCTGCTGATTGACACCCTCTACCGAACGCTGGTTCGCCAGCTTCACGGCGCGCGCACTGCACCCGGCGATTTTGACTCGCTGGAAGGCGTGGAAAATATTGATAAGATCATCAATATTGACCAGTCCCCCATTGGCCGGACACCCCGTTCCAATCCCGGCACTTATACCGGCGTATTTGACACCATCCGGGACCTGTTCGCAGAACTTCCCGAAAGCAAAATGCGGGGGTACAAAAAAGGCCGTTTCAGCTTCAATGTCAAAGGCGGAAGGTGTGAGGCCTGCGCCGGACAGGGACAACTTAAAATCGAGATGCAATTCCTGCCGGATGTCTATGTCCCCTGCGAAGTCTGTCATGGAACCCGGTTTAATCGGGAGACTTTGCAGATCCGTTATAAGGAGAAGAACATCGCTGAAGTGCTGGATATGACCATCGACACAGCCGCGGATTTTTTCAAAGCGTTTCCAAAAATCATCCGCAGATTGGAGACCCTTCAGGATGTTGGCCTGGGTTACATCCGGCTCGGACAATCCGCGACGACCCTCTCAGGTGGGGAGGCGCAGCGCGTCAAACTCTCCAAAGAACTGTCGCGCCGCTCCACAGGCAGCACGCTGTATGTGCTGGACGAGCCCTCGGTCGGTCTGCACGCAGCGGATGTTCACCGATTAATTGATGTCCTCCAGCGCCTCGTGGACGAAGGCAATACCGTGGTCATTATCGAGCATAACCTGGACATCATTAAGGTCTCGGACTGGATCATTGATCTTGGGCCGGAGGGCGGCGATGCCGGCGGTGAAATCATTGCCACAGGCAGACCGGAAGAACTCTGCGAAATGCCGCAATCCTACACCGGACAATTCATGAAACGGATCCTTGATTGTCAAAAAAAGGCAACTTAGGTAAAATCCACTGGCTCATTTACTTATTACTGCATCAATGGATGCGCTGCCGGTGCTCAGGATCTGGTATAAAGAAGACTCGACCATAGGGTGATTTTCAGTTAAAATGTAACCAGGATTATTAAAGGCGAGGCGGGAACCCAGGGTATTTGTTCCGGGTTGGCCTGAATTCACAAAGGAACTCCAATGGCTAAAAAGAATGCGAAGAATATCATTTCTTCATACCGCAAGAAACAAAAAATGGGACCCTACATCATCGGCGGGATAGCCATCCTCCTGGCAGTGGCCGGGATTGTGCTACTGGTCATTTACCTGACTGGCGGCGGTGGTGGAATATCACTATTCAGTACCAAGACGCCTACCCCCACCGAAACCCCCACGCCAACCCCCGTAACGCCCTCACCGACGCCGACGCTGACGCCGACCATTACCAACACCCCGACTGTCACGGCCTCACCGACCGCTTCCGCACCTTTCGAGTATGAAGTCCAGGAAGGGGATAACTGTACTGCAATTGCCACAGAATTCGATGTTGATATTGAGGTCCTCCTTGTACTCAACAACCTCACCAGCAGTTGTTTTATCACCCCAGGCCAAATTATATTGATCCCCGCGCCGGGCCAGGCTTTGCCAACAGCAACCCCCCTGCCCACCGATATCGCGCCGGGGACTTTGATTGAACATCGGGTCAGGACGGGCGACAACCTGTATATCCTGGCTGAACAATTCAACAGCACGATTGAAAGAATTATCCAGGAGACAAATCGGTATCGCCGAAACAACGATCTTGATGAAATGGAAGATCAAAATGATATTTACGTGGGTGATATTCTCGTCATCCCCGTAAACATCATCACACCGGTGCCGACTGCGACCATGACCCGGACTCCTACGCCCTGACGCCTGCACCCTGATCGAAGGATTATCCTGGATTGGTTTTTAGTCAAATAATAACTTTTGCATCAACATTTACGACGATTTTCCTGGGAATATTCATTGAAGCCCTTCCCTATCTTATTTTGGGAACGCTCGCCTCGGGAATCGTCGAAGTGTTTGTTAAACGCGAAGCCCTCTTCATGCGTTTGCCGAAAAACCGGTTCTTCGGCGTTCTTATGGGCGCTCTGCTGGGGTTGATCTTCCCGGTTTGTGAGTGTGGTGTCGTGCCCCTCACCCGGAGACTTTACACAAAAGGCCTCCCGCCTGCAATCGGGATCGCCTTCCTGTTAGCTGCCCCGGTATTGAATCCCATAGTCATTCTGAGCACCTATACCGCTTTTGGTTTTGGGGTAATTTTTTGGGGAAGAATGGTGATCAGCTTGGTCGTGGCGGTAATAACGGGGCTTATTTTTTCAATGCTACCCGAATCTGAACTCCTGATCCCAATAAATGAAGTCCCTGTTTGTTCAACACACACGCACTCCGGCAGTGAGAAACAATCTTTCAAAGAGAAGATCTTGCAATCGGCCAGTATTGCGATTGAAGAATTGTTTGAGATGGGAAAATATCTCATCCTCGGCGGCCTCCTGGCGGCCTTGATGCAGACACTTTTACCACAAAATACTCTCCTAGCCATGGGAACCGGCCCGTTTATCTCCATCCTCCTCCTCGTTGCTCTGGCGGTACTCCTTTCAATCTGTTCGACTGTGGACGCTTTCGTAGCTTTATCTTTTGCTGCCAGTTTTTCAACAGGTTCCATCCTTGCTTTTCTCATCTATGGTCCCATGGTGGACATCAAATCTATCTTCTTGTTCACCAGGGTGTTCAAGAAGAAAACTGTAGCTTACCTTGCAATAATCCCATTATTCCTGGTGGTCTTGATTACATTGTTCATCAATTATCGACTGGGAATATGAGAGGACTATATTCATGAGTCAGCGCCGCTTCCGAATGTTTCAGGCTTTCCTGATGGCTGCTCTGGGGTTTTTTCTGCTTGAACGATTTTGGTCTGGCCGTTTGACACTTTACATCCACCAGCGGTTTACATGGCTGATCCTGCTGGCAGCATTTGCGTTGATGGCCCTTGGACTTATCGCTTTCAACAACCGCCCGCCGATCTGGATCCATGAGGAAGACCTGCTGGTTCCCAAACTGGCACCTCAGAATGCCGGATGGCTTCTGCTGATCTTTTCAATCCCCCTGATGCTCGGGATACTTGTCCCGGCAACTTCACTGGGTGCAAGCGCAGCTCAAACCCGAGGCGTCAGCCAGGCCATCCCGCTTTCTGCGGGCGGATCCAGTCCTTCTGTCCTGACATTGGATCCCATCAATCGAAACCTGTTAGAGTGGCTGCGGGCCTTTTATACAGCAGAAGAACCTGCTGATTTGGTCGGCCAGCCAGTGGATGTGGAAGGGTTTATCTTTATTAATGAAGCCCTTCCGGATGAGTATTTCATGGTGGGACGGTTTGTTATCACCTGCTGTGTGGCAGATGCCACCGCGATCGGAATCGCCTTCCTGCCAGTCGAAGGTACGGACATACCCAATGGCTGGGTGCGCGTCCAGGGGAAAATGACAGTGGCAACTTTCGATGGCAAGACAACCCTGCTGATTGAAGCCGATCAGGTCACCACAGTGGATGAACCGGATCAACCTTACCTATACCCCTAAATGCTCCCATGAAACGCTCTGACCGTTTTATATTGATTGTTCTGGCTGTCCTGCTGGGTCTGATTCTGATCCTGCTCATTCAGGGGGACCGTGCAGGTGTGAAAGTCACTGCTGTGATCCCGGCCGAAGGCGAACAGGTCGGGGTTTATGGCCCGATCGGGATCCAGTTCTCGAATCCTGTGGACAAGGCATCCGCCGAATCCCATTTTTCGACCACGCCATCCGTGGCAGGCAGTTTCGAGTGGGAAGAGGACATCCTCTGGTTTTTCCCTGATACGGCGCTTGATCCGGATCAGGAATTCCTGCTCTCACTCTCTGCGGGAATGAAATCAGCCGACGGTCGCGAGTTGGTTGAATCCCAACAGTGGTCCGTGTCCATCCGTTCACCGGATATTCTTTACCTTGTCCTTGGCGAGCATGGCGGCGACCTCTGGCGTTGGGACACGATCAGGCAAATGGCTCACGAATTAACAGATACAGGCGGACTTGTCATTGATTTCTCTCCCAGCCAGTCTGGAGAGTGGATTGTGTACGCGGCTGAAAATGGCGAAGGCGGAAGCGACTTATGGGTCGTTGACCGAAACGGAAACGAAAACACATTGCTGCTATCCTGTGGATTGGATTACTGTAGCCAGCCGGATTGGTCCCCTGATGGCGCGTGGATCGCCTATGTCCGGCAGTTTTATAACCCTGACACTCAGCATCTCCAGGCAGTTCGGGTCTGGACAGTGAATGTTGAGACAAAAGACACCGCCCCGCTTTACCAGGATGATGAGGCTTACGGTCAAATGCCCTCCTTCTCACCGGATGGTCAGAAATTGGCCAGCTACGACATAGTCCATAATGGAATCCGTGTCCTGGACCTTGCAACCTCTCAAGAATCGATCATTCCCTCTTCGATCCAGGAGATGGCCGATTGGTCAGCTGACGGGAAACGGCTCCTGTTTATTGATCTGGTCCCCTCCGCATTGGAACCCGAAGTGACGGTCTACATCGCTGACCTGGAAAACGAGACCGTTCTGCCAGTGCTGGGTGGCACCTTGGAGGGCGCTAGTTTCAGCCAGCCCAGGTGGTCTCCTGATGGTGAATGGATAGCCATCAGTCTCCGTCCCATCAACGCAAGTATGAACAGGGCATTGTGGGTACTGAAACTTGACGGAAGCGAATCCATCCCGATTGGGTTTGAACCCTCAGCGACGTATTCGGCTTTTCAATGGGAGCCCTGGGGAGGGGGTCTGGTATACCAGCGGTTATCCATCGGTGCCGGTTTTGATTCATCGATCTGGATCTGGGATCGGGAAATCGACGATAATCTGCAATTGATTAAAAACGGCGCCCGACCCCAATGGCTGCCGTGATTTTGATCCTGAGCAACTTGTGAGTTTTTGAGAGGTTTTCGCCCTTAAGATAAAGGGTGATCCTGAAAGGCTGTCAGGATTGGATGCCCAAATGAAAGGACCCGAAAACAATGAGAAATCTTCAATGCCCCAAGTGCCGTTCCAAGGAAATCGTCCGCCTTCCAGGTGATATCCAACCCCCTTCGATGTTCAGCGGCGCAAAACCGCCTTCATCCTTTAAAACGATTAAAGTGACCCGCTATTGCTGCGCCAATTGCGGTTTCACTGAAGTTTGGGTTGATGAACCTGCGGATTTGAAAGCATTACTCAAAAAATATGGCTTTTAAGTGATCAGCTGAGAAGGATATAACACACGTTTATCTTCAGCTTTAGCTGGACCCCCGCCACGATAATGGCGTCACATCAGTTATTGGTGTCCGTTGTTGATCTCGCGCAGGTAAAGGATCAACGTTGAAAGCGCATGATCCACATCCGATAATTCTTCCAGATCGAAGCTGCGCTGCAAGTCAGGCAGAGATTCCTGCCAGGTTTCCAGTAAATCCAACATATAACCGGATTCTTGTGTGAGTTCTTCCGGGATGGGGACGGTTGATTTGGGTTTTGGTTCGGGTAACGGCTGGATCGCACTCAGGTCATGCGCAATTAGCGCTTCCCGCGTAAACTCTACGGTGTCACTATCATTTGCCAGCCTGATCAAAGCCGCTTTCCCCTCCGAAGTAAGATATTCCATCTCTGCCAGGCACTGGGCAACTGACCGCCGCACATGCATGTTTAGATCATCTGCCAGGTCCACCAGGTCAGGAAGGGCCTCCTGTCCGAGTAAACGGGTCAGGGTGATTACCGCCTGTGGCCGGACAAAGGGGTTGGGATCACTATAGGCAATATTCCGAACATCTTCCACAGAGACCAGGTCTCTCCAGCGGGAGATCGCGGCCAGAGCCGTCTCACGGACAGTGATAGCGCTGTCCCGCAACAGAGGCCGCACCAGGGGCAAAGCCGTCTCATAATCCGCCTGCATCATCATTTCGATCAGGTTCCGGCGCAGGCGGTTGCTTGGGTCGCTGAGCAGAGGCGACAAGATTGCCGCTGCTTCCTCAGCATCCATCTCCACCAGCGCTTCGACAGCCACCCCGCGCAATCCCACTTCTTTCTCAGCGATCTCGACCAGTGTGGGGATAGCTTCTTTGTGGTTCAAACGGGCCAAAACTTCAATATAAAGCTTTGGCAGCTTGAAGTCCTGATCCTCATTGGTTGCCATGAAATTTCTGAGGGTATCCAGAAGGTGTCCGCCACAGGCTTCATGGGAGAGCCAGCCGCAGGCCCGGGTTGCGGCGAGGTGGATCAGATATTCGTCGGAATGTAAAAAATCCAGCAGTCGGTCTTTGATCCG
>Ga0334899_1003724_pt1 | contig 10480 bp, 10 predicted proteins | sample GraSluR3_MG_FD_207219 | JGI IMG/M metagenome (GOLD analysis project Ga0334899, IMG submission 207219) | Sludge microbial communities from methane-producing bioreactor in Wageningen University, Netherlands - Granular Sludge_8_08-R3 | ecosystem: Engineered > Bioreactor > Anaerobic > Unclassified ... | reverse complement strand
TGATTATGGATAAAGCACAGCCTGCCAGTTCGTTATTTACCTTTATACCTACTTGTCCTTCTGGGAAGAGCCGGATCAAGGTTTTAATGTGATGCTCCTTCCAATACGTCTCCGGCATATTGGAATACGCCTCAATCATCGCTTTTCTTATATCTTCATAATCTTCATTTTGGAGGAAGACTACTTCTATATTATCTATCGTTGTGATGTCTTTCATATCTGTTCCCATACACTAGTATTTAATATCTTCCGTTTTGTAATAATTAACTTTTCCCAATTTTTCCCAGGCCCCCCTGGTGAAATCCGGGACTCGTACCGGACGGCCGCCATTGGCCACCGAGGTTCTGGAAAGTTCAATAACAGCGCTCCATTCAGCGGCATCGTATACATCCATGTCGAGCGGGAGTCCGTTGCGAAGGCAATAAATCAGGCGGTAATCCATAATAAAATCCATGCCTCCGTGACCGCCAACCTCTTTTGCTTTCTGTCCCACTTCACTGACAATGGGATGTTCATAAAGCCTCAGCAGGGAATCCAGCGCAACGTCTGAAAGGAACCTGTGTGCGTCTGGCTCCAGTGCGATTCCGGGCCTTGGGTATTTCTGCACAAACCCATTGGTGCCGCTGATCGTATGGAGGCGGCTGTAGGGGCGCGGACTGGTCACATCGTGCTGCAGCATGATGGTCTTTCCTTTAACGGTTCTAATTACCGAGGTGTTCATGTCTCCGTTCAGGTACGTTTTTTTTGCATATTCCGAGTCTTCTCCGAACTTTTCCTTTGCATAGGCGGTCATTCCAAATTGTGCCGAGGATACCGAAACCAGGTAGTCCATCCGGTCTCCGCGGTGAATATTGAGTATGTGAGCGATGGGCCCGAGTCCGTGCGTGGGATAAAGATTTCCGTTTTCCTGCATGTTGTGCTCCAGGCGCCACATGTTCCAGTACCCGGTGGTGTCGTTGAAATTCAAAAAACGCAGATCATGAATGTAAGCGCCCTCGGTATGTACGATCTCCCCAAACAATCCCTGTTGTGCCATATTCAGGGTAGCCATTTCAAAAAAATCGTAATTGCAATTTTCCAATTGAATGCAGTGACGACGGGTTTTCTCGGCCGTGCTTACCAATTGCCAGCACTCTTCAACAGTCAGTGCTGCCGGCACTTCCAGTGCCACATGCTTTCCTTGCTCCATGGCATAAACCCCTATTGGCGTATGGAGATCCCAATGCGTACAAACGTAGATCAGATCCACATCATTCCGTTCACATACCCGCCTCCAGTCTTCAGTACCAGTATAGGTATCTGCCCTGGTAAATCCTCTTTCCGCAAGTATTTCATTGGCCCGCTCCACATTCTCCGGCACCACATCGCACAGCGCCACCACCTTGATTCCTTCCAGGAAAGTGTACCGGTGTACAGCGCCGGAGCCTCTCATCCCCAAACCTACAAAAGCAATGCGAACGGTATCAATGGGTTCGCATCTAAGTTCCAGTACATCAGTAGTTCCCGGAGCTCTTGGCGGGACCGGAAATGTGATCATTTGTTGGTTGTTGTTGCACGAGAGCAGAAACCCCGCTATCAGAAGTGCCGCAGCAATGGAGAAAAAGCGTTTCATAGCCATTCAATTTAACTTCAAATATCGGGAAAAATTGGGGTACGTTGCACACATTGTTCTTTTGATTGATAATCAATCAAATAAAAAAATCGTACCCCCGGGGGTACGATTTTTATAAAGCTCTGATACAGAGCTAAAAGAACAATGTATGCAACGTACGCTTATCTCTTGATAGAAACGCTCACCGGTGTGGTGTGCTGCAGGTTGTCGCTTACCGGGCACCTGTCTTCAATGGCTTTTGCCCATTTTTCCAGGGTTGCTTCATCGGCATCGGTATCGGGTTTCAAAACCACGGATATTTCTTTGAAACCTGCGCGTTCTTCAAAGCTTTGTCCGAACAAACGTGCCGGATTAAGGGGTCCGCTGATATCAATCTTTACACCTCTTAATGTCATGTTCAATTCTTTGGCCACTACGTGTGCCATAACGTTCAGACATCCTGCAAATGCACCCAGAACATACTCAACGGGATTGGGCCCGTCATTGGTTCCACCCAGTTCTGCGGGTTCATCAATTACTATTTCAAAATTGCGTGCCTTAACAAGAGTCTTTGTAGCATTTTCACTTTGGGCGCTTACCCTTACTTTCATATCTGCCATAATAGTGTTTTAAATGGTTAATAAACAAAAATATACATTAATTATGCCGCAAGATAAAAAGAGGCAATGCAGTTTTTCACCAGAAAATATGTAATATTACATGTTTTTAATTCAATCCTGACAAGTATGAAAACCACCCCTGATTATCCCTGGGCAACTCCTCTGAAAGAAGAAGAATTAAACGAATTGATGGGATCATCTGTGATTCTTGATTACAATAAATACGATGTAATCATCAAACAGGGATCTTTGGCTTCCCAGATCATGATATTGGAAGAAGGAATGGTGAAGTTGAATTTTCTGGAAAGTGGAAAAGATACCACTTTTGGTTTTGGAATCAAGGGTGATTTTATTGGTCTTATGTGTTCATTTGTAAAAAAAAGGCTGGATTTTTCGGCCGTAGCCATAACAACCAGTAAGATCAGGGTTTTTGACAGGAATGTGTTTGAAAAACTGATAGAACAAAACGGGAAGTTCGCTTTGAAGATTGTCACCATGATGTCTGAAATGATCAATTTCACTGTGCACAAACTGATCACTTTAAAACACAGGAATGCGGGTGGTGCATTGGCAACTTTATTGCTGAACCTTGTAAGGGTGTTTGGAGAACACCAGATCAACATACCGTTTACCCGCGAAGAAATGGCACACACACTAGGCTATTCCAAAGAAAGTATTATAAACACCCTCTCCGATTTCCAGAAAGACAACATTATTTCTATTTCCGGCAAAAATCTTGAGATACTGGACAAAAAAGCCCTGGAGACAATTGCCGAGAAGGGCTAGGAGTGCTTGCCACCAACTCTCAACGAACCCCAATTTCATTAACTACAATAACGCCTTCCGGTGTTACATTAAAGAGGAAACTGAGTCCCGTTATATGCTCAAAATCAAATCCGGGATTGTCCGGAACATACCGCTTTAAGGGAAAGCTGTAAGTCTGTAGGATGATTTCCCATTCGGCTTGCGGTTGCATAAAACCAAGTTTGGTCAATTTTCGTTTGAGCGGGTGTTGCAGCGGGGTGAAATCACTGATTGGGAATTCCAGTACAGAACCGTTGCGGTCGGTCAGGCGGATGGTGAAATCAATAAAAGGTTTGTCGGCTTCATCCAAAGCTAAACTGTCAACGACCGCAGAATCTTCCCCAACACCTTCCCCCGCACCTTCCTCCCTGCTTTCACCCTCATCAATTTCCTCATCTTCGGTATCATCAGCCTCTTCTGCATCATCTTCCTCCTCTGCTTGTGCTGCTGCTTCCTCAACCGCATCATCTGCTGCTTCCTCAACCGCATCATCTTCCGCTTCCTTATCCTCAACCGCATCCTCTTCCTCATCTGCTTCCTCTTCTGCTTCCTCTTCTGCTTCCTCTTCTGCTCCCGGCGGGTTGGCTTTCTCGTCCAACTCGGCAAGGGAAAATGTGAGGATGGATTGCGCGTCTGCGTTCAGGGCTCCTTCGGGCCAGGTGATGTGATAGGCCGGGGCCAGAGTGTCGCTTTGCGTGGTGTTCCAGCCCAGGAAGAGGGCACGGGTGTCGCTCTCGCCCCAGCTTAAATGAAGGGCCTGCTCGCGCCAGATGCTCAGGTCCACGGCTAAAGCACGGCTTTGCGCCAAAGTAGCCGTAGTCAGATCAAGATCCTCGGCAAACGTGCTTAAAGGAAGTGTGCCCGGCTGCCGGTATTGATTCAGGTATACGGTTTTCGGTAGCCAGTTCCGGGCATAACGGTAATCCATGAACATCGGACGCAGTTCTTCTTTTCCCAACAACGTTGCATCCAGAAATGCCGCAATATACGTTTTGGAGATAGTTTGCTGATCCTCCTGTGACATGAGCTGTCCCAGGTTGTAGAAGTTGATGCGGGGGGAAGGAAAATCGGTACGGCCCCAGCTGCTGTTGAACTGCCCGTGATTGGCCCCCCAAATGTACAATCCGGCGGCAAATCCGTCAAATCCTTCCGTAAACCGAAGGCGGTTAAACTGACGCATTCCCTGGTAAGAAGAAACATCGGCATCGTGCGAGCCCTGCAGCACCAGGTAGTTGATATCTGTAAGCAGGGTACGCATACGACCCGGCTGGTATTGCCCGTCACATGGGGCAATGGCTATCACCGAGCGTATATTGAAATTGAAATCAAACACTTCATTAGCATTATCGGGATAATAAGGCAACCGGTTAAACAATGCGGCATGTGCTACGGCTTCCCCACCCCGCGAATGTCCGATCAAAGCAATCCGGCTGGTATCCACTTTACAGTAAAAAAGATTGTCTTCCTGGCCGTTCCAATTCCTCCATACTTCCAGGTGTTTGAGCAGCAGCCATCCGCGGACGTTGTTTTCCCCTTGCAATCCCTTGGGAATGTCAAAAAAGGCGCCGTTCAGAAAATTCTCATCCACAGATGCCATTATATACCCCTTGGAGGCCAGCAAGCGACCCAGGTATTCGTAACCCGGATCCGAAAAATCCTGTGCCGAGTGGTTTCCGTGAACGATCAGCACCAGCGGGAAAGGTCCTTGTCCCTGCGGATACCACACCTGCGCATTTAAAGGCAATGAATCCTTTTCAAATCCAAAATACCAGGTGCGCATTTTCCCGCTGAATCCCTTCCAGGAATCCAGGAAAGAAGATCCGTCCACCGGTTGTGTAATCAGATCCGCCTCATCTCCGAAAATCAGCCTGTGCCTGTCCTTTCCACTCCCGTATGTCAGGTATGCCACCTCATATTGCCCGGATTCCCCGGGATTGCTCATTTCCAGAACCGGAGGCATGTTTTGTGCCGAGTTGGCGGCAGAGAGTGGTATTTCTACAGGTTTTCCCGGGTACAGCACCCAGATCAGGCCCCCTGCAATTCCTGTTAGTCCAAGGGTCAGGCATGCGATGGCCAGTGCTTTTTGGAATTTTTTCAGTTCGCTCCACCGTTTCCCGAGTTGTACCAGCGAACCTCCCACAAGCATACAACAGACAGCAATCGTGAAATAAACCATCAATGTACCCGGCAATTTCATGCTGTAAAACATAATAACGGCAGGGATACCGCTGACAAAAGCCGCAGCCAGCCAGAAATTCAATTTGGCCAGTCCTTTTATCAGAGAAACTACCAGTATAGCCCCCGCGAAGGATAACAGCAGGAGCGACAAAATCAGAATAAGGGTTGTAAGCCAACCCAATGTTTTGATATCTGCAAGTGCGGGAATGGCCAAAGCTAAAGCAAAACCGACAAAAACGGCAATAGCAGCTGCTTTTAAGGTTTTAGGTTTTATCATCATCTGTCAGTAGGTTATTTATGAATGAAATGTTACACAACATACATATAAAACGGATAACCCCTCAGTTTTGTTGCATGCTTAACGGTATTTTTCCAGCGCACGTTTCAAAATTTGCTGAATCTTTTCAGCCAGCCATGCAGGTTCCATTACTTTGACTGAATCACCATGCTTGAGGATTTCCTGGGTTAGTTCGTAATTGGGTATGACGCGTAATGTTACGCGGCATTCCCTTTCGTTGTCAACCAGCACCTTCTGTGATTTGTGCAACGGAAGCGTTTTGATATACTTTCCCTGTGTATGTGTGAAAGACAATACCACGTCCTGTAACGTATTCTGGGAAAACATCAGGCCAATGGTCTGGTCAAAAAGACAGACAGGATTCAGGCTTTGATCGGGGATGAATGTTTCTGCTTTGATATCCAGGTCCCGGATGCGATCAACTCCGAATATCCTGAGCGTTTTGGTTCCGTCCACTATGCCAATGACATACCATCGGTTCAGGTATTCCCTCAACAGATAAGGTTTTAGTGTGTAAGCAGTCACTTTTTCCGTTTGGAAATTGTAATGATTGAAGCTTATTTTCCTGTTTTCAATTACGGCTTTCAAAAGCGGCTTCAGATTTTCTATTCCCTTAAGGCCACCGCCTGTATCGAACGATATATGCTTTAAAGCATCCTTGCTCTCCATCAGGCTTTCGGTCAGCAGTTCCGCTGTATTGACGATCTCCAGGAAATGGAAAAACGATTCCACATTCAGGCTGGTTTCATAGTCAATGCAATACCCCCTCCGGATCCTGTCGTATTTGACCTCAATACCAAACTCACAACGGATCTGTTCAATATCACGCTGAATGGTACGATCTCCTACCTGGAACCCCTGTGTATAAAGAAAATTCTTGATCTCAAGAAAAGTGGGATAATGACCGCATTTGATCTTTTCAATAATAAGGCTGTAACGCCTTACTTCTCCGTGTTTTGACATTATGTTGCGATTTTATGCTAATATAATCAAGTTTTTCCTAAAGTTAGTACAGCAGGTGCATAAGAGCGCTTAGTTTACTGCTTATTACAGGGTCCGGTGATGAAGGCATATACATCACGCTCCAGTATTTTGTTTTGCCTAGGGTCAGTGCTACCCAAAGAGCGGAGTTCTGCTCAGAAGGAGTGTTCATAAAGTAATAATGTTCACCTTCCCTGGAAACAGGCCGGTACCTTTCCACAAGGTATGCAGCCAACGATTTCGTACAGGATGAATAGACCAACACCCCGGCTCCTGACAATTTTTCATTCTCAAATACGTACATCGCATAAGGTGCGGCTTTGGAGTAGTTTGTATAAATTATTCCATCCTTTGTGGATCGTTCGGGTATTCCCAGGCGATGTACAAGATCGGTTTTTGACATTCCGAATTCCAATACAGGCGTAGGATAAAGATCGGATAACGGTTCTGCTGGCAGGGTGTCTGCCGGAACAATGGCAAACTTCAGATGCGGTTTGGGTTCATCTTGGGAATCACCTGAACCAGGTGTTTCCCCGGGAGTGCAGGATACCAGACAGACTGTTGCGACAAAAAATAAGACAGTTTTTTTCATGGCTCAAAAATGGAGAGCCACTACGTCATAATGCGTCGTAATCAAATTTTTCTAACTGCAAGATAAGTCTTTTAACATAGTAACGGATTCCCCTTGTGTTTCCACAGTATAAAACCCGGCTTTCCGATACATTTTATACGCATAATTTAATGTATCTACACTTAAAGAAACCCGTCTGTATTTTTGATGTGCCAAACGGTCCAGCATGGCTTTCAGTAATAGCGTACCCACACCCTGTTTGCGGTATGGTTCTAAAACAGACATAGCCATTTCCGGAGTGTCCGGATCAATAAAACCAAATCCTTTTTCATTTTCCGGAAATAGTCTGGACCAAATAGCTCCTATGATCTTGTTTTCATGTTGTAGTACCAGGCAAAAATCTGATTGTTTCCCGAAATCCTTAATATACACCCGGATTTTAGGTAATTTTAAGATTTCCCTTCCGGGCCTTTCCGTACCTTCCGGAATAAATATGGCTTGATAAAGAAATTCCTTCAGCAGAGGGATCTCATGCTTTTCCATCTCACGGATGATCATGAAGGCAAGATAATGAAAAAAAAATTGTGCATTGCACACTTGATGCATTTGGCTGCTATTCAATCAAATAACAAAAAGCCACCCCCGGGGGTGGCTTTTGTTAAGATGCTCATATACAGAGCATCGCATCAAGTGTGCAACGCACACCTATTGTACTTCATAAGATTCCCATGTGTACAAGCTGATCTCATCATTAAGGCAGGAAACAGTTCCCTTTCAAGTCCTTAATCTAAAAACCGAAATTTAGTTATCTTTGTTTATTATTAACTTAAAACAAGAATCATGAGTTTTTCCCTCAGATCTATTGCAACCATTGCTGTAGCTGCCCTGTTCATTTTTCCTTTAACCATGGATGCACAGAAAAAAATGCCAAAAAAGTACAAGAATGCGCCGGACAAGACCATTGTTATTGTGACCAATTCTCCTGTCCAATCATTTGATGAGTCTGAGTATCCGCACCTGATTTTTTATTACACACCGGAGGAAATGCCCGATTTCCTTGCAAAGCTCCACCATGTGAAACCAATCCCGATGAAAGACGGGATAACCGGAATGGTTGTTGATAAAGAAGGTGTTGTTGTGTATATCCGTGGATTCAACAATGCATTGGCAAAAAATAACGACAATACGGACGAGATGAGCTGGACCATCCTGACCGTTGCCGACAAAAAGGGCACGATCGGAGGATCAAAACCCATGGATGATTACCTGAAAGATTACGTAATAAAAGGAAAAAACGGCAAGAAAGACGATAAGAAAACATATACACCTGGAGAAGAACCGACATTTAAAGGTTGGGACAAAGGCAAAGTGGAAGGCATGATGCTGCCTGACTTCAATCTGATAACAAAAGACGGGAAAGAAATTTCAATAAAAGACATCCTCAACGGAGAACCTGCTTTCATCGTGTTTACAAATATTTCTGAAGATGGGAAAGAGGTGAGCCCCATGCTGTGGCATGTTGAGAACGTGTTGTACAATTATTTTCCTCCGCGAAGAAGGTAAATCACCACCCAAAAATTGGAAACCGGCTTGTTTGGATTACAGTGGCCCGAACCTTTTAAAGGCTTCCTCCATTATGGCAGCTGTAGCAGTAGCCCCGCAACGGGAACATCCTGCTTCCCGGACAGCAAGTAATGCGTCCAGTGTCCTGACACCTCCGGCAGCTTTGATCTTGACTTTAGGACCAACGCTTTTCCGCATCAATTCAATATTCGGAATGGTAGCCCCTGTGTAGGAATATTTGCCGTCAGAGCCTTTTACAAAACCAAAACCTGTTGAAGTTTTCACGTAATCGGCCCCGGCCTGGGTAGAAATCCTGCACAATTGAATGAGGTCTTCTTTTTTAGTAACGTAATCTGTTTCAAATATCACTTTCACAATGGCCCCGTTTATATGACAGGCATCGGTAACCGATTCAATTTCATTTTCAATATAAGCCCAGTCTCCCTGCAAAGCTTTACCGATATTAATAACCATATCAATTTCAACAGCGCCTTCCTTGCAAGCGTTAATCGCTTCGTAAACCTTTACATCGACTGCAGAGTTCCCGGCAGGAAATCCTATTACACAACCAACCAGCACATCAGTATTTTTTAACAATTCGGCGGCAAGTTTCACGGCATAAGGTTTCACACAAACCGATGCTACATGATATTTTTTGGCAACTTCACATTCCCTTCGCAGATCATCATCTGTCAAAGTGGGATGCAGTATGGAGTGATCGATCATTTTTGCCAGATCATATACTTTTTGATTCATCTTTTGTTACACTCAATTTAAGTAATTACCAATCTTAACTATATATAGATCATACCCTCCTTTGCCGCCCGGGCGGTCAGAGGAGAATACCATCAGATCAACTCCAAGGACCTGAAACAGCACGGGGCGGTATTCGTTATATTCGGAATTGATGGCAGGTTGCAGTTTAATGGGCTCCATCCATTCATCATGATATCTTTTGGAATACCACAAATCGAAACTACCTTCCCTGTTTGAAGCAAATACGATAAAATCCCCATAGATATAAGGACATTTGTCATCATAGCCACTCGAAACAATTTCCTTTGTTATATGCGCTATATCCCCATCTATAAGCGATTGCTTTGAGATGGGCGAATTGTACTGCGCCGAATAAATGTCAAAAGTCAACCCGTCCCGGTTGCTGCAAAAGTAGATCTTCCTATTTTCTTCGTCTATGAAAGGATAAAGATTGTCCCCGGATTCGTTCAAACCCGCAACTGGCACTGGATCGCTTACCGTTTGCCCGGTCCCGTAATTCCAGCGGGTAAGCTCCACAAAACGGATTTCAAACACCTCTCCCGGATCTGTTGCGTACAGGAACAACATATCCTCCCCGGTCAGAAAGCTGTGCGGCCCCAGCTCATCGTGCGGGGAATTTATCACAGGCAACAAGGCCGGGGCAGACGCAACGTATTCTTCGTTCCCCGTACTTAGATCCAGGATGTTGTGGCCTTCATGGTACGAAAGATCCAGCCTGCCGGCAACTATGTCAAATTCTCCTCCATAGGAGTTCCTGTTCGAGGAAAACCAGATCTCGGACCGTTCGTAAGGAAAAGGCAGATCTGAATTCCAATCGTCATATGCCGAGTTCAAGGCACCCAGGTTAACGGGCACTTCCGTGACTATGATATTGTATTTGTAGCTAAACGGTTCACAACCGGCAAAAAAAAGGACAAAAAAGATAAATGTGGAAAATTTCATTATTTATATTACTGTTTATCAAGGTGCTATCAAACTATATGCAAACCATAGCAGAGGAGCCTGTCCGTGTAGGTCTCCCGCCACGCGGGGACGTGTAAGGTAGTGATTAATATCCGTGCTTTGGCCTGTTCCCACACATACTTCACGCAAAGTTC
>Ga0334899_1003716_pt1 | contig 10494 bp, 8 predicted proteins | sample GraSluR3_MG_FD_207219 | JGI IMG/M metagenome (GOLD analysis project Ga0334899, IMG submission 207219) | Sludge microbial communities from methane-producing bioreactor in Wageningen University, Netherlands - Granular Sludge_8_08-R3 | ecosystem: Engineered > Bioreactor > Anaerobic > Unclassified ... | reverse complement strand
TAAACGGAAAAATTCAGGAAATTAAGTTCATCGCTAAAGGATATAGAAGATTTGAAAATTTCAGAAGTGCCATCTTGTTTTTTCACGGTGGTCTTTCCCTTTACCCACGAAAATGGTAGTAGAACCACAAATCTTAACAAATAAATCGTTATTTGCTTGATCACTTATTTAACGGGTTAATTTTTACATAAACGGTCATTTTGAATGATTATCTGGTTACGTTATTTCTAAAAATCTACTGAAGTATCATTTTCTTCACTTTGCGGTAGCCCATCGAACCGGTCTTGCTTTTTGGCTGATAGGTGATGTTCACATAATGCAAGCCCTGAGCATGCTGGCCGGTGATATTCAGTTGCAGCTTGTGGTTGCCTTTTGTCAGGTCTTTTTCTGATCGTTGGTAAACAGTCTGCCCCAAGGTGTTGAACACTGTGATTTCAATGTCAGAGGTTTCAGGTACATACAGCTCGAGTGTGATGGCACCCTGACTTGGGTTGGGATAAAGCGTAAAATTATAGCGGTAATCCTCCGGCAGTTGGGTAGCGTCCTTGTAAACAGGAACGTAATCTCCATTGAGGTTTCCTGCAAACAACTCGCCCCAGCTCAGGGTTCCGGGATGATTGGTAACCTCAAACAATTTGATTTTTCCTTCAGGAATGGCCTTGTTGTCCATGCTAAAAATCAATCCAGTAAGTGTGTCACCACGAATGAGTTTGATAAATTCATAGCCCGGAAGCAGGCTTTTGAATTCAAGTTCTTCAATGCCGGGGCTGATCAACTGAAACTGAAAACCACTTAAGCTGCCATCACTTTTGAACTGTATGCTTTCAGGTTCCAGATAGGCATAGGCGGGCACACTGAATTGCGGTTGCTTGTTGTTGCCCATGATGATGTTTACCACACCGATAATGTCCAGCAGGTTGATAGCACCATCTTCATTTACATCGGCGGCTTCCGACAGGAAAGGCTGTGGGTTTTGGTTCAGGATATGGCCAACGATGGAGGTGATATCCAGCACATTCACAGTCTGATCGCCATTGGCATCACCGGGCGAAGCTGTCAATACAGTGGCATTCACCACCTTGGAATAATCCGATTCCGTGAAATCCGTGCGCACAATTTTGTACATATAATAGTACTTCTCCAGCGGGTCAACATTAAAGTCGGTAAAAAGGGTATCGTTAATCAGATTGGAATTCACCAAAGTGGTGTCACTAAAAGTAGTATCCGTTAGGTGATGGAAACGGTACATATTGTACCCAAGCAAAGTGGGCAAATCATCCGGCTCGTGCCATTCCAGGTCAACTTTCCCAATGCCGGGCGAGGCAGTAAAATCAATTGAGGCGCTGCCGGCGGCATCAACGAGTAGTTCGAAGCGGTTATCCTCAATCGGGATATCCCATCCATCAGTATCCCTTGCATTGGCAACTCTGATGCGGTTGATTCCATCACCAGTATAGAGTTCAAATGTTTTCCATACAGTATAAATAGTGCTATCAGCTGACCAGGAACTGCTGTCGGATACAACTTGCTGGTTATATGGATACCTTACCCCGAATGTTACCAGAGGATCGTATGAAATATCCATTGGCCGGTTAAAATAAACCTCAAATTTATGTGAACCAACGCCAAATGGTTCAAAGGCCTCATCTTGCCCATCAATACCATCAATAAGTACTTTCCAAACATGGCCAGGTGCCTGGGGTGAAGGTGCACTTAATTTAGGTTCATAAATCAAAAATGGTGTACTGGCATCATCCCAGAAATCAGCATATTTTGATTTTATTTTGTCAGTGTTTTCAGTACCCCAATAATTGTCTGGTAAATTTACACTGGATAGGCTCCCTGTTGTTTGAATAAAATAAGCCCAATACCCTGCGGATAAGAATGAATTGCCTGAAACAGATGGGTTGTTTAACGAACCTATACTTTTAAGATATTTTTTGCTCCATAAATTTGGCCAATTGGGGTAGATATATACATATATATTTATAATATCCTCAATTACAGAATTCGATAGATTAGATATTGTTGGGAAGCCTGCTATATTTTGGATAACTGAATAATGAACACTAGAAATATATCCATTTAAAACTAAAAGGTTTGATATTCTAGAACGCGTCAGACTGTCAATATATAAGTAAGCATTCTCTGATTCATAAATATCTGATTTATAGATAAAATTTGCTTCTAATCGCTCAAAATTATATACTTTACAGTTCGAAAGAGTTGTGGTATTAATATTTCCGCCTTTGAGATTAATATCTGTATATTTATAAGAAACATTACCACTAAAACCACCCTTCAAATAAATTAAGCTATCAGCTGTTCCTTCACAGATTATAGTTCCTCTGTTGTCAACCCCGGCATTGATCTCAACATGCGTTCCCGGCATCACCGTCATGGTAACACCATTGTCAATTCTTGCACTGGCATTAAAAAGCCATAGCTTATCTGGAGTAAGCGTGGTGTCTTGTGTGATAAGCCCTGAAATATCCGTTCCATTATATACCCTGAACTGGATTTGCTGCACATATTCGTTGGTGTCGCCGGTATTTTTCATCTGTAAATCCACTGTGATTAGTTTGTCATTGTTAATCAGTGGATTAATGAAGATTTTTAAAGGTGTGGCATAATTATCTCTGGTGGCATAAGTGCTCATACTACCAAGAAAAGCGCTATCGACAAGAAAAGTAACATCTTCAGGATTCTCATATTCATTGTACTGTAGTTTTACATAAACACTATCAGCAAACCCAAACGTATTCCGAATAGTAGTTGTTAAGAGTATAGTTTCTCCGGCATCATAAAAACCATCACCATCATTACCGCCTAAAGTATCAGAGAGCGCGACTGCTTTCAGATCGAGAATTGGAAATTTTGAGTCATTTGTAACAGATTCTTGAATATTAATTATGTCATTTGAAAAATGAATGAGATCACCCCATAATTCTTCCTTGTTTCTGTTAGGATGAGCCGCTTTATATAAGGCAATTGCTCCTGCAACTATTGGGGTTGACATGGAAGTGCCAGATAAAGTCCGGTAGGAGCCATTTGGGTAAGTGCTATAAGCAATTCCAGGAGCTTTTAACTCATAATTTAATCCTTCAAGGTCAGTGGAATAAATTGGGCCATCCGGATCATAATTGGAAAAACCAGCGTTTGCTTGAACACCTAAAACAAAAGGTAATGCTGCTGGATATGCTGTTGTAGGCCAAGATCCTGCCCAAGCATAAATACTGAAGCCGTCATTGCCTGAGGCAGCTACAAGATCAGCTGACAAATAGGCATTTAGCAACGCATTCTCCATCGTAAATGAGCGATAATACCCCCCAAAACTCATATTTAGAATTGATGCTCCATTGGCAGCAGCATATTGTATTCCTTGTGCAATGGTACCGGCATCTCCATAACCCGCGCTATTAAATACTTTAATGGGCATCAATCGTGCTTTCCAGCTAACACCTGCAATCCCTATCCCATTATTTGTTTCTGCACCTGCAATACCTGCCACATGTGTGCCATGTCCGTTATCATCCAAAGGGTTATTGTCATTATTCACAAAATCCCAACCCCTGATGTCATCGGTAAAGCCGTTTCCGTCATTATCAATGTAATCCTGTTGCTCATTATCATTGGTCCAGATTTTATTGACAAGATCAGGATGAAGCCAGTCAATACCCGTATCAAGTATGGCTATTACCTCAGTTGAATCACCTGTTGTAATATTCCAAACAGAATCAGCATGGATAGCAGAAATATAGCCTTGTTGGTTATAAAAAGGATCATTTACAGACAGGGATGACTTATTTGATTGTCTTTTACCGCTTTTATTGCTAATTAAATTGGCACTACAATCATAAGGCTCATTGCCTACTAGCGTATAAAGTGCGTTGGGCTCAGCATAAACAATTTGTTCAGCTTTATTCAATTCTGAAATTAACTCATTGACTGTTTTTTGATCTTTTTCGGTTTTTAGTCGGTAAATATTATGTAAATCAGGGACTTCAAACACTTCACCACTATAGGTAGTGATAAACTGCTTTTCCGCCCTGCGAATAGTTCCCGGAAATACTTGTTCGGCATCCCATACCTGGTATTTTTCAAACAACTGATCCAGAGCCGTAATACCGATCTTTGAAATGCCGTTTATCGTACTTATGTTAATCCTTAAATCATCTGCAAATTTTACAAGGACTTCTCCTGGTTGAACCCTCAAGTTAGCAAATCTCGGATCCTGCCGCATCACTGAATCAGGATGAAGATCCTTAAATTGTTGGTTTTGAGCCTGGAGTGCACTAAAAAACACAAAAACTAAGAGGGTAAAAAAAACGCTTTTCATAGGACTATGGAATTTGGGTTTAAACTAATGGACATATAAGAAAGATTAACAGGCCTCAAGGTCAGTTTATCGTCTCTTGGATTCTGATTGGTTGATAATTTTTTGCAAGCAGTAAAATAGGGGAAAGCTAAAAAGCTGGTATAGAAAATACTTGAGACTTTCAAGAAAATCTTGATCCGTTGCCATACGAAGCAAACATTTGTGGAACAAATATTCAGCAAATCATACATTGCTGGTAAAGTTTAACTTGATTTTGCCCCCACAAAATCAAGGATATAACATTTATTGAACTATAACAGGTTCAGGTTGATATCGGTTTTAAAAATAATCAAAGTTTCGATGCGATTGAAATAAAAGCGTAATTTATGTTTAGACTAAATCTAAATAATTCTTGTAAGCTTTATTAACACGCATAATTTTTTTATATGACGTCATAAAATTTTTCAAAAACAATATGTGTACCACAAGTCATGAATAGAATGTCACTGCCTTTCTTTTAAATTGTCCCGCTCGAACTAAATTCCACTCCCGCTAACCTTTTTATTTTTAATGTAAAGATAGCGTTTTTGTAATTTTATAAGAGGTATTGAGCTCAATCGCACAGAAAAACCAGATTGGATTGTCACGCGTCAACTGACATAGCCTCGGCTCAAAAACTCCTGTTTGGGTGCAGATACTGTTGTGCGTTCGTTATTATTTCAGGTTCAAATCGTTATGTTCATATTCGTTTGACCCTCTCTGAGCACGTTTTAATTTCCAATACTTCATCGCGTCTTTAACTGACAATTCAGGATTGTTTTTTAGAAATGCTCTGATGTAGCTGTTGAACTCAAACTGTGGGTCTATTTCGCTAACAAAATTTTTGTCCTTCTTCATTTCGTAAATGCTATTCCACGCTGTAATTGCATCTCCAAGGTTCTTACCAACATTCTCGCGCATCCACTGCATAAAAATCACATTAAAAGCGAAGTGCGAACCAATTTCTCTGACAAAAAAACTCCTTACGTTTTTCCCGTTTTTATAATTATCTGTTATAATGATTTCGCGATTCAGCGCTTCCTTGTCCCAGTTGAACTTTGAAGTAGTTTTGATCTTCCTTGTTTCGTGTTTTATGACCTCTCCAATTGACAGGTAATGTCTGATTCTGTCAGCAATTTCAATTTTTCCACCCATTGTTGAAATCCCAATAGTTCTGCAATAAGCAATAAGCTCTTGTTTCAGCCAATAGAAATCGTTGAAATCTTCAAGAGAAATATTTCTATCTAAATTTGGCCTTTTCATTTATTCTCTGGATCTATTCAATTTTACGCATAACAATTTAATAAACAAGCTATTGCGTTTATTTTCATCCTAACAACATGTATTGTTCATTTTTTGAATTTTTACACAACGTAAAGGTATCAAATATTTTAACTATCCAAGCCCACTATCGGAATTAACAGCTGAAGTTTTGCACCTTGATAAAGGCTCTTACAATATGACAAAAGTAAAATATTGTTTTGTTATAACTCTGATATTATGTACTTTAGCACATCTACTGAACTAATAAGCGTCGTATTTGTGCGTTAACACATTCTTGTGTTTTACTCATTTCAAGGATTCAACATTCACTTAAATTCAACAAATCCGAAAACCTGTTTAAAGCCTCCTCAACCAGTATTCAAGTCCGTATCAAAGCCTCTATTTAAACGTAGTTTATACCTATTTTACACTTAGTTTAGTCGTTGTTTAATCGTTTATAAACGTATAATCTTAGTTTTTACTAGCTATAAGCTATATTTTTTATTACTTTTGTATGGCTTTTTGATACGGACTTAAACCCTTTTATATGGCTGATTCAAGTGACGCATTTATGGGCAGGCTTTCGGGTCGCATTGGAAACCTGGTAGTATATCAGATGTATGGCAAAACGGTGGTTAGGGTGCGGCCGGGCTTTCGCACCAAAAAAACTACACCAAAGCTCAAGGCCAGTCAGAATGATTTTAAAACTGTGGTAAAAGTGCTTTCACCACTGAAACACCTGTTGCGTTTTGGCTTTGCTGCCCAGGCCATAAACCGCTCTCCCTGGAATGCTGCCGCATCGGCCAACCTGAACCGCTACCGACAATCAGAAAACAAAGACATCCATGAATGGCTGCAGCTAAGTGCCGGCACACTGGCACAGGCCACTGACTGGCAAGCTGTAAAGGATGATAAGGGGAACATTCAACTCAGCTGGGAAAACGACACTGCAACAAATGGCCATGGCAATGACAAGCTGATTGTTTTTTGCGTTGCCGACACATCGTATGGCGGAATGCCGTTTATGGAGATCACAACAGCTAATCGCATGGATAAACAGGCCAGTCTTGTACTTCAAAATCCTTATTACAACATTGAAACTAACATTTATACCGCCTTTATATCAGCTGATTACAACAGCACCCGCAAACCACATGGCATTTCTGATAGTGTTTGGGTTGGAAGGATAGATGCTCAGGACGTGAACCAAATGCTATAATGACCCTTTTAAGCTTATCATGTTTTTTCTTGTATTCATCAGGCTTGCATTGCGAAATTGCCTGTTTACTTCGTGAACCAATCGGTATGGCCTGTTGAAAGCTTCCTGAGATACTTTAAAATAATCAGACAGTCTTCTGATCGTATCTTTTGAAAGCCCTTTATGATAATTTAAAATCTTAGAAACTGTTCCTTTTGACAGGTCTAAAATTGTTGTCAAATCCTTTGCTTTCAAATTATGCTCTAACATCAATGCTTTAAGTAATTCAATCGGATCAGAATCACTCAAGGAATTATGTTCGCCATCCCATTTTTCAATTAAAATTGAAAGCAACTCAATCTCATCCTTGTTTGCTTTATTGTCTTTATGAATCAATTCCTCAATGATGTCACAATACTTTTTGTACTGCTCCACATCTTTTATCACTGTATATTTTAACGTTTCCATCTTTTATACTTTCAAATTGCACTTAATATAGATTAATCTTGTACTGTTTTCCCTCACTGCAAAGTTTTGTATAGGCTGCATGTGTACCAATCCACTTAACAAACAAATGAACACTCTCATTTCCAAAGTGATATTTACAGATTAGTCTGAAATTATTTCCGCCAATATTAAATACAACCCTGTTTGTACCTCTCCCAAGTATATCAGCACTATTAAAAGTGGCAACAATCTCGCTTGGCTCATTCCAATCCACTCGTTTAATGATAGATAACCAAACTTCAAAAGACGCCCTGCTTTTGGCATTTCTAAGGACAAAATCCTCAATCGACTGCTTTTTAATCAAGTGTACTTTCATATACTTAGGAGCAAAAATAAGGATTAAGTTTCGCATAGAGAAACTTATCTCATTGTTTATTTTTTTAGCGAATATCTTTTGACCTATAGACTGACTCAAAATAACCCCTTCTATGTTGTAAGTCAAGTTTTATTTGAATAATTTTTTTCTCAATTTGTACAACTAATTCATTTTATGTTTATTAACTTTGTTCTTGTAAAGAGGAAGAGGAAGCAGGCTCTGCTGGGGAGCAACCTGTCAGCAATACTCTTTACGGATATACTGTAAAAGGGAAGGCTCGTTGTCTTCCTTTTTCCTTTTACAGGTATCCTTTTATGGTCTAAAAAAACCCATCGGTGTATAGTTTTTTTTTGACCTCTGCAAAAATCGAATGATCCTACAAAAACAACCTTCTATCAGTAGACATTATATGCTACATTTTCCTTTTCAGTTCTTATAAGAATAGTGCCGCAATCTAAAAAAAAAAGCAGACATAAGCTGCAAGGGGTTCTCAGCGGTCACAAATAGTATTCATTGTTTTTAAAGGATTCATTTAACAACACTTGGTACATATTCCATCTGGTTTTTAAGTACAAAGTAGATTCTGTTCAAAAGTTTTCTTGCAATTTTTACTATTGCCTTGTTTTTTTCCATTCGCATAGTGTATTGATTAAAACATTTTAAAAGTGCCGGGTCAAGCCTTGCGGCAACCCAGGAACTCTCTATCAAGTGCTTTCTAAGCCTTTTTTGGCCACGGAAGGTCATTTCCCCAACTCGGGCATTCTCACCACTTGAATGGCGTGTTGGAACCAATCCGATGTAACCAGCGAAATGATCCGTATTGGGAAACCTGCCTATATCTTCAATCTCAGTTAATAGCGTGATGGCTGTGATCAATCCTATGCCTGGCACTGTACGTAATAGTTTAATATTCTTCTCATACTTCTGACTTGATGATAACGCCTTGATTTTCTTTGTTACCTCAAGTAAAAGTTTTCGCTGCTGCTCGGCTTGCTGTACAAGAATTTGTATGGATTGTCTATCTGTTTCATGAGCTAATTCTACTGATTCGCGAAGCCATTTCATAAATCGGCTGGACCAGTGTGTATGTGGTTTTTTAAACTCTTCAGGGAAACTAATTCCATAAAAATACAGCAATGATTTGATGCGCTGTTTATACCTGACCATGTCACTTACTAAGGAGGCTCGTAAACGTACCAGTGTCCTGTCTCCCAAACTAGATAGCTGTGGAATGTAAATACTTGTCAATTCTTGTGATCGTAATGATCGGGCTAGCTTGCGGCTATCTGTCGGATCATCTTTTTGTAAGTGTTCTTTTTGTGTTGTTGGCACATCTGCCGGATTTATTACAATATTCTTTATCCCCAATTCCCGTAACCTGTAATGTGGCATGAAACCGCAAAAACCTGCTTCATAAACTGAGTAATACGTCGCTTGTGGAAAGTGTTTGGTAAGATAGTTATGCAAGACCAAATGACTGGCCGGTTGCGTAAAGGTCTTATGGAATAACGATTCTGTTAAAATTGTCACTGTCCAGCTCTTTAAATGTACATCTATTCCGACAAAAATGCTTTGTCCTTTAGGTTCTACTGCAAATTTCGTGGAAGGATTGTTTGTAAAACCTCATATTTAATTGGTATAAAGGATTTTGAGGTATTTTTTATGTCTTTAGCCTATTATGCTTATAAGTATTTGACTATGAATATTAAATGTGCTTTTTGGATCGAACTCTCCACTAAGTTTGCAGTAGAACCGTCCTTTAAAACTTAATTCCGAATTTTGTGATTGCATAAGTCATTGGGTTTTTATTTGTTATTACTACTTCAAAAATAAAACTCTTTGACTTATGCGTATTTTCTGCTAATACGGTACAAACATAGGGACTAGGAGGGGTCAGCTCGCAACGTCTTTGATTGCTATTGGCGTTGGCGTTGGCGTTGGCGTTGGCTCGTTTTACCTTAAAATTAATGATTAAGGATTGCTTCCAGATTAATCATATGAGAACTGTTTTTACCCCGCGCGCACCCCTGAACCCCTTGCAGGGGTCAGCTCGCAACTTCTTTGATAGCTGGCGTTGGCTGAACCGTGAACCCGTGAACCCGTAAACCCATAAACTCTTAAACCCGTAAACCCATAAACCCGTAAACCCATAAACCCATAAACCCGTAAACCCATAAACCCATAAACACCTAAACCCGTAAACCCGTAAACATCTAAACTACCTCCGCCACCACAAAAGTACTTCCTCCTACATACACCACATCCTTTGCGCCGGCGAGCTCGCGGGCATGACGGTAGGCCTCCGTTACCGTATGATAAACCTCGCCCCTGAGTCCATAGCCAAAAGCCGTTTTCGAAAGCGCTTCTGCATCCAGTCCGCGGGGGATATCCGGGCGACAGAAATAATACTGAGCATTGGCAGGCAGTAACTGTAAAATATCATCCAGCTTTTTATCATTTACTACGCCCAACACAACATGCAGTTTTTCGTAGCGCAACTGACTCAGCTGCATCATATTCTGACGGATTCCGGCAGCATTATGACCAGTATCTGCAACACAAAGTGGCATGCGTCCCAGCACCTGCCAGCGTCCTTTGATGCCCGTGAGCTGCACCACATTTTCCATCCCATGCCATAAATCATTGTCGGACCATTTAAACGATCCCTGATCAGATCCAGCGCACAAACCGCCGTTACGAGATTCATCTGCTGATAATGCCCCAATAAGGGTATGGTAAGGTCTTCGTAATAAATCTGATCGCCCTTCCACAGATCGAATCGCTGGCTCATCTGACTGTCCTGTTGTATGCGACGGGCTTCGAAAAGCTGATCTGCAAAATAGATTTCAGTGC
>Ga0334899_1003707_pt1 | contig 10510 bp, 7 predicted proteins | sample GraSluR3_MG_FD_207219 | JGI IMG/M metagenome (GOLD analysis project Ga0334899, IMG submission 207219) | Sludge microbial communities from methane-producing bioreactor in Wageningen University, Netherlands - Granular Sludge_8_08-R3 | ecosystem: Engineered > Bioreactor > Anaerobic > Unclassified ... | reverse complement strand
AATCACTGAAATACTTGCTTGGTTTCCTGACAATTTTATTGTCAGTTAATCCTGAAATAAGTTTACTCTTTTTTCTCATTTTACACTTTTTTAGTGTAAACCTATTTTAGGACGAGACATACTCTTTGCCAAGTTTTGGCTTGCGGGTCGGCTTTGTGCGACTTGGCAATGTGTATGGATGCAGCATGGCGTTCATATTTTATTGTCCTAATCTTGGGTTATCAATCATTCTTTTCATAGTATCAAATAGTGCTTGGTAAAACGATTCGTCTTTTGCATAAAGTTTATACAATTCCAATTCCTTTTTTCTTTGTTGTCCCATAACATCATCCAATATTTTCTTAAATGCCAAGTCACGATTTTGTGCATCCTTGTTATCTGCAACTTTTGTTTTAAAGTCTGGGTGGGCTTGAATATGTCTGCTGATGGTTATAAATTTTACACGCTGGTCTTCCGGTGTTGCATCCCAGCCATGAAACCACCTTTCGTTGAATGACTTTATGATTTCGTCCAACGGGTCTTTTTCTTCTTCACCACCATGTGCACCCCTTGGATTTGGATTTTGCGGGTCTAATTCTGTTGCTGAATCGTCCAAGCCAATGGAATGATTTAATTTTGTTCGTTCAAGTCCGTAGGTTGAAAGGTCAACAGATTCCAATAGTTCATCAATCAATTCATCTTCTTTGGTTCTGACAATTAACTTAGGTATCAAAAATTTCAAAAACCAAAATAGCTTTTCCCAATCCAGCACTTCATAAGGCATGATGGATGCCATTTGTCCGTAAATCTTGACGAACTGCTTAGCTTTTATCTTATAGTCGGCTTTCTCTTCATCTTTTAAGTCTAACTCGCTATTAAAGCGATTAGCTGCTTTGTCTATGATTGGACTTAACTTCTGGGCATCCAATCCATCAAAGTATTTTGTAACGAAATCTTCCACTTCCGACCATTCATAAACGCCCACATCATCTAATGTTCCTTTCAATTCATGCAATACATTAACGTCCGTTGCACTACTCAAAGATGTTGAAGTGTAAAATGGGTCAAATGCAGCTTTGATGTCATCCACTTCATTAAAGAAGTCCAGAACGAATAAGTCCTCTGTCTTTTTGCCTAATTTGTCGGCTGCCCGATTCAAGCGACTTAGTGCTTGCACTGCCAAAACACCTTGTAGTTTTTTGTCAACGTACATGGTGCAAAGTTTGGGTTGGTCAAAACCGGTCAGGTACTTATTGGCAACCACTAACATTCTGTAATCATCCGAATCAAAGTTGTCGCGGGTATCTTTTTCTGCAAAGCCGTTTAAATCTGCTTCTGTGTATTCTATTCCGTCCACCGTTTTCTTACCCGAAAACGCAATAGCAATCTTGAACGGATTCCCCTTATCCTTAAGAATCTGCTTTATAGCTAAGTAATAACGAATAGCCGATTCAATATTCTGAGTGATAACCATTGCCTTGGCTTTGCCTTTCAGCTTTTTAGTATTGTACACTTTTGAAATAAAGTGCTCCAACATAATTTCTGCCTTAGTGGCAATGGTACGTTTATCTCTCTCTACATAAGCACGAAGTTTCTTTTGTGCTTTTTTGGTATCGAACAAAGGATTGTCTTCAATAGACTTTTCTATTTCGTAATAGCTTTTGTATGTAGTATAATTCGCCAAAACATCCAGAATAAAGCCTTCTTCAATGGCTTGTTTCATGGAATACAAATGAAATGGCTTAAAGGTGCCATCTTCTTGTTTTGTGCCAAATCTTTCCAATGTGGCGTTCTTGGGAGTTGCTGTAAAAGCCAGATAGGATGCATTGCCCTTCATTTTACGGGCTTGCATGGCTTTCAAAATTTTGTCTTGTGCATCTTCTTCGTCCTCCTCATTTTGACCAACACCCATTGCCTGATTCATTTTTCCTGCCGCAGTTCCGCTTTGTGAACTATGAGCTTCGTCAATGATTACCGCAAATCGCTTGTCGCTTAGGTCTGCAATACCATCTACGATAAACGGAAATTTCTGTATCGTTGTAATGATGATTTTTTTGCCTTGCTCCAATCCATCTTTTAAATCTTTGGATGAAAAAGCCGGGGCGACTATATTTTTTACTTCTGAAAATTCTTTGATGTTTTCACGCAACTGCTTGTCGAGCAATCGTCTGTCAGTTACTACAATTACCGAATCAAACAAAGGATTTTGAATGCCTTTTGCACCAGGCAAACCATCTCTTTCGGGATAGGTTTCAATTAATTGATAGGCAGCCCATGTAATGGAATTGGATTTGCCCGAACCGGCTGAATGTTGAATCAGATAGGTATGTCCAACGCCATTTTTTGAAGCGTGGCTCAATAATTTTCTAACAACATCTAACTGGTGGTATCTTGGGAAATACAGGGTTCTTTTGCTAAGAGCATCTGATGGACTACCATCAAAGCGAACAAAATGCTGAATGATATTCGCCAGACTTTCTCTTGTAAAGATTTCTTCCCACAGGTAGGAAGATTTATGACCGAAGGGATTTGGCGGATTGCCTTTGCCGTTGTTATTGCCTTTGTTAAAGGGTAAAAAGAATGAATTTGCCCCATCTAGTTTGGTGCACATATACACTTCATCCGTATCTACGGCAAAGTGCACTAAACATCGACCAAAATTTAATAACGGTTGTTTTATGTCTCGGTCGTACTTGTATTGCTTGATACCATGCACTTTTGCGGTTTGTCCTGTCCATGCGTTTTTAAGTTCCAGCGTGGCAATGGGTAAGCCGTTTACAAAAACCACCATGTCCATTTCTTCCCGTTGGTTTTCGGTGTTGTAACGAACTTGGCGTGTTACACTAAATTCATTCTTTTCAAAATTATCCTTTACAGCTTGGCTACTGCTTGCCATTGGAACCTGATACAATAGCGTAAAGTGTGCATCTTCCACTTCCAACCCTTTACGCAGCAACCGCAACAAACCATATTTCTTAATCATGCGGTCAAGACGTTCAACTATTTTGAGCTTCCAATCCGCAGTTCGTTTGAGTTTATCAAGTTCTTCTTTTTGTGTGTTTTCTATAAAATGCCAAAACCGTATTTCATCTAATGCAAATTGAGCGTTGAAATCATTGGAATTACCGATATAAAAGCCATTACCACCTCGATAAATTTCTTGTGGTTCAGCAACTAAATTATGTCCTAAGTTTTTCTCTTCTTGGCAAGTACCAGTCAAGGCTTTTTCTATGGCCGCTTCTAGGGCCTGTTCGTTTGTTTGTGATTTCATGCTGTAATTAATTTCATGCTTGTAATCTGTCCTTTGCAGGTGTCATATAGTCATAATTGGTTAATTGAGAATGCAAAAAATCATCATTCATCAACCGAAGGAAAAAATTCTGTGATTTTTTCGTGTCGAGTAGTATTTTAGTTTCATCATCACTATATCTGAACTCATTTCCAAGAATATGATGGTTTCTTACAAACTGCATAATATGCTCTGTCGGTAAATTGAAAACAGGGGAAGTTGTTGATATTTTTGAAAGTTTTCTGGCAAAAGTTGTGTCGGATACTCTTTCTTGAAGTACTTCTATGTTTTCCAAAATATCAAGACCATTGATGTTTTCTAGTGATGCCTCTGCTTCGTGTTCTATAATTGCCCTAAATTCATAATGCCTTTCAAGTATTGAAATGTTATTGATAATAATGGAATCTTCTGCTGATATCACATCAATTTTAGTATCAATTCTCAAAAATTCTTTATCAATCTTATCAAACTGTGTATCATGACCTTTTACCAAGTATATTTTACCTTGTCTAAAAAGATTGATTGGCATTTGTTTTCGGTATAAAATGACATTATTTTCAAAATCACCAATCGAAATAAAATATCCTTCCAAATCAGCCAAATTATCTGTGTCAAACTCAAATAGTGGTATTGGATGCTCTTCATTATCATTTTGAATGCTCTCAAAATATGTAAAAACTGCTGGTCGTTCCTCCAAATCATAAAGGTAAATTGCAGTTTGTCTATCATCAGCAGCTGATAAATCAATCATGGTTAAATCTTCATTGGCTACAACCTGATTTAGTGAATATCTATATGCTGTAACAAGATTAGTTTTAACATTTTCAATGATGTTTGCTCTTTTGATAATTTGACCTTGTTCAGTGTCCAACAAAAAGTAAACATTTAAGCCAATCGCTTCCATTTGTACGATTGATTCTATTTTGGTTCTTAATTCTTCTAAGGTCATATTTTAAACTTTTTTGGTAAAGTAAACTTTCTCCGAAATTTTCATGTATTTGACTTTGTCCTGACTTTTTATTTTGTCTTTCGTTATGAAAATTTTGTTTTTCAGTAGTTCATTGTTGGTGTCTGCTTTATAGATATGAAAACCTAATAAAGCAAAGGAAGGATTAGAATAAAAAAGTTCTGTTTTTATGAAAATTGCCCCTAGAATCAAAAACAAAACTACCAATAGAATTAAACCCCTTGGTGAGGTGAAATCAAAAGCAACAAGCGAAATAATTGTAACCAAAAGAGCGAAATACTCATAATTTACATTTTCAATTTTTTCAATTGTGACAGGCTGTCTTAAATCGCCTTCCAAATCTTTCATAAACTCGTAATAGAAGAAAATGCCCGACAACAAAAGAAGTATACTTGCAAACGCTACAGAGTTACGAATTGAAAATAATTCTTTGAAACCAATGAACTCGCAGTTTGCTCCAAAGCAAATTGGTAAATCAATGGTTACTATAATAAGTAACACAAAGAATATCCAAAAAGACATGATGAAAAGTTTTATATTCTTCATATTAACTCACTTTTATTTTTCCCGTTACCGCACTGTCTATCAGGGTGGATTTCAATTCTTTCAATTTCTCTATCTGCTGCTCTTGCAGTTTTATCGCCTTGTCTATTTTGGCAGCTTCGATGTCTAAATACTCGGCTATTGTTTTTTGTTCCTTTTCATCTGGATACCAACAAGTCAAATCTTTAAGAATGGATTGAGTAATACTAAATACTTTTACACCTTTCATTCTTGTTCTTACCTGATTGCGAAATGGTAATGAATGTAGGACATAAGCAAGAAATCTTGAATTTATTGAACTTTTGGGACGTCCAATAATTGTGTGATAGCCAGCAAAAACAGTTCCTTCAAAATTCAGGTGTGTGAAATTGCCTGATCCTTCCAAATCTTCTGATGTGTCAGCAAAAATGAAGTCGCCCCTTTTTAAAAGTGAATTCGAATTGTCTTTTAAATATTCTTCGCTAACACATTTTAAGGGATGTACTTCTGGGTTTACTTCGAAGCCATACTTTGAATGTATTTCTCCATAATTTATACAAGGTATTCCTTCATCTTGAAGATTCTCTTTTGTTATGGTTAACCCTTTAGAAAAGCTAAATACATTTCTCAACCTCTTCACCTCCCAACCCTCCGGTATTTCCCCAATCCATTCCACTCCGCTGTGTTTCATTTTAGCATTAGGGTCAAGCCCTTTGGTTACGGCATTTTGAATGATGATTTGCTTGCGTTCTTTGAGCAAGGTAATCATCTTTTCTTTTTGGGCAATGGCACGGTCTATTTTCGCGGTTTTGTCGTCTAAGAATGCGGCAATGGCAGTTTGTTCGGGGAGTGGGGGAATAAAAAATGGAATCTCTTTCATTCTGGTTTTAGACAAATCCCATTGTCCAACACGAACACCATCTGATGCTTGACCAAAAAATGCAACATAGTTTTTGCTTCTTATCGCCAAATGAAAGAATCTAGGATTTATTGAACTATTAAAATCGAAAACATAATATGCAGGGCTAACAATTCCTGTCATTGGAGCAATACCATATGAACCTTGCCATGCTTTCATTTTATTCATACCAAATTGCCCTTCATTCAAAACTTTGTAGCCTGAAAGATCATCTGGTATGAAGTTGTGATTTTCAGAATCATCTTCAATATTTCTTTCAATAACTCCAGCTTCACGTGTTATTGATAAGAGTGGTAAATCAGGTCGATTTTTTATTGACACTGGTTTAAGTAAAGTTCCTAGCTTACCTATTTCCCAATGCTCCGGAATTTTCCCTAGCCATTCCACACCTGAATCCTTGTAGGCAGAATATTTTTGAAAAGTTGCTTTTTTTGCTGTGGCTTCCATTAGCTGAGATTTAAAATGTCCATAATCAAACCATCACTTTCTTTATCTAATGCTAAAATTTCATCGCTTACTTCTTCAATGCTTCGCAAGGGTTTGTGTTGGTAGAAGTATTTATTGAAACTGATTTCATAGCCAATTTTTGTTTTGTCCAAATCAATCCAGGCTTCATCCACATGTGGTTTTACTTCACGCAAAAAGTAATCGTGTATGCTTTCATTCAAAGGCACATTCTCACTATCACGCAAGTCGCTTTGGCTTTCATAAATAATGTATTCGTCTTTTTTGCCGGTTGGGTAATAACCGAAATCGGGCAATTGCTCTACGGTGCAATCCAAATGGTGTAGGAGTTTATCCAATTTATCTCCGCTGAGCTTTTCGGTTTTCTTAATCACCTTTTCAGCGGTTTCGTCATACCAACTCACGGCTGCATAAATTTGATTTTTCTCACCTGCAGAAAGTTTGATTTTTTCAGCTTTCAATACTTCATCTACTTTTGCACTGAAAACATTGAAATCGCGGGATTCATCAGTGCCAATTTTCTCCAATAGCAAAGTTGCCGTGTCCAATAAGTCTTTTTGTTTTTTCCAAGTGTCTTTTGAAGTAAGCTCTTTTCGCTTTTTGGCATTCAGGTCTAAGCCGTTTTTCTCAGACCATTCTATAATTTCTTTCTCCAGCGATTTGATATCGCTGTACACCTTTTCGCCAAAGGTTTCATAGGCCCATTTCATGGGTTCTTTCAACGATTTGTCAAAACGCAATTCAGCAATGCGTTCATCGGTAAATTGTGCTTTCAATCGGGCAGGGCGGTCAATGGTTACTTTGTAATAGCCAAAATCGGTATTGTTAAATACCTTGGCGGCAAGTCCATCTTCTGTAGTTCGTTCTACATCTTTAAAATTCATGTAGGCATCCAGAATTTCTTTGATGTGTTCGGGTCGCAGTTCGCAGTTTTTCTCTCCCAGGTTTTTGCGGAGTTTAGCAAATCGCTGCGAAGCATCAATCAAAATCACTTTGCCTTTTCGGTTGGCTTCCTTGTAGTTGCTCAAAAACCAGATGTAGGTGGTAATACCTGTATTGTAAAATAAGTTGTTGGGCAGTTGCACGATGCAGTCCAACCAATCGTTTTCAATGATGTGCCTGCGGATATTGCTTTCACCGCCCCCGGCATCACCGGTAAACAAACTGGAACCATTATGTACAGATGCAATGCGGGAACCGTAAGGGCTTTGGCTCAATGGCTTCATTTTGTTCACCATTTCCATCAAAAAGAGCAATTGTCCATCGGAAGAACGGGGTGTAGCATCCACTTCTTCGGCATTGCCCCAATAATCTTTCAGTGTTACTACAAAACGGGGGTCAATGATATCCTTTCCGTCTTTGATGTATTTTAAATCCGTAGCCCATGATTTGCCATAAGGCGGATTAGAGAGCATGAAGTCAAAGGTGTGTCCCGAAAATTCATCGGTAGAAAGGGTTGAACCCACACGGATATTTTCAGGGTTGTTGCCCTTAATCATCATATCCGATTTACAAATGGCATAGGTTTCGTCATTGATTTCCTTCCCAAACAAATACACATCGCCTTTGGCTTTGATTTCGCCTTCTTCATCTTTGATGAAATTCTGCGATTCCGTGAGCATACCACCCGAACCGCAAGCCGGGTCATAGATGGTCATTACGGGTGGTAATTTGTCTTTGATGGGTTCAAAAACAATATGCGTCATCATGTCAATTACTTCCCTTGGCGTAAAGTGTTCTCCGGCTTCTTCGTTGTTTTCTTCATTGAATTTTCGAATCAGCTCTTCAAACACATAGCCCATACCCAGGTTAGAAAGTGGTGGTAGTTTTCTGCCATCCGGGTCTTCCTTTTCAAAAGGCGTGAGATTGATATAAGGCGAAGTGAATTTTTCCAATACATCTAACAACACATCCTTAGATGCCATGTGTCGGATTTGGCTTTTGAGTTTAAACTTCTCAATGATTTCCTTCACGTTCGGGCTAAAGCCATTCAGATAATCTTCAAAGTTAGCTTGTAAGATTTGTTGGCTATTGGTTGCAGTATCATAAAGACGCTGTAATGTCCATTCACTGGTATTGTAAAACACATAGCCGCTGGCATCACGCAAACCTGTTTCGTCCCATTCTGTAAAACCTGCTTCATCTCGTTGAAAAGCAAGTTCTTCCATCACTGCTTCTTTGGTTGGCTCTAGCAAAGCATCCAGTCGCCTTAATACCACCATTGGCAAAATAACATCTCTGTATTTTCCTCTTACATATACGTCTCTTAGGCAATCATCAGCGATTGACCAGATAAAGGAAATTAATCTATTGTGTACGGCTTGGTTCATAATTTCTTCTAATTCGTTGTTTTGTTTTTTTCTTCAATCAGGGTTAATAATGACAACACAGACAATCGAAACCATTGAATGATAAGGTCTCTCGATTGATTACATTTTGAATTTGAAATCCGTCTTGGAATCCGAATTCCATCCTTTTCTTCCGTTTGTATATGTTGAAATGCTGACCTGAGCTGATAGATATTTTTAAAGTTCTGACCTATTTCTTGTTCTACACCACCTTTGTTGATGAGATGATGATAGACATCCGTTTCTTTAATTCCGGTATGGCTTCTTGATATGGTTTCGCCATTATCAATTTGAATGTACTTGAGCAAAAAGTTATCAAAGCATTTCAGTGCACTATCTGTCCATCCTTTTATTTTTCTTCCCCAGATATGCTTCACAGTTGGGCAATGCTCCAAACAATCTTTGGCATTTTCATTGGATGACTGATAATAAGGTGAACCGAGCCACTGTTGCAAATTCAGTTGCAATTCGATTTCAATAATGTCTTTTGTCAGATATTCTACAAACTGATTGTTAAGTCCATTCAGCAAGTCTTTAACCTCTGATGTAATATACGCAAGTTGATAGTCCGGGGTAGAAGCACCGGAAAAAGACTGCATAGTATTTCTTAATTCCGTAAACTTCATAATCCCATTTGTTTTACAAGTTCATCCATAGAGCTCACACGGTTAGCATCCCTTTTCCAATAGTCAAGTGTTATCAATTTCAGGTAATTATTTGCTTCTCTAGAAAGCTGCACCCGTAAGGTTGATTTTAATTGCTGGTCATCAGAATGTTTGATAAGCATACAATAGAGTGCATAGCGAACCAATTCTGAATTTTCAGCCTTTAGATATTTGAAAAATTCTCTTAGTTCTCTATCAGAATACCTGAAATTGTAAGTAAGGCAGGTAATGATGTGATAGCGATAACATTCGTAATTTTTATCAGTTAGATAAATTGAAATAAGTTCTTCTTTCAAAGTCTCATTATCTCTGTAATGCTGAAGCGTTAAGATATAATTACTTGCTCTCCAATAAAATTTCTTCAAAGCGAAAAGCCAGTAGGGCAATAGATGATTGGCTGCTTTGACTTGCTTGTATTCATTAACTGAACGGACTGCTGTGCCGTATTTGGCACTCAAACGGATGAAATCTATATCATCTGTTTTTTCTGGGTCAGCCAATTCAAGTGAATCGCTTTTAAATAGGCTTGGAAGTTCCTTTTCAACTTCTGATATTTCTTTTTCCCAAAACGCAATAATTTTTTCAGGATCAGTAATGTTTTCTAATTGTTTTTTGGTGTCACTTTCATCATGTTCTTCGGGCGATTGTTCGCTTAATCCGAGTAATGATTTTATGATGTTACTTTCCAGACCGCCCTCTGAAAGTTCAGTGATAAAAGTTTCATCGCCTGTATAATCGTTGCCTATAACCTCAAATCTTCGGAGTTCTTTAACTGTTTCATCTTCTTTAGCTGCGTCAATTGCAGTTATACCGGTCTTTTTAGAGTTAATGGAAAGACCATGTCCTTTTAAATAATTGTCGATATGAACTAACACATTTCTCAATTCACTTTCAGAATATCCGTAAATTTTGATGTCGTCCATGTAACGATAATACTTGAAAGCTTCGCTAATCAACTGTTTGTCGAGTGGGTATAAAAGTAAATTTGCTAGGAGATAAGACGGCTGTGGCCCTTGTGGTATGCCAACACCCGGAGTGCTGCTCTCTTTTGTTCCCGACCAGGCGTTCAGGCAAACAGAAAGCAAATCAAGAATTTCATCCTCTACACCAAAGTGAGTGCTTAGCGTCAGTAGTAGATTGTAGTGCGGAATGGAATCAAAAAAACCTGTCTCGTCCTAAAAAAAGTTTACAGTTTAACATTATAATCCTGCTATAAATTTACACATTTATTTTAATCCTATTATTGGTTTACATTTTATTTTCAAATTCTAATTGTGAAGTGGAGCGTAGCGGAACGGAACAATTAGAATTTGAAAATTCGCCATTGCTTTTACAGTCCTGCTTTTTATAATAATT
>Ga0334899_1003696_pt1 | contig 10535 bp, 10 predicted proteins | sample GraSluR3_MG_FD_207219 | JGI IMG/M metagenome (GOLD analysis project Ga0334899, IMG submission 207219) | Sludge microbial communities from methane-producing bioreactor in Wageningen University, Netherlands - Granular Sludge_8_08-R3 | ecosystem: Engineered > Bioreactor > Anaerobic > Unclassified ... | reverse complement strand
TCGCTGATTGTTGAAGAGCAATACGAGAGACAATTACAGAGATATCGATCCAATACTTCGAAATCAACCCTTGCGGATCAATCATCTTTAAGCCTCATCAAAAGACAGTTAAAGATGATTGATAAGGGATATTACCTGAAACTGAAGAATATTAAATTCAGTGAATTCCCGTAAAGGAGAGTTAATCGCGTCTAGAAATATAGAAGCTGTCCAGTATCAAACCAGTTGCTGTCTTTGCGTATACAAACAATCCATCAAGAGTGTAGTTGAACAGCATGTAGTGGTGTGCTTTGGCGGAAGCAATTAGACCGTCTCCTGAGCCGATTTCATAGAGCGGAGCTCCGCCTCCGGCAGTAACGATGTAGGTGACGCCGTTTCTCTCAATTCTCTGGTATCCGTGATCATGGCCATTTAGAACCAGATCCACTTTGTAATTTTCGAATACAGGAACAAGGTGTTGTTTCAGGTAAATATGATCGCCATGCGTTCCGTAACTGTAGGGGGGATGGTGGAAGTAAACAATCACGAATGCGGGGTTCTTTTCTTTAGCTTCCTCGAGTTGTGTTAGAAGCCATGCATGTTGCTGAGAGTATTTGTCGAAAGCTTCGTTTGTGTTTAGACATACAAAGAAAACATCACCATACCAGAAGCTGTAATACCTCTTATTTCCGGGGAAAGCAAAGAACCTGGTGTAGTTTAAGGCTTCTGATTCATGATTCCCAATTGCACTGTAGAAAACACAATCTGACAGAACTTCGGCAACTTCAAAGAAACTAATCCACTCTTCAATAAGATCGTCTCCGTAGACGATATCTCCCGTGTGAATAACGAGTGGAACGTTTTCGTCTGCGATTGCTTGAGCAACTTCGAGATGAACGCTTTTATTGCTCCTGCTGTCTCCGTAGGCTGCGAAGCTAAAGGGTGTCCCATTGAGAGGAGCTGTTGTAAGGATCCCGCCTTTCCTGTAGACCACTTTGCCTTCTTTCTCACTTTTCACGGTATATGCGTAACTCATTCCAGGTTGTAGACCGGATACTCTGAATCTGTGAAGGGTTACCTCCTGTTCTGAGAATATCGACTCATTGGAACCATCGTAGACAATTAGATAAGAGTTCGAAGGTTCTTCGGTGAACCAGTTAACTGTTACTCCGTCTTGAGAGACATCGTTCAAGTATACCGAAAATGTCTGAGCAAAGATCAGCAAGAACAAGGAAAAGGTAACAATGTATTTTTTCAATGCAATCATCTCCTTTGATCAATTGTAGTTTGCAAGTTTGAATCGATTCATTATTGATTATATAGGAAAAATCACGTCGCATCTAACCACCAATTTTTCTGTTAGTCCCTTTCAATACCAGATTACAGTTGGCAACTAGACTGTTCAGAGAGCTATGGCGCATCGATGAGAACTGTGATTAGTTACGTCGTGATATAATCTCAGAGCGGAGGTGAGGAATATGGAATTATACAGTAGTGAGAGTGAACCGCCACTTTGATCTGTCTCGCCCATTGGAACCTCCTTCTATTTGACGAGAGTCTACGTTATTACTTGAAAAGGAGGAATTGATGTGCGGGAGATTTTGATTTCTGAAAACGGGAAAATGAATGTCGTAGGAGCACCTGTAGAAGGCTGCTGGATAAATGTGGTTGCTCCCGACAGTGATGATATTGCTTTTCTGAAGAGCCTTGAAATCGATGAAGATTTTGTTTTCGATGCTCTAGACCAGGAAGAGAGAGCAAGATTTGAGCAAGATGAAGAGCTGATCTACGTAATCACCAAACTGCCATATTTTGACACAGGCGATGAGACAGTTCCATATAAAACAATGACTCTTGGAATAGCCATGAAATCAGGCTATTTCGTCACAATAAGTGGTTTCGAAAGCGCAATTGTTTCTGAAGTGATTGATGGTCGTGTAAGAGACATATCGACTAAGAAGCGAAATCGTTTTCTTCTAAGAATCTTCGACAGGGCAACAGTTTATTACCTTAGGTATCTAAAGGAAATCCGAAGACTATCAAATGAAATCGAATCAGAGTTGCACAGATCCACCAGGAATCAGGAACTGGTGGCAATGTTGAATCTCGAAAAATCTTTAGTCTTCTTTACTACATCTCTAAGGTCTAACGAGTTGATGTTTGAAAAGCTGAAGAGAGCCAACATTCTAACTTTGTACGAGGAGGACGAAGAGCTGTTTGAAGACATTTCCATTGAGAATAGACAGGCTATAGAGATGGCGAACATTTACAGCGACATTTTGACAGGAATGATGGATGCTTTTGCGTCTGTTATTTCTAACAACCTCAACGTTGTGATGAAGATACTGACAATAGTGACTTTATCTCTTCAGATTCCGACAATGGTTGCATCGATATATGGAATGAATGTCGAGCTTCCTTTCATGAACAACAGTTCTATCTTCTATTGGGCAATGGGTCTTTCGGGAGTTGTGGCGTTTCTTGTTGCAATAATACTCTTCAAGATTAGATGGTTCAAGTAGTGCGGAGAGACTTGAGGAGGAAGATCTGAGTCAGCGAAATCAACAGTAGTACGGGGGGAATTAGAGCGACTGGAAGGAAGAGCCCTAAGACTGCATAGAAGAGAGCCATGCTGGTAGAAATGAATAGCGTGACTCTCTTTTTCTGTCCAAAGAGCCTGTGTATCTTGTCATAATAGTGATCTCTATCGCCTGCGAAAGGTGATTTCTTTGCAATAGATCTTCTCAAGAAGCCTACAAATAGGTCAAGAACTACGGGCCAGCAAATAGCGGCAATTCGAACGAAATTCTGACTTCCCCAAGACTGTATGAGTAACGTTCCCACAAATGTTCCAGCGATGTATGATCCCTGGTCCCCCATAAAAAGCCTTGCGGGAGGAAAATTAAATATCAAGTATCCGGCATAAACGCCAGCAACTGCAAGAGACATAAGAGGTACAAACCCAGTGAAGAAAGCGAAGACTCCAAAAACAATCATATTAGTTGAGCATATGCCGTCAAGTCCATCCACCATATTATAGGCGTTAACCGTTCCCGCAAAAATGATGGAGAGTATTATCGAATCAACTATCGAAAAACCGTAGATTATGAATGCCACGGCGAATCCGACTAGGACTTCCACTGTCAGTCTGATCTTTGGTGCTATGCCTCTTATGTCGTCCGCAAAGCCTAGAGCCCACATGATGATTATTGCGGGGAAGAATTCCGGACTCTGAATCAGCCATGGAACAAGCGCAAGGAGAATTGCAGTTCCACCCACATAGCTAATCGGTTTTTCGTGGGGCTTTAGAGTCCCCGAAGGCCTGTCTACCAGATCTAGTTTAATGCCAACTCGCCGAAAAAGGAGACACAGTACGGCTGAAAGAACTAGAGCGTAGACAAAAGCCATCATCAGTTGTACTCCAAAGCTTTTTCAATAGTGTGAGCAACGAACTGCTGTTCTTCTTCAGACAGATTATTGAAGAAAGGAATAGCAACCGTTCTTCTTGCAAGCTCTTCAGTTACAGGAAACATGCCATTCTTGAATCCGAACTTTGTCATATAAAAGGGTTGAAGATGGATAGGTCTGAAATAGTCTCTGCACTGAACGCCATTGTCAATAAGGTGTCTCATGAAGTTGTCTCTCTTTATCTTTTCATCAAGCCTTATAACATATACGAACCAGCCTATACTTGTAGCATAATCTGCCACAAAAGGAGTCTCTACTCCATCAATCTTTGAAAGCAATTTCTTGTATCTGTCGGCCACTCTCTGCCGCTTTGCCAGAATTTCATCAATCCTTTTCAGCTGCTCTATACCCAGTGCTGCAGACATCTCGTCCATTCGATAATTGTAGCCCAACCTCACATGTTCAAGCCAATTCTCTGATGTGCCTCTTCCCTGATTTCTCATGCTTTTCGATAATTCGGCAATTTTGCTGTCGTCAGTAACAATTATTCCGCCTTCTCCAGTTGTGATTTGCTTGTTTGGATAGAATGCAAATGCACCTGCGAGGCCGAAAGTACCGGTTCTCCGCCCCATAAAGGAGCTTCCCAGCGCCTCACAAGAATCCTCTATGATTTTTACGCCATGTCTATTACAGACACCTTCTATCCCGTCCCATTCAAGGGGGTGACCGAAAATATCGACAGCCATGAAAACATCAGGAATGAAGGGTCTTAACTTGATTTGACCTGTATTCAGACCGTTTTTCGAGTAATAACCTAGAGCGTCTTCCAACGTCTCTGGAGAGATGTTGTATGTTGCCTCGTCAATATCTGCGAAAACAGGAACGGCACCTTCGTATATTGCAACATTGGCTGAAGACACAAAAGTGAATGAACTTGTGATTACCGTCTGACCCTGTTTCAAGTCGAGAGATCGAACAATAAGATGAAGGGCGCTGGTCCCGCTGTTAACTGCAACCGCATGTTCGACCCCGATATATTCCGCGAATCTTTCTTCGAACTCTGCGACTTTAGGGCCGATAGATAAGATTCCACTACTCATTAGATCGGTAACAGCGGTGATTTCCTTTTCAGTCACGTCGGGTTTGGAAAGAGGAATGAACATCATTTCACCTCCTGGGGAGATTTAGAAAAGAGAGAGAGTAGAAGACCTAGCATAAATGACCACAGCGCAGCCAGACCAACCTGAAAGTCCTTCGGCAATGCGAATGTAAGTGTGTGGGCCGGTATCCAGAACCACACCAAAGACAACAGAGCCTTGTCAAGGTTCTTCCAATTCCTGATCTGAAGAACAAGATTATCAAGCAACCTATGAAAAATGACTAAGAAAACTCCAAATTGAAGATTCATTGATAGAGAACGAGTGATTGCATTTAGGAGTACGCTTTCTACAAAGACTCGTGGCAGGATTCTGTTTATCACTAAAGAAGATACGAATCCTTCGTAACCGATGAATGCAATCTTTATGAAGATCGCCAGGAAAGCCCATTCTAGTGCCTTCAGAACCATTAGGGAAAAAGAGAAGTTTGCCTTAGAACCTGCAATCTTTACACTGACATAATCGCCTAGAGTGCCGAGAATCGAGAACTGAATCATTGCAGAAATAAAGGGAAAGTCCCTGCCGAATTCAACATACCATCTCATCGAAAATCACACCCGGCACTTATTTTAACTGTGGCATCTTCAACTATTTCGACCGTTATTTTGTTGAGCTCTTCAAAATCGTTGTTATCAACGGCTACCCTAAGGCGACTGGCTATCGAAAGTAAGGTCTCTTCATCCATTGCTTCCTTTGTCTTGAGACGAAAAATCTTTGGATGCTTCGTCTGAATAAATTCTTCGTTTGAAAGGACAAGTTCCTCGAATAATTTCTCGCCTGGTCGAACTCCTGTGTACTTTATTTCTATTTCTTGCTGCGGCACGTATCCTGCCAGTGTGATCATCTCGTTTGCAAGAGAAGAGATCTTGACGGGTTCTCCCATATCTAGCACGAAAACATCTCCACCTCCGGAGTAAGCTCCTGCCTGAAGCACAAGAGATACAGCTTCTGGGATAGTCATAAAGTATCTAGTCATTCTGGGATCAGTCACTGTAACAGGACCGCCCGACTGAATTTGTTTCTTGAAAAGAGGAATCACGCTCCCACGGCTCCCCAAAACATTTCCAAATCTCACTATACCGAACTTTGTTTTGCTCCTTGATGAAATCGATCTAACGAACTCTTCGGCGATTCTTTTCGAAACTCCCATAACCGAACTTGGCTTCACTGCCTTATCAGTTGAGATAACGACCATAGTTTCAACGCCGAATTCGCTCGCCAAACCTGCAATGTTGTAAGTGCCAAGTGAATTCACCCGGAATGCCTCGGTCGGATTTTCCTCCATCAGAGGTACATGTTTGTGAGCGGCGGCGTGGAAGACAACTTCGGGTTTCATCGTCTCAAAGATATACCTCATTCTTGATGAATCGGCGACATCACAGATCAGTTGACATAGGTCGAGATCAGGGAACAATGAGCCTATCTCTTGCCTTATCTCATAGATGCTGTTTTCTCCCTTTCCAGCTAGCAGGAGTCTCCTGGGTTCGAGAGGAGCTATCTGACGACACAATTCGCTCCCAATGCTTCCTCCGGCGCCGGTTATTAGCACGGTTCTTCCAACTATGTAGTCCTTGAGTGAACCCAAATCTATTTGAACGGTCTCCCTTCCGAGGAGGTCTTCAATGTTTATCTCTCTCAAATATCCCAGTTTGGCCTTGCCGTCCATTATCTCTGTTATGCTTGGAAGAGTCTGGACTTTCACTTTTTCCACATCAATTCTCGAAAAGATTCTCCTCAGAGTGGCGGCATCGGCAGAGGGGATCGCGATAATTACCTTTCCGACTCCCATCTTGTCAACCAAATCCATGATTTCATTTGTATTGCCGAGTACGGGAATTCCGCGAATTCTCTTTCGAAGCTTTCGAGGCGAGTCATCTATGAAACCAACAACAAATCCATGTTCAGGATGACGGGACAATTCCTCGGCTATAGAAGTTCCGGCGTCACCGGCTCCCACTATTAAGACTCTCTCTGCGGAAGAGACAATCTGATGGTTCCTGCTCAGGATACTCAGCCAGACAATTCTTGACCATATTATGAGAAATACCGAGATGATGGCTGCCATAGTAGATACTGTGAAGGGCACTGTAAGAAACTTCACGTTGAACAGATTTAGAAGTCTTCCCGCAGTAAATCCGACCGCATAACCAACTGCAACTGCCCTAAGTATAATGAAATAATCTCTGAAGTAACTGTAACTCCAGGCGATTCTGTATACTCCATTTAGAATAAGAGAAGCGACAATGAAAGCGCTGAAATATATTCCGTTAACGAAAAACTGAGGCTCATCCAGAGTGAAGATACCGTATCTGAAGTACATACCTAATACGTACGCAAAATATACTATCGCTGAATCAAGAATCAGGAGCATTAGGTTTCTTCTGAAGCTGGATAGTTCGCTAAGTTTTGTCAAACTCCTCACCTCATGGAGATTCTAGCACACAAGGTGCTATGTTAGAAGCTTAGCAGCTTTCTGAGGCTGTTTTGGACCAGTTTTTCAAGATCAGTTCACAATGAATCTATTATCTTGATTGGCGACACTAATAGCAGCCTCGGCAGATTTCTCCTTATCCTTTATTTCTAGCATTATGTCGAAATCATAAGGACGACTCTTCATCAAGAAAGAGTTGAAATGGTCCAGATCGATAGTCTGGGCATGCCTCCCTTTTCGTGTCCCTTTTTCTTGAGTACTGTAGTCAACAATCGGGATGCCGTCTTCTTCAGTCCATGTTGACCGGGAAAAATCAAGGGAATCAGAGAAAGTTATTCCCCCATCAAGAATCGAATGATGGAAGACATCAAGAAGTATTGGGATGTTTGTCACATAATGAATTGACAGGCAGTCTGAAAGTGAGTAAAGTCTCTCATCATTCTCTATTACCAGCCTAAGTCTTATGTCGCTGGACAGTTTTCTGAACTCATCAATGAATCTGCTGACGGCCATCTTTTTCTCTCCGTACACTCCCCCTACATGAATCTGGATTTTCGCACTTCTGTCAAGATTCATAAGGTTTAAGACCTTGGCATGATACTCAAGCTCTGCGATGCTGTTATGTACAACCTCCCGCTTAGGAGAATTGAGCAAGACGAACTGATCAGGATGCATCGACACTCTCATGTTGTATCCTCTTATCTTCTTCCCGATATTTTCAAAGTCACTCCTGAAGAATTTTACCCAATCTGTCTTGCAGATTGGATGGGAAGCGAATGGGACCAGATCCGAGGTAATCCTGAAGAAGAGAATGTTTCTCGTTTTGTTGTAATCGATTATTCTCTCAAGACATGCAAGATTAGCCGCAACGGTTTCGATCAGTCTTCTTTCGCTGTAGGATGCTAATCTGAAGGTTCTTGCCGAGCTGCAGTCAAGAGCCGTGTTTATGCAAGGATACCCAATTTTCATACGTGACCTCCTCATATATGTATTTTAGCCGAGTCTTGGAGGAAGAATGTATAATTGGTTGGATATCGATTGAGAGGTGAGATTCGTTGAGGGTTAAAAAGCAGCAATCTTTCCCAACTATTAGAGTAGTCACTGTTGCCTTTTTTGGACTTTCGGTTTTTCTTCTTGTTTTTTGCTTTTTTCAGTCTGGGAAGGTGAAGAGTCTTGAAACAAGAATAGCCAGCCTTGAAAGGCATCAAGCTGCACTTGAGATGGAACTTAGTGCAGTTACGGGTGTTCAGCGAACGATGGAAGTAAATCTCTATTACTACAACGAGCTTCTCGACAGACTTATGAATGGCGAAGTCCTATGCGATACTGAAGCTGTAATACCTGTTGGGCGAACGATCCCTAATTCCCAGTCGCCCATTAACGATGTTATACGGTTGCTAATAAGAGGAGAGTTGACAAAGGCCGAGGAAGATCTAGGATTCAGAACAGAATTTCCCGGGAGGGAACTTCAGTTTCTCGGGGCGAGACTTGAAGGCGGGGTTCTTTTTCTGAAATTCTCCGACCCATCGGGATTTACTTCGGGTGGATCATGCAGAGTCAATCTTTTGCGAGCTCAGATAGAAAAAACTGCTCTCCAGTTTGAAATGGTTGAGAGCGTTGTGTTTGAACCAGAAAGTATTTTCCAGCCGTAATGCTTGACTTGGTCCCTTGAAAAGGCAGTTTACTTCATGGTAATGTGCAAGGCAATTGACTTTAACAAATATCCGTGATATAATATACACTAAGACATCCGAAATGGATGTCTTCTTTCTTAATAAGAGTTAAGCTTGCGCTTCTTGCGCAGTCAGAGAAAGATCAAGAGTATCAGGGCCCCACTTAGAATGCCTGCAATCCCAAGTCCATATATTTCCCATTTAGCGAGTCCAGTCAAATAGTGAAATTCTCTAATTTCTCTAATCCATTTTGGAATAGAAGCTACTTGAAGGCAGTGAACTTCTCTTTCCTGCCGAAAGTTATCCAGACTCTTCCTGGATCTTTTGCCTCAATCTCAACGGAATACAAGCCATCTTTTGTGAGGGCCGAGTCACGTCTAACGTAGAGATATGAGTAAGTGTCTCCAAAAAACTCGTACATTATCTCGGGTTTCGATGCTCTCCAGCATGAAGCTTTCGTTTACATTCCCGTAGGGATCATAAACAGTAAGCTCAGGTAGAAAATCCTTCGTACTTTCCATGCTCTCAATTTCCTTCGGAGCTCCGAAAAGCATATGAAACTGCATCCCGATTGAGCCCTCAAACGTGATCACAATTCTTTCCCCTTCTGAGAGAATGTAGTAGAAGATCTGAACAGATCTATATCTCCTACAAGGTATGCACCATTCACAAAGTCGTCCGACGCTAGAAATGTTGGGATGTGAACGAACGTCGAAGCCGCAAAGATTATTATCATGAGAAGAAGAAGATGACCGTCTTTTCAGCAAAGGCCCCTAATTGGAATCAGTATAAATTAGTCTATCAGTTAGATGGGCTTTTTTGATCTTTTGAAGATACTAGAAACTGTACTGAAGTGAAGTAACAGCAGTACTCCGAAAAAAATAAAGGATGCTTTTCCTTCTAAATGGGGCTACAGGACAGTTCTTCTGAGGTTCGAAATCATCCGGGAAGATTCGAGATCTACTTATTCCGATAGTACGAAAGTTGATCACTCACAAAGACTGAAATAGTAAGTGTAATTGTGTACGGCCAGTTAGTTACTAGATACGCTAGACCACTCTCTCGAAGGAGAGTATCTCGAGTGAGTAATCTCTCTCGTACGATCTCATTGCTCTGGAATCCATTTCGATCTCTCCGACCTGATTGTCAAATGGATCGGATCTGTAGAATTTCTTCGCTGGTATCAACGGTGACATGAAAGCAGAATTTGAAATCATTCTGAATGCGTCTAGGTTGCCAAAATAGAACTCCTTGTAGGCAGGAATGTCTTTCCTGGAGCCCCCAAATGAGCAGTCCACAGGTATCCAGCCAAAGGGCTCTAGCCAGATCAGGGCCCAATCGTGAGGACTTGCCCCCTTGGGAGCTGCAAACCATCCAGACTGCCATCTTGCCGGAATGCCCTTGATTCTGCAAAGCGTTATGAATAAGAGAGCTTTCACTCCACAGTCTCCTCTAAGGTTAATGGCGGCGAATTCAGAGAGGTTTGGATAAAGCGCATATTCGCTCATGAAAGTATACTTGATGTTTTCGCATATCCAGTTGTAGAAACTCTTTGCTATGAAATAGGCATTAGTTTCACCCCCGGCAATCTCCTTTGCCAGAGATTTCATTAGGGGCGAAAAGACAATATGTGGAGCCTTTTCGCCTAAATAGCTTTGAAATCTCTTGCGGTCGGGTTCGGTACATTCATAGGGGTTAATTGAAGATGAGATTTCAGAAATCTCGTATTCGAAATCGACACTGAACAATGTGTCATGCTTTGAATCTGCTTCCATATACACGGTTCTTTGGGGATAGGCATCTGGAGACAAGAAACAGCTGTGGCTTGTCCTGATAATTTTGGTTGAAGATACTTGATCACCAATTCTGGACACCGGAAGCCAGCAG
>Ga0334899_1003695_pt1 | contig 10535 bp, 10 predicted proteins | sample GraSluR3_MG_FD_207219 | JGI IMG/M metagenome (GOLD analysis project Ga0334899, IMG submission 207219) | Sludge microbial communities from methane-producing bioreactor in Wageningen University, Netherlands - Granular Sludge_8_08-R3 | ecosystem: Engineered > Bioreactor > Anaerobic > Unclassified ... | reverse complement strand
CTGGTATTTGTCAGCATCAGCCACTTTCTTAATAGCTTCTGCTTTACCTTCAGCCTCTAAAATAGCTGCCTGTTTATCACCCTCAGCTTTCTTAATTTCAGATTGTTTATAACCCTCAGCTTCCAGCACAGCAGCCCTTTTCATCCTTTCTGCCTTCATCTGTTTAGACATGGCTTCCACTATATCTTTAGGGGGTTCAATCCGTTGTATTTCCACTCTAACAACTTTAGTACCCCATTTATCAGTGGCTTCATCCAAAACTTCCCTGAGTTGAGTGTTGATCATCTCCCGTGAAGTTAAAGTCTGATCCAACTCTAAGTCACCTATTATATTCCTTAAATTGGTTTGAGCAAGTTTGGTGATTGCTTGATAAAAGTTAACAACGTTATAAACTGCATTGAATGGATCTACTACTTCGTAGAAGATAACACAGTCCACAATTACTACGGTGTTATCTTTGGTGATAACCTCCTGGGGAGGCACATCAACTACATCTTCCCTTAAATCCACTTTTCTAATAGTTTCAATGAAAGGTATGATCACTACCAGTCCACTTCCCACAGTTCGCTGGTATTTACCCAACCTTTCCACAACTCCCTTTTCATAGGGTCTTAAAATTTTCACTCCCTTAATGGCAAGTACCAGCAGAACCAGTAAAATTATTCCAATTGTAATTATGTCCATGTGTTCCCTCCATATTCATTATTTTATATTTCAGTGTTTAATCTAAGTTTCATATGTTATAGTTTTCATAATTTATAAATCATATTTTATAAATAATACATATTATCCTAATTAACATCTACTACTATTCAGATTCCACAGGCACAACATAGAGTTTAACACTTTCAATTTTCTTTACAATAATTTTATTGTCTTTTAGTATCGTTTTTGGGGATATTGCTCTCCATACATCTCCTTCAACTTTGACCACTCCTCCAGTATCGGGTAGAATGTCCTCTATGACTATGCCATGTTTACCTATCAGGCGGTCGGAAGCAGCTTTTCTAGGTGGTTCTTTAGTGATCTTCTGGGCCAGGGGTCGGGATACAGCTAGGAGAACAATTGAAATTAAAATAAATGCCACTATCTGCACCATTGGGTCGAATCCCAGATAGTTTAACACCGCAGCGATTGAAGCCCCTACTCCAAACCATAATAAGAAAAAGCTAGTGGTTAACATTTCACCTATAAAACAAAATCCAGCTAAAACTATCCATGCCTCAATACCTGCCATTTTACTCCTCTCATATTATATTTTAAACTCTTCCTTTATTACAATGAATTAATTATAGGTAAGGAATAATAAATTTTTCTCAATCTAACTTATATACAAATAAGAAAATGATAACTAATTATTCCCTTCATTTACCAACCATAATAATAATATCATCTTCTAAAAGTTTAAAATCAAAATCTGGATTTTTAAATGTTTTTGAATTTCTAACCACAGCTAATATGTTCCCGTTATAAGTTGCCCGGAATTTGTTAAGAGTTTCCCCATTCATATCATTACCCACGGGTATGGAAATTACCTCTGCGTTTGTACCATTGTTTAAGGTGCAGGTGACGGATTCGTCCTGGGAAAGAGTTCTGAACATTTCATAACCATCAGAACGAATTTCCGTGATGAAATCATCAATTTCTTCCTTTGATAGGTTATACTGATCCAGCACTCTGCTGAAAATTTCAATTGAAGTTTCAAATTCTTCAGGTATTATCTCATCAGCACCCATCTGATACAAACTTTCCATATCTCGAATGTAACGTGTTCTTACAATAATGTAAAGGTTTGGATTGAGTTTCCTGGCAACATCCAGAATTTTAAGGGTTCCTACCGGATCTGAGATTGCCACTACCATTATCCGTGCCTCACTTATATTAACATTTTTTAGGACAGTTCCATGGGCAGCATCACCAAAATAGATGGATTCCCCCTGAGATTTTTCATTCCTAACAATTTCAGGATTTATTTCAACAACCACATAAGGAATATGCGCTTTTGAGGCGGCTTTTGCCATGTTCTTTCCATTTATACCAAAACCAATAATTATCAGATGATCACTTAGAACTTCAGTGGGTGGGGTTTTAAAGGGATAAAATCCCTGCCTAATTCGAGGAGGTAAAGGTAGTTTATCGGAAAAATTGGATATGCGAGGGGCCATAGCCATGATAAATGGCGTTATGGACATGGTAATCAGGGAAACTGCTAAAAATATCTGGAAAAATTCTTCATTAATAATTCCCAGTTGGACTCCAGTTGCAGCTAAGATAAATGAAAATTCCCCTATTTGACTTAATATCAGACCAACCAAAATCATAACCCTGAATGATAATCCTAGAAGTCCGGCAGTTATACCATTGATGAATGATTTTATAATGAGAACCGCAATGGTTATAGTTATTATCAGGAGCAAATTTTCAACCATAAAAACGGGATTCACTAGCATTCCTATGGAAACGAAAAAGAAACTCATAAAAATGTCCTGGAAAGGTAAAACATTTCCCAGGGCCTGGTGACTGTAATCAGTGTTGGAGATAATCAACCCTGCTAAAAAAGCCCCTAATGCTGTTGATAAACCCATACTCGATGTTGTCCAGGTAACTCCAAAACAAATTAGAATAATGGTTAATAAAAACAATTCTCTGCTTTTAAACCGGGCAATGTAGTGTAAGAGTCTCGGTACAACCCATTTAGCACTGATGAAGGTGAATAACATTAAACCTGCACCCATGGCAATCAGTGAGGGCCAGTTAGTTACAGTGGCATTATTTGCACCGGCCAGCACTGGAGTAAAAAGGATTACTAAAACAACTGCAATATCCTGGAAAATTAAAATTCCCAGAGATATCTGGCCATGAATACTGTCTATCTGATCATTTTCCTGAAGAAGCCGCAGAACAATGGCAGTACTGCTAAAAGAAACTAAAAAACCCATAAAAATAGATTCTGATGTAGTAAGGCCTAAATTTAAACAAATGAAATATACAACAGCTAAAGTTAATGTAAGTTGTAGTGAACCACCAATAACTACATATCTTTTTATTTGTGAAAATTTTTCTAGAGAAAACTCTATTCCTATGGTGAAAAGTAGGAAAATCACTCCCAACTCTGCCAGAAGACTAACTTCATCCGGGGAACTTATCAGACCCAATCCATGGGGACCAGCTAATAAACCCGTTACAAAGAATGCTAAAATAGCAGGGATCCTGATTTTACGGAATATTAAAAGAACTAAAACTGCTAAACCGATTATTATTACGACATCTTTTAATAGAGGTATTTCCATTCAATTGCTCCTAAACTGCTCTTAATTAATTATTGGTGTGGGAGATGGTATTTTTTTTGTATTTAATTTATCAAATCAATTTTTGTTAGATTATAAATCCAAAACTTTATTGGTTATACTTTTGTATTCAAGTCGATACTCAAATTCAAACTTAATTATAAGCTAGGGTATTATAATAAAAAACCAGAAATGATGAATATTTTGGTTATAAGATTAATACAATTTTAAGTGTTGTTTTTTGTTTTTTAGATGTTAAGTAGTTGTCCAATCCTTAAATAAATATATAAAGTCTAATTAACAATTATAATATGAAAACAGGGATTAATAATTGTATCAGATGATTGAATGGCTTATCGTTTAATTGTGGCTACAATTCCCATGGAAAAAAGTACAGAAAAAGTGAATGAACTTTTAAAGAGGTATGAAGTACTTTCCATGTGGCGCATAGACTTGCCAGAGGGTCAATTGCTTTTAAATATATTAATTCGCCGGGAAAAAACTGAAGCCATAATGAATCTTTTACAAAAGCGTTTTGCGGGTATCGAAGGATTTAGAGTTATTCTTGTTCCAGTAGAAGCTTCTATACCAATACCGGAAGCCCCAGTGAGAATACTACCAGAGGAAGACAAAGAAGATGAGGGAAAAGATGGCCTTATTCTGGAGGAGTTGGTAGATCGTCTTGGTTCCAAGGAATTGGTAGATAGGTTAAGCCGTCAGGAGATTTATGCTGATATATCTGACCTTTCCCGCATTTCAAATGTTTATATTATTATGATGGTGCTCTCTTCCTTGGTTGCAGCCATCGGTGTTTTGAATAATAACGTGGCAGTTATTATTGGGGCTATGGTTATAGCGCCATTGTTTGGCCCCAATATAGCATTATCACTGGCAACTGTATTGGGGGATGGGGGATTGGCTCGTGATGCTATTAAAACTAATTTTACAGGCATTGGCACTGCGCTGGTTATATCCATACTTCTTGGTCTTTTTGCCACGGTGGACCCGAGCATACCTGAACTTCTTTTAAGAACCAAAGTAGGGCTGGGAAGTGTCACTTTAGCTCTTGCTTCAGGGATTGTAGGTGCATTGGCATTTACTAGGGGTTTTAGAACAGCTTTAGTCGGTGTTATGGTGGCTGTGGCATTACTGCCGCCGTTAGTTACTTTTGGATTATTGTTAGGTTCTGGGAATTTTTTTCTGGCATCAGGAGCCCTTTTACTCTTTATGGTGAACCTAGTTTGTATCAATTTAGCAGGGGTTTTAACTTTCCTCATTCAAAGAATCCGCCCCATAATTCCCGAAAAAGCTGAAAGGGCTAAAAAAATGACCAATATAGCTCTCATTATATGGATTGTGTTGTTATTAGTATTCGTAAATATGATTCTTCTAAGACGAGGAGTTTTTGATGTGGTTCATCTAGGCTGATTGTATAGTTATACTATTGGAAAAACGAGGGCCAAAATGACATACCGTTTGATAGAGATGGTTCTTCCTAAAGGATTCAAAAAAGACGTTATGGATCTAATTAAGGAATACAATATTATTGAAATATTGGATTTTGAAATGGCGAATGATTTAATGTTGTTTAAAATCCTTTTAACTACTGAGGATAGTGAAAGTGTTCTTGATCGATTGGAAAAACGCTTTTCACATTTAACTGGTTTTAGAATGTATATCATACCTGTACAGGCAGCCATACCTAGAATTGAAGGTATTCCTCAAATTTCGAAATATAGTGGAAAATCTGAAAAAACCGAGAGAATAAGTCGTGAAGAGTTACATGCCAACGTCATGTCTTTAAGTAAACCCACTAAGGTCTATTTTGTTATGGTAGTTTTATCTTCATTTGTAGCAAGTATTGGTGTCTTAACGGATAATGTTGCAGTTATCATTGGGGCTATGGTAATTGCACCTCTTTTAGGTCCGAACATGGGTTTGTCTCTTGCAACTGTTCTTAGAGATAGTGATCTTGCTTTTATTGCTTTAAAAAGTATCATTGCAGGTATTGGCACCACTATCGTAGTTTCTGTTATCATTGGGACTTTGGTGAGTTTCGACCCTTCTATTCCAGCCATAGTTTTAAGGACAGATGTTGCCATAGCTGGTATTTTCCTGGCATTTGCATCAGGTGTAGCTGGAGCTCTGGCATTCACCACTGAAGTATCCAGTGCATTAATTGGGGTTATGGTGGCAGTGGCTTTGTTACCTCCCTTAGTGGTTTTCGGCCTTTTATTAGGATCAGGATATTACTATATGGCAACAGGGGCTTTACTGCTTTTTTTGGTGAACCTGGTTGGTATAAATTTAGCAGGAGTTGTAACCTTTTATGTGCAGAGAATCAGGCCTTTGAACACATGGGATGCTTTAAAAGCAGATAAAATAACATATTTTACCATGGGAATATGGGTATCCCTTCTCATAATTCTTTTAGTACTTATTCAACTTCGAAAAATCGTTTAAGAATTATAAAATGTAGAAAATGGTTTTTTCATATGGTTATCCACATTAGTCCTTATCTTAAACTTTATCTTCATTCCTTTCAGTCTTTTTTCCCATCCACTACCCTGATTTTATGAGGCCATAATTTTAATATTCTTCATTTACATAACTTTAACTGAGGGGGTGAGCTTATCAAGCCAACAGAAACATTTAATCTATTAGTAACCTTACAGGGGCAAAAGGATGAAAATGTGGGTGAAGAACTGGTAGGAATAGAAGAACTTGAACTTGCACTACAAAATCACGAAAAAATACTGAATATTAAAGAATCAGAGTTTCCCAATGTGATTTTAATAGATTTAAGCATGGATCCATTAGAAGCAATTAAACTCATAGCCAGTTATCCGACTACCGTAATATCCAAGGTGGTTCCCATTGAAACTGTGGTCAGAACCCGGTTAGATAGTATTTTAGAAAAAACAATCATTCTTACCAGGGATAAACTGTCTCCTGGAGATACATTTAATGTAATATGTGATTTAAGGGGGAGAAAATACATTAAATCTAAGGATGAATTATTGCAGAGAGTTTCAGATGAATTAATTGACAAATTAAATTTAAAAGCTGATGGCACGGATTTTGATTGGGTGGTGCAACTGGAAGTTGTGGGTGAAAATACGGGTGTTAGCATTCTTAACCCGGATCATATTCTGAAAAAATAAATTTATATTGATGCTAAGAAAAGGAATAAAAATAAATTAATTTTTCAGATACAAGTATAATCCGTATACTACTAATATGATCACGGCAGTCCAATAAGCATAAATCAACAGGTTAGGCAAAGCAAAGTAAAGAATACCCAGTAAAACACCTAACACTGCCATTATAATTCCACTGATTTTATCATCCATTGTTTTCTCTCCATAATCCTCAATTAATTTCCTATTATCACTAATCCTATTTTTATATTAATATTTTTAGTTGTTATCTAAAGAATTTGTCCAATATTACCCCTCATATCTAAAATAAAATTTATTTAATTTCTTTAAATCCATCCAATTCTGGCCAAAACTAATGTTGTCATGAATTTTCATTTTTAGGAATTTTAGGGATGAAAATACTGGTGATAAATCCTAAAACTAATATTAAGGACAGTACATTGAATGTTTGTCTCATTGCCGAGCTAATTGTAGTGTCCACGATCTGGGTGGCTTGTGGTATCAGCTGTGGAGGTATTTGATTAGAGTCTGTCTGCATTTTCTCCACATAGTTAAAGAGACTGCTTTGAATCTGTTCAGTGCTCATGTTCCCAGCCACACCTGATGATTCTATTCCAGTTGCCAATCCACTGAAAATTCCAAGTAAAAGTAGAACACCGATTAAGGCAGTTCCCAAAGAATAACCGAGATTTTTAAAACAATTTAATAAACCAGAAGCATCAGTTTCCTGCTTGTTACTGGCAGCGGACATGGTGAGATTGGTTAACTGGGAAAGTAAAAATCCGATTCCCACACCAAAAACCACGGTTGCAGGTATTATGTCTGCTATCTGAGTATTTATGTTAAATACTCCACCCAGTAAGTAGGTTCCCACGGCTGAAATCAGGAACCCAACCATTATAATATATTTAGATTCTAAAACGGATGATAGTTTCGCACCAAGGAGGGAGCAGATTAAAATAGTGATTGAAGCAGGTAGAAGGGTCAGACCAGTATTAAATGCATCGAGTTTGGTGACCTGCTGCAAGAATACAGGTATAATAAAAAGAAAGCCTGCCAGGGGGATTTGTTGTATAATGGAATTTATATTGCCCAGTCCAAATGTACGATTTTTAAGGAGTGATATGTCGGATAAGGGTTCTAAACCCTGGTTGATCCTTTTTTTCTGCCATAATAAGAAGATTGCAAAGAGAATTGCACCAGAACCAAACAGAATTGCTACATATTCCCAGTTTTGTGGTTTAGTCAGGAGTAAAATACCCATAACAATTAAAACCAGGGATATGATAGAAAGCACAGCCCCTACACTATCTAAATCTTTCCATTTCAGGGTTGGTTTTGATTCAGTTAAATAGTTCCTGAAGATCAGGATGGCCAGAACGAATACTAGTTCTGATCCAAACACCAGCCTCCAGCTAAGATAGGTGGTGAAGATTCCACCAACTATGGGTCCAATGGCTGCACCCACCGCTGCAATACCACCCCAAATTCCAAAAGCTGTAACCCTATCTTTACCTTCGTAACTGGATCCTACTATGGTGGTGGTGGCTGGTAAAATCATAGCTGCTCCAACACCCTCTAAAATTGCCCATCCAAGAAGGAGCATTCCTGCATTAATACTTAAAGTTGCTATAATCGTTCCTGAAGAATATATAAGTAATCCTAAAAGAAAAGTCTTCTTCCTACCAAGAATATCCTGGATTTTACTCCCTAAAAGCATGAAAGAAGCAATTATCAGGGCATATAATGCTATAATAGTTTGAATAGTTGATAACGTGGTGTTTAATTCTACAACCAGTGTGGTGATAGCCACATTCATGGCAGATGAATCTAAAACAATAATAAAAATTGCCATGCAAGCAATTAAAACCACACCCCACTTGTACTGATTCTCATTGGCCATTTGAATCCCCCTTATCTCGATAACCAAGCTTTTTAACTCTAATTTTACAAATTGAAAGATAATTTATGTGGATATTCTTTTATCAAAAATGGTAAATGTGGTTTAAAGAGATGATCTTTAGTTCATGCGGATGAACCATTTTTACTAATTAAACCACATTCTATCTGCACTCATAAAAACTTAGCTAAGATACCTCTAATATTACCATTACAATGCAGATTGTTTATTTAAATATCAAATTATATTCTGTTTCACTGATAACTCCTTTATCCTTTAAGAGTTTAGCTAATTTCTCTAACTTATCAGAGTTATCAGGTTGAGTAACAACTTCTGGTTGTTGTCCACCTTCTTTTTCTTCGAGTTCTTGATTAGCTATATTATTTGCCCTTGTCATTCGTCTTCTGGTCCTTCTTCTTGCTCCCCCACGTCCTAATGGTCCTAACTCTGGCATATCTTGTAACCTCCTTTTCATACAGTTTTGAAGTTCATATTACCTAAAATTTTCTATATTATAAAAGTATAAACAGTCTTAATTTTAAGATATTTGATTAGAATGGAATTGAGAATAGAAAATTTAAATAAATCATTGGTTTAAAAATATTATTAATTCAAATAGATTGTTGATATTTTTATAATTCTATATGCATTTACTTATGATTACTATGAATCCTTGAAGGGTATTATACTGGGATTGGTTAGAGTCTTTTGAATTCGCAGTGATTTTCAAGGGGCCTCGTAAAATTAAAGAAATTAAAATAGTGAATGGGGGAATGTAATGAATGTCTGAGGATACCAACCTTAGATCAAAAGCATATGTGGAAAAGAATGGGATGGGGTCTATTTTTAGGGTTAATCAGTACCATAGGAACATTCATTTTCATCCTCCTCATGAATCAGGGTCAAATTATGTTTCCTACCAGATCTAAACCAAAAAAGGGTCAGAGTATGTTTCCTGCTAGATCTAAACCAAAAAACGGGCACTGAACTGGAGTTAAAATTCATGAATCAGTAATATAAAATAATAATTGGGAAAAGTTATCTGAAGGAGGTTCTATGTCTAAAACAAACAAAAATAACAATCTAAAAATTAGTGAAAAGCTTTCGGGTAATAGTAAAAAAATTTCAGGAATATATGGGCAGATAAAGGAAAAATTAAGCAGTACAACAGGCACTGATGATGTGTCGAGTTCAGTTGACCAATCCCAGAATGAATATAACCAGCAGTTGTCAGAAGAATTGGAACTTACCACCAAAAGCGATCCCTACTTATTAGAGCTTGAAGAGAGATTTACTAATGTATCAAATGATTTAAACAATCTTGACAAAGATTTTATGGGGGAAGAGGAGAATTTTACTGGAAAAGAAGATAATAATATGAATATTAGTGAAACAAGTGATGTTATAAAGTTAGTTAATAAATCTGAGTATGGAGGAATGAGTGTTATGAGAATAAAAGAAAAAATTATTGGCAAAGAAGTTGTGGATGTTAATGCAAATGTAATTGGTAAAATAAAGGATGTAGATGTAAATTTCGAGAACAAAACCTTGCAGGCATTCATCATAGGTAAAGGCGGAATTTTGGAAGGTTTGGGAAGTTCTGGCAATGATATTATAGTTCCCCTTCATATGGTCATGGCTATTGGAGATAAAATACTCGTAAAAAGCGAAGCTCAACTATAAAATAAGCTATGGAAACAAATTTACACGGTTATGTGCTGAAATTAAAAAGGGGAGATGATACTTGGGGATTAGTATAGTTGAGTGGATAATGGAACGTAATCTGTTCTTTAATTATTTTCAGGTCCATTTTAACAATTCTAATTAATGTTATGGGCCTTTTTGCTGATTTTCTCGGCTGTAAATTTTTGATAGGGGAAGAGCTGTTACTCCATGAGCCACCACACTAATTAGTACAGTGATGAAAACCACCAATATGAAAGTATCCTCACCTGAAAATTCGGTTAATCTTTCCAGGGCATAAAGAGTCAGCACTACTGATGCCAATCCTCTGGGACCAAACCATCCCATGAATAATGCTGTATTAAAACTTATTTTAGTCCCAATTAGGGATATGGCTACAGGTAACATGCGGATAACAGTTAAACTTAAAATTGCATAGAGAATGATTTGCCAGGTGATATCAGGTATTAAACCGGCAATAACTATGCCTAAAATAAAAAAGAC
>Ga0334899_1003679_pt1 | contig 10567 bp, 9 predicted proteins | sample GraSluR3_MG_FD_207219 | JGI IMG/M metagenome (GOLD analysis project Ga0334899, IMG submission 207219) | Sludge microbial communities from methane-producing bioreactor in Wageningen University, Netherlands - Granular Sludge_8_08-R3 | ecosystem: Engineered > Bioreactor > Anaerobic > Unclassified ... | reverse complement strand
TATCACTAACGCGATAAACTACTGTATATTCTCCCATTTCAGCTGTATTTACATTATTTGTTACTTCAATACTAAAAGTAAGATCACCATCTTTATTATCATTTGCTGTTGCACCAGCATCTACATATTCATCACCTTGATTAATAGTTACGGGATTATCACCTAATAAAGTTATTACTGGCGGTATTAAATCTAAATCCTCACTATTTACTACCCGCATGTTTTGATATGTTCCATATGCAGTTAAACCATTCCATTTTCCTTTTCCTTCTATTACTATTTTTATTTTATCATCTTGCATTACGGTATAAATCTGATTATAATTATCAGTTCCTAATTTTAAATCAGTTGCCACTTTTTCTACATCAAGTTCTTCAATCTTAAAACTTGGATCTTCTAACAATTTATAATCAACTGCTTTTAAAACCATTTTGGCATCACTTAAAAATGCCTCCTTTGTTGCATTATTAATAATCCCACTTATAGTAGGAATTGCAATCGCTAATATAATAGCTAATATAACTATTACTGCTAATAATTCGATTAAAGTAAACGCTTTCTTTTTCATTTTATACCTCGCTTTTCTACTACTATTATTACTCTTAACATAACATCTTATTCTTTTAAAGTTAATAAATTATGTCACATTTTACGTTGGTAATTATTGGGGATAATTAAAAAAAGCAATTGTTATTCTTTGCTTTAATTCATTTATTTGTATAATCCAAAATGCATATTTAGTTTTTAATTCAACCTTTTTAAAACAACTCATTATAAGTTGCCTTAATTATTATAGATCTTCATTAATATTAATAATAACATTACTATACGTATCATTATTAAGAGCCACAACGATACGATATAAATGTGAAGTATCATCGGTACTAATCGTTCTTAATTTTTTTATATAATCAATTAACAAAAAATCAAAACCATAAGAATAAATATTAGAAATTAAATCATTTATATTAAAAGGCATTAAATATATTTTATCAATATTAGATACATTTTTTAATTCAGTATAAAAATTAGGACGACTAAATTCATAATTAGTAATATCTAAAAATTTACTTGTTCCTAAATCTGTAACTAAATCATTAAAATTTTCTTGTAAGACAAAATTTTTAATATTATTAGCAGTGTGAATAGATTGCACTGTATCATACTGAAAACTTTCTTCATAATTATATAACATTGTTGAAATTTGGCGATAAAACAAAATTAAAACTACTGCTACAATGGAAATGACAACAAATGTTTCGACTAAAAAGAAACCCTTTTTATTCAATTTTTTCATTAATTCACCTCATATTATTGATATATCTTTATTTATATTATATAATAATATTATAATTAATACTAGGGTAAAATAAGAAGAATAAATTTGGGGTGATAATGTGCTAAGAAATTTTGATTATGATAAATTACCCATTGTTGAAGTGGTTAATGAAATAATTTTAGATGCAGTAAAACGTGGTGCGAGTGATGTTCATTTTGATCCCCTAACTGAACATATGCGTGTTAGAATTAGAATTGATGGTCAATTAGTAGATTATACAGTTGTTCCTAATACATTAAAAAGAAATTTAGTGACAAGAGTTAAAATTATTTCTGGTATGAATATTACTGAAACAAGATTACCACAAGATGGTTCTGTTCAAACAATGTTAAAAGATGTGGCTTTAGATTTACGGGTTTCTTCTTTACCTACTAATGAAGGTGAAAAAATTGTAGTTCGAATTCTGGATTACTCAATGAGTCTTAAAGGTCTAGAGTACTTAGGCTTTAGCGAAAGTAATTATCGAAAAATGGTTACCATGATATCTAAACCAAATGGTATTATTCTTGTTACTGGTGCAACTGGTACTGGTAAATCAACTACAGTTTATGCGGTTATTCAAAAATTAAATAAAGAACATACTAATATTATTTCAGTTGAAGATCCAGTTGAAATGGACGTGCAAGGAGTTAACCAAGTACAAGTAAATAGTGAAATTGGTTTATCTTTTGCTAATATACTAAGATCAGTATTAAGACAAGACCCAAACATTATTATGATTGGTGAAATTCGAGATACAGAAACTGCTAGAATTGCTGTACGTGCTTCTATTACTGGTCACTTAGTAGTGTCTACTCTCCATACTAATAACTCTTTAAATACAATTGAACGTTTACTTGATATGGAGGTTGAACGATATTTATTAGCAAGCGCTTTAGAAGGAATTGTTTCTCAAAAATTAGCACGTCGTTTATGTCAAAAATGTCGTAAATTAAGACCAACTAATCAATATGAAAAAGATCTATTTAAAAAAGTACTTGGATTAGATGTTCCAGAAATATATTCGGCTGATAATTGTGATGAATGCAGTAATGGTTACAAAGGTCGTATTGCTATTCATGAAGTATTACTTATCAATCAAGAAATAAGAGATGCAATAGCAGGAGGAACTAGTAAAGAAAAATTAAGAGAATTAGTTTATAAAGCCGATGTAACAACTTTATTACAAGATGGCTTGGAAAAAGTAAAAAATGGTTATACAACTTGTGAGGAAGTATTAAAATTAATTGAATTGGATGATGACTTAGAAGGAAATACAAAAGATTATCGTTATAATTTAAATACCGCTATTAAAGAAAGTAACATTAGTAAAGAAAGTGGTAATTTAAAGGTTGATGAAAATATAAATTTAGGTGCCAACGAAGAAGTACCAATAGAAGAAACTGAAATATTAAATTAAAAAAGCAAGGTTTTATGCCTTGCTTTTTTTAATTTAATAGTTAGTAATTTGTTCTATTTTCAAACCAACTTCTAACCCATTTAAATCATATATATCTTTTAAATTAGTTGTTTGAATTAAATTAATAGCTAAAGTTTCTGCTTTAATAAAATCAAGATGATGTTTAAGAACTTGATTAAATGATTCATCTGCTTCATAATAAATGTTTATACGATCACTTACATTAAAATCAAGATTCTTTCGCATTTGTTGTACTTTTGATATTAATTCACGAGCAATTCCTTCATTAATTAAATCTTCATTTAAATCAGTATTAATAATAATAAATAAATTATGTAACATGCCTGCATTAAAGCCAGTTTTCGCTTTAATGCGAATATCAACCATTTCGTTATTTATTTCATAATCAGTTCCATCAACTTCTAAAGTAATAACATTATTATTATTTAATGCTTCGATCTGTTCATTAGTTAAAATTGATAGCTTATTAGCAAATAATTGAATTTTATTTTCGAAGATGGGACCTGCTACACGATAATTAGGTTTAATTTCGAAATTCATATATTCCTTTAAATCAGAAACATATGTTACTTTTTGAACATTTAATTCTTCTTTTATCAAATCAGTTAAATTATCAATTACTACTTGATGCTTCGCATCAATAATAACTTCTGATAATGGTTGCCTAACTTTTATTTTGGCTTCTTCTCGTGCCCAACGGCCAAGTGTAATTAACTGACGTACTAAATCCATTTTAGTTTCTAATTTTTCATCAATTAAGTTTTCATTAACAAGTGGAAAATCGGCTAAATGAACTGATTCTTCATTAGTTAATTTTTGATACATTTCCTCAGAAATAAAAGGGACAATTGGTGCTATTAATTTTGTTAAACCAACTAATACTTCATAAGTAGTATTATAAACCGCTTTTTTATTAGCATCTAATTCACTAGCCCAAAATCTTCTACGATTTCGTCTAATATACCAATTTGATAAATCTTCATTAACAAATTCACTAATTAAACGAGTTACTTTGGTTAAATCATACTCTTCATAATTATGACGGACATCTTTAATTAATTGATTATATTTTGATAATATCCATTTATCAATCTCTTCTCTTTTATCATAAGGAACAGTAAATTGACGTGGATCAACATTATCAGTATTAGCATAAAGTTCAAAAAAACCATATGTATTTTTTAAAGTGTTAAAAAATTTCGATTGTACTTCTTTTAATTCATCTAAATTAAATTTAGTTGGGTTCCAAACTGGTGATACATATAATAAATACCATCTTAATGCATCCGCTCCATATTTTTCAAATAATTCAAATGGATTAATCGCATTACCTCTTGATTTACTCATTTTTTGACCATCTTTATCCAATAATAAATCATTTACTAAGACACTTTTATATGGACTTTTACCAGTAACAAAAGTTGAAATAGCAATTAAAGAATAAAACCAACCTCTAGTTTGATCAATTCCTTCACATATATAATCAGCAGGAAATTGTTCTTTAAATATATCTTCATTTTCAAATGGATAATGGTATTGAGCAAATGGCATACTACCGGAATCAAACCAACAATCAATTACCTCTTTTACTCTACTCATTTTTTTATTACATTTTGGACATTTTATGTGAATATCATCAACATAAGGTCGATGTAAATCGATTGACATGTCAATATCTTCGATTGCTTTTTCCATTAATTCTTTTCTAGAACCAATGCTTTCAATATGACCACAATCACATTTCCAAATATTTAATGGTGTTCCCCAATAACGATTACGGGAAATTGCCCAATCTTTTAAATTTTCAAGCCAATTACCAAATCTTTTTTCGCCAACAAAACTAGGAACCCATTTTACACTATTATTATTTTTAATTAATTGATCTTTTAATTTTGACATTTCAATATACCAACTAGGTTTTGCATAATACAATAATGGAGTATGACAACGCCAACAATGTGGGTAATTATGTTTAATTCGCTCTTTTTTAAATAATTTATCATTTTCTTTTAAATATTTAATAATTTCTTCATCAGCATCAATTACAAATTTGCCTTGCCATAATCCCTCTATAAATTTACCGTCTTCACCAACTGGATTTAAAACTGGTAAATCATATTGTTTTCCTACTTGATAATCATCCTCACCAAAAGCAGGTGCCATGTGAACAATACCAGTTCCATCTTCTAAAGTTACAAAATCAGCTAAAGTAACATAAAATGCTTTTTTGTCTACTTTTAAAGATGGTATTAATTGTTCATATTCAATATATTCTAATTCCTTACCTTGGTACTTTTGTAGAACTTCATATTCATTACTCAATATTTTTTCTGCTAATGATTCCGCAATAATAAATTGATAATCCCTACTTTTTACTTTTACATAAGTAGCTTGCGGATTTACTGCTAAAGCAACATTAGAAATTAAAGTCCATGGTGTTGTTGTCCATACTAAAAAATAAGTATCTTCATTAACCATTTTCATTGGTACAATCACTGTATCAACTGATACATCTTGATAACCAGATGCTACTTCATGAGTAGAAACACCAGTACCACAACGTGCACAATATGGGAGTACTTTATGCCCTTCATAAATTAAACCTTCTTCGAAAAATTTCTTTAAAATCCACCATTCAGTTTCAATATAATTATTATGATAAGTAATATAAGGATTTTTTAAATCAATAAAATATCCCATTTTTCTTGTCATATCAGCAAAAGCTTTTTCATTACGAAAAACTGATTCTTTACATTTTTCATTAAAAGCTTCAATTCCATATTCTTCAATTTCATTTTTACTTTTTAAACCTAATTCTTTTTCCACTTCAATTTCAACTGGTAAACCATGTGTATCCCAGCCAGCCTTACGTACTACTCGGTAACCACTCATAACCTTATATTTACAAATAGTATCTTTTAAAACCCTTGATACTACATGATGAATACCTGGCATCCCATTAGCAGTAGGTGGCCCTTCATAAAAAACAAAGTTTTCTTTGCCTTTACGATTAATAATAGTCTTATTTAAAATATCAATATCTTCCCAATGCTTAGATATTTTATCTTCAATTTTACTCACTTTACCTTTTTCTAAACTAGTAAATATTTTTGTCATTTCTTATTCCTCCTTATATAAAAAAACATCCTTAAATAAGGACGTTTATACGCGGTACCACCTTAGTTCATAATAAATAAATATTATGCACTTATTTTTATAACGCAATGGCGTTCTTTTCTACTAATTTCAAAAAGAAACATTAAGGGTGATCTTTATTTTATTATTTTAATTGGCTCTCACCATATCCAATTCGCTTCTAAAAATGATAAAATAACGTCCCTCGCACTTGTTTTAAATATCTAATACTTCGATATCATCAATTATTTCTAATTGTGATTCAATCATATCTCTTAAACGTCGTTTAAAAACCGAAATGTTTTTACGCATTAAATTAGTTTGATATTCAGTTTTTTCGGCTCTTAATAAAGCTTCATTAATAATTCGATTAGCATTTTTACGAGCTTCATTAATTATTAACTCACTTTCTTGTTTTGCCATTCTTCTTATTTGTTCACCACTATCTTGAGCCGCTACAATAGTTTTATTTAAAGTCATTTCAATCATTTTATAACGTTCAATTTGAGCTGATAAATTTGTAATATTAGCCTTTAACTTCGTTATTTGATCATCACGATCTTTTTTTTCTAAAACCATTTTTTCAACTTGACCAATAACATCATCTAAAAAGGTATTTACCTCTTTTGGATCATAGCCACGAAGTGTTCTTTTAAATTTTTGCATCTAATCACCTCGACACTATAGGTAATATTTTAACACTTTTATTTTTGTATTACAATACCTATATTACCATTCTATATCAATATCACTATTATCGTGAATTTTTGCTTTATCTTCATCCCCTGTTATTTTACCGTCTACTTTTATATTTTTTGGTGCACATAAGAAAATACCCCCACCAATTTTTTGTAAATCACCACCAATAGCATATACTGTACCACTTAAAAAATCAACAATTCGTTTTGCTTGATCGGTAGTTACCCGTTTTAAATTAACAACAACAGTATGGCGGTTTTTTAAATGATCTGCAATTTGCTGTGATTCCGAATAAGCTCTAGGCTCTAATAAAATTAATTTACGCCCTTCTCCTTCTTCTATCATCGCTTCTTCCGCATTCATATTATAAAACTCATCTTCATAAGAAGTACCTTCAATAATTTCATCACTATTAAATATCTTTTTAAAATTAAATCCCATTTATTAGCCTCCATCCTAAGTAATAATTACTATTGTAATAATTTTATCATATCTATAAGAAAATGCAAATAATATAATTATTAATTGTAAAATTATTTAGTTACTATTTATTATACATTAAGTATAGCATTTTTACTAATATTAAGCAAGTAAATACCTATTTTCATTATATGTATAAATAAAAAAAAACTACTAAATAGTAGCTTTTTCTTGTTTTTTAATTACTTTAATATTATTATCTAATTCTTCTTCCTCATGAGCAGCAATAAACTTAATAAACGGGTTTAAATCACCACTAATCGCATATTCGTTAATTAAATCATAATATTCATCTCGTTCTACTCGTTTAATATTAATTGGTAAAAAACCATAACTCATTAATTGATAATTCATAATTAAACGACTAGTTCGTCCGTTGCCATCAATAAATGGATGAATCTTTAAAAATTCAGTATGGGTATATGCCGCTAATTCAATTGGATTCATTTTTGACTCTTTAATTTTATGATAGAATTGTTTTAATTGTTCTTGTGCTTCGTCATAACTAGGTGGCATATATTTAGCACCCGGAATAAAAACATTAATCATCCGATAAACACTACCCATCATAATATTTTTCATTAATAAACGATGAATTTCTTTAATAATGTCTTCACTTAATTTTTTTTCTTCATTAATACAATTTTTTATATAATTAAAAGCTTGATTATGATTAATAATTTCATTAATCTCACGACTATTTTTATCTATATTTGTTAATTCACCAGTTAAAATTAATTTAGTTTCTTTTAAAGTTATAGTATTATTTTCGATGGCGGTAGAATGATGATTATAATTTAATTTAAAATCATTTTCATATTTTTCTCTTAAATCAATAGCAATTTTTTCAAAATTCTTTTGTACATAATCTTTTTTATCAACTAGTTTTTGATAATCCATTTGAATTACCTCCTAATCTAAAATTATTATAGCATACTTCTTTTTAAAAATCTAATTTTAAAATATTAAACGTTTTTCAATATAAGGTTTAATCTCATCAACATGAATTGTTATTTGTTCCATAGTATCACGATTACGAATAGTAACTGTATTATTATTTAAAGTGTCGTCATCAATAGTAATTACAAAGGGTGTACCGATAACATCTTGCCTTCGATATCGTTTACCAATACTACCACTTTCATCATAACTAACCATAAAATATGAATTAAGATTTTTATATATTTCTTTTGCTTTAACACTATGGTTTTTTTTAATTAATGGTAATATTGCACATTTATAAGGTGCGATAGCAGGATGAAATTTTAATATTTCTCTAGTTTCCCCATTTGGTAAAGTTTCTTCTTGATAACTATCACATAATATTGTTAAAACCAAACGATCAACCCCTAAACTCGGTTCAACTACATAAGGAATATATTTTTGATTAGTTTCACTATCAAAATATTCTAAATTTTGATTAGAATATTTTATGTGTTGTTTTAAATCATAATCAGTACGAGAAGCAACACCCCATAATTCACCCCAACCAAAAGGAAATTGATATTCAATATCAGTAGTAGCATTAGAATAATGACTTAATTCTTCCCTTTGATGATGTCTTAATCTAATCTTTTCCTTGTTTATATTTAAACTATATAACCAATTAGTACAATAATCTTGCCAATACTTAAACCATTCCAATTCAGTTCCTGGTTGACAAAAAAATTCTAATTCCATTTGTTCAAATTCACGAGTTCGAAAAGTAAAATTACCTGGTGTAATTTCATTACGAAAACTTTTACCAATTTGACCAATACCAAATGGTAATTTTAAACGCATACTTCTTTGAATATTTAAAAAATTAACAAATATTCCTTGCGCTGTTTCCGGTCGCAAATATATTTGTGTACTTTCATCCGCAATTACTCCTTGATGAGTTTTAAACATCATATTAAATTGACGAATATCAGTATAATTTAATTTTTGACAATTTGGACAAACAACATTGTTTTCTTTAATATAATTCATTATCGCTTCATAAGACCATCCCGCCACATTAACTTCAGCATTTGTACATTCTTCTATTAATTTATCAGCCCGATGACGAGTTTTGCATTCTTTACAATCAATTAAAGGATCATTAAAACTAGACACATGCCCACTTGCTTCCCAAACTTTCGGATTCATTAAAATAGCACTATCCATGCCTACATTATGTTCATGTTCTTGAATAAACTTTTGCCACCATGCTTTTTTAATATTATTTTTTAATTCAATTCCTAAAGGACCATAATCCCAAGTATTAGCTAATCCGCCATAAATTTCACTACCTTGAAAAATAAAACCATATTGTTTACATAAATTAATAATTTTATCCATTTTTAGTCTCCTTTTCTTATTATAAATAAAAAACTTTTAAAATAATATAAGGACGAGTTTCCCCGCGGTTCCACCTTATTTATTCTAAAAGAATCTCTCTTTCATTATAGCTCCGAAGTTGCCAACTTCATCATCACTTTACTATCTACAGTTTATTATACTAATTAACATTTGTCAATTGTAATTTATTATCTCTTTAGAATAAACGACTCACTCTACTCTTTTCCACATATATACAGTTACATATGGTTGCATTACATTATGGGCATTATCCTCCCCAGTTGAATCAATTGTTAAGGAATGGGTATGTGAACCAGCAGAATTAAGACTTAATGTATGAGTATAATCACCGTTTTCTAATATATGAGAATTTGCTGAACCATTAGGAGTAGAAGAAGAATATTGTTCTCTTCCTGAAACTCCGTTAGTTAGAATACTGGATAGAGGAGGTGAAGAACCATGTACTTTTAAATTGTGCCCATGACTACCTGCGCTACCTGCACTTCCTGTATGAGTATGACTGCCAGCTGAAGTTACACTCCCTGTATGACTATGAGATGGTAATTCAGCTATTGACAGTGAATGTATATATTCACCACCTATTTGATCAATAGTAAATGTTTTTTGAACACTATTTTCATCAGTTCCCGTTCCAACTCCAACTAAAGTTCTTCCTTCTCCATATGCTACCCATATACCACCAAATAATTCCGATGGATCGGTATCTTCTAATGATAAATATATTGAGCCAATTGGATAAATTGTCGTCCCAATATTATCTATTTGCTCTTGTAACTCAGATAACATAGTTGTTGTTATTGGGTTATTTGCTACGCTTCCATCTTCGTTTATTGCGCATACTCCTTCTTCTATATTTAAAACAAATATCTTACTACTTGTTTTTCCTTTACACGCACAAAAATAGTCGTTGCAAATGCTTAAATCAGTATCACCATCATTATATATACGAACAAATCCTGATGTTGGCGCTTCACCATTAAACTCGAGTTTTTCACCAGTATCTGCTTCTCCTCTTAAATCATTGTCAAAAGAAAATGTATAAGTATCTATCATATTTTGATTGGCACCTTGAAAAATTCTAACACTTTTTATTAATCCATGCGCAGTTGCTTCAAAACTATTTTTCCAACATTTTCAATTATACCGGTTAT
>Ga0334899_1003675_pt1 | contig 10579 bp, 8 predicted proteins | sample GraSluR3_MG_FD_207219 | JGI IMG/M metagenome (GOLD analysis project Ga0334899, IMG submission 207219) | Sludge microbial communities from methane-producing bioreactor in Wageningen University, Netherlands - Granular Sludge_8_08-R3 | ecosystem: Engineered > Bioreactor > Anaerobic > Unclassified ... | reverse complement strand
CTCACTATCAATACGGCTTTCGCAGCATAAACGCTTATTGATTATGCTATTGAGAAAGTGCGCGGCCTTAAACCGTGAGGCCATGAAATATCGCCGGGGAAATTACACACTAATATGGACTTGACTCGCATTTTTTTTTATTTTACTCGCATTTACCGCATATCCTCCAAGAAGATATGCAGTATAAGTCCAACTACTTCAATAATATACTCAATTCTATTTTTCTAATAAAATAAACTCCTCAGCTAAGGGGTAAGACGCATAGTATAGAACCGTGAGCAAAAAATGAGAACCTATACATCAACATCGAATATGTTGATGTATAGGTTCTCTCTCAAATTACAACCCTTCTGTTACAGTAATAACATTTTCGCAATATTTCTTTAATGCTTCGTCATTCACTTCCACCCCAAGTCCAGGACCCTTTGGAACTTGTACACAACCATCTTTAAATTTAAATGTTGTATCTTCAGTCAGCATGTTATCTACTAGCATATAAGTCCCGAATAAGCAAGCAGCATATGGCCAAACATTAGGAGTTGATGCATAAAAATGTACACCTCCAGCGGAACCAACACCGGTTTCCGTTGTACTTCCAATAAATACTTTAAGTCCTGCTGCCTCTGCAATATGTGCTATACGCTTGGCGCCAAAGATCCCTCCAGCCTTAGGCATTTTTATATTAATAACGTCTGCTGCATTTTCTTTAACTATTCTCATTGCATCATATTGTGAGAAAACACTTTCATCAGCTAAAATAGGCGTATCAAGTTTCTTCGTTAATTCCGCCATACCTTGAATATCCCATTTTGGCATAGGCTGTTCAATTAATGCTATGTCATATTCCTCCAACCGTCGCAATATTTTTAAAGCGTCACTGATTAATTTGTATCCTGCATTAGCATCAACCTGTATTTTCACTTCATCACCTACTGCTTTGCGTATTGCAACTACGTTAGCAATATCCTGTTCTATACGCTCTGGCTGACCTATTTTAATTTTTAGATATTTACAACCTGTCTCTTCTATTATTCTTAAGGACTCCTCAACCATTTCCTTTGTATTGCCTTGACTTACAGGAATCTTTATCGGTACTCTGTCATGATACAAACCTCCTATCAGAGAATAAACAGGTTTTCCTACTGCTTTTCCCATCAAATCATGAAGAGCAAAATCGACAACTGTACGAGCATGGTAATTTTCTGGCAGCAACGCATCAAACTCATAGTTTATGTTTTCCAAATCGAAAGGATCTTTCCCGATTAGTGTGGGGCCATAGAACCTTTCTAAAGCAGCCGTTACACTCCAGGTAGTTTCGTGCTGATGTGGATTATTGGGTCGGGCTTCCCCATATCCCACTATGCCTTCATCTGTATAGATTTTTGCCAATACATGGAACCCCCATTTCATATTGGGTCCGCCTACATAGCCTCGAGAAATTTTAAAAGCTCTTTTATACCTTAGTTTTGTTAACGGATAAATCTCTACTTTTGTTATTTTCAAAAATAACTCCTCCCTTTAATAGTATTTGTACCGTATATTGCATAAGGCTTGCTGTTTGAAATATACATAACCTTTTTAACTCACACACTGCATTTCCCGCTGTTCTATTTATAAACGAACCCTACTAAGTCCTTTACGTTTTGTTCGTGTTCAAACATAAGTATTCTTTCTTTTACCCTATTTGCAGTTTCTAAAGACATATATTCTTTTGATAGCAGGAAAAACTTTTTCTCAAGTTCGGCCTTCGTTGGAGAGTTTTCAGGATGGCCTTTTGCTGCATCAACTCTCGTGTTTACTACTTCTCCTGACCGAAGTTTTACAGTAGCAGTGCTTGATCTTAGTTTAGGAAATGTAGCATCCAATTCTTTACTAGGATGCACACTAATTTTTCTGACTAATGATCCGACTTTAGAATCTTTTAGATTTTCATCGTTGAACCTATTAGGTAGCAAATCCCCATATATCAAAACCATAGCAGCAGAAAACGGTATGCTAAATTTCATTTCTGCCCCTTCCTTTAGGTCTTCGCTTTTTCCTACAACTTCATATGCATAAGTTTGCACTCCTATTTCGACATATTCAACATCTTCAGATTTGAAGGAGTGCTTGCGTTGTAAGTCGAGTAAAGCATCAGCGGATGAGTGAATTAGACCACAAGCCGCGTGAAACTTAAAATATACGTCCAGAACCAAATACTCTTCTCCCAATCCTCTTAATGCTTTATCTTCATCCCACTTGCCACACATAGCATTAAAGAAACCTTTTTGTCCTTCCAAACTCTTTTTCGGGCTCTGCATTCCATTTGCTGCTAAAAGAGCAGATAGTAATCCGTTATAAGCTGCTTTACCTGCATTAAATGGCTTACTCATTACTCCAGAATTCATTACCTCCAGAAGACCGGAGGCCTGGATGCATGCAAGGCCGATTGCATTTTGCATTTGTTCTTCATTCAGCTTTAATAGTTTCGAGCATCCAATTGCAGCACCGATTGTTCCACAGGTTCCGGTTGTATGAAAACCACGTTTTGACTGGTGCTCTGGTTGCATAACTGTGCCAATTCTACACATAATCTCATAAGCTGCGACAGCAGCCGTAATAAATTCCCTGCCAGTACAATGCAATGTTTCAGCTAAAGCAAACATAGCAGGTAAAATTGTAACAGCAGGATGACTAATTGAGCCTTTATGGCCGTCATCCATATCCAAATAATGGCTTATCGTTCCATTGATAAGTGCAGCATTAAGAAGATTCGTTTTTTTATCGCAGCCTAAAACGGTAGCTTCTCCATTTCCTGCCGACAATAAAACTTCTTTTAGTTTTAATGAGCCCGGGCATTCGCATCCTGCAACACTTACTCCGATAAAATCCAATAAAATATACTTAACTCTTTCAACTACCTCTTCCGGCAAATCTTCAAAACGTAATCCTACAGCAAAGTTGGCGTAAGTTTCAGATAATGTCTTCATTGTAATTACCTCGCAAATTATTCGATATTTAGGAGCTTTCTTGGGTTTTTTGAAATCATCATTCTAATATCTTCATCCGATATGCCTCTTTCCTGCATCATACGAATGAAGACCCGTAGTCCTTCTGCCGGATAGAAATTATCTATTTGCCCCATATCAGTAGCCATAACACACTTTTCTGGACCAACAGCTCTGATAGCTTCAACAAAATCATCTGGTTTTATCAAAGGAAGGTGCGGAGTTGCGAAATTAAAACACTGTTCCATATAAGCTCCTCGCTCTGCCGCTTCTTTTTGTTCTTTTGGCCCCATACCTACAGATCTATTCTGTGGATGATTGACCAGAAACTTTTTTACACCAACTTTATTAGCTACATCTAAAAGGGCCATAACTTCTGTATAATACATATGTCCAGTAGCTAATATCGCATCCGCTTTAGCTATCGATTTGCAGATTTCTATTACCTCGGTTAGAATCTCCCCTGGATTGTCAATACCATCTTTAAAAATACTCAGTTTATCCGCATAATGCTTGTTTCGCACTTTCCAATGTGAAGCCGATGAAGAGGTGGGAAACCATACTATCTTTGCACCTCTACCTAGGGCCTTTTCTACTGTTTCGGGATTGAAACCACCTATGCTTTGATTTAATGTTATGCCTCCATATAAAGTAACACCTTCAATAACCTTATTTGCCGTCAAAGCAATATCTGCTGTAATAGTATCATGTGCTTTTATTACCACTGCTGACATTCCGCAATCTTTAGCCTGCTGTGCTGCTTCATAAGAATCAAAGATTCTTTCTTTTGTATCTGGATTCACGTGCACATGCATATCAATAGCGCCCTTTAAAAGGTCTTGTGCTCTTAACAATGAACCCACTCCTTTCTATAAATTATTAAATTTCTACTAAATCCATTTATCTACTGCAACAACAGCCAACCATGAGATGAAGAACATAAGCCTTCAAATATTTCTCCAATAGTAGCTCCACAATTAAGAGCAGACTCGATTTCAGAATCTAATATATCATACTTGTGGTTAATCAATAGCACCGACGCTTTTATAATATGCTCATATTTTTCGGGCAGAACAAAGTCAGATTCTAAATACTCTTCAAATGCTTCATAAATTCTTTCAATTCCATCAAGATCAATCTTGTGAGTTACTCCCTTTGATAGACTCGATATTTTTCCGGTTTCCATTTCTCTGAAGATCTCTGCCAATACAGGTAGTGACATTGTCAATACATGTATTCCTCCCGGCTCTGCAGCCGTAAGGATACCGGCAAATAATTCTTCCTTTGTAGCTCCGTGAGATATTGCTCCCTTAAAATGAGTATACAGTCCTCTTGAGTATCCACTTGCAGCATCGATAGCACAGATACAGATCTCCTTAATCTTGCCAGGTAGTAGAGAGCGTTCATGAAGCATATGCATATGCAACCAATGAAAGTATTCTAAATACTCAGGGTCATGCTCTGCAATTAGTTTCCTAGAAAGAACAGTTCTACCCGTATACGTCGGTCTATCGTGCAGAACTTTTTCCATTATCTTATTAGGCCTTGGCCTCTTCTTCATTTGCAAGTATCACCCTCTTTACATCCTCCACTATTTTCGTTCTCTTCTTTCCACTCTTTATATACCTCATCCAATATTGGTAATGATATTGACAAAATATGAATCCCGCCTGGCATAGAAGCAGCCTGCAAGCCTTCAAAGATTTCTTCATAAGTCGCCCCTGCAACCAGAGCACCTTTAATATGGATTCGTAGCCCACGTTCATAAGCTGTAGCTGCATTGACTGCACATATTATGATTTCCTTTATCTTAGTACTAAGATTATTCCTTTCATACAGAACGTGCATATGCATGCGATGGAAATGTTCTAAATACTCCGGGTCTTCTTCTGCAATTAATTGTCTTGAGAGTGAAGTCCTTTTTACATAAGTAGGCCGATCACGCTTTATCATTTCCATTAGTTCTTTTGCTCGTTGCTTTTTATTATCTGACATACATACTCCCTCCCGAATTAAATGATTAATGCTCCAAAAAAGTAATCCATCTTACTCCATTGCTTCGATAATTGCAGAGGTCATTTCTTTTGTTCCAGCAGTACCACCCAAATCTTGTGTTAAATGCTTCTTTTCAACCAAGACTTTATCAATGGCTTTCCTTATATGATTAGCAGCTACTTTCGCCTTCGGCAAGCCATTCTTATTGCCTAAGTATTCCAGCATCATAACTCCCGAAAGAATACCAGCCATTGGATTCACCCTGTCTTTTCCCTTCCATTTCGGTGCGGAACCGTGAACCGATCTGAACACTGCCCAGTTATCACCATATTCTCCGCTAGGACCTACTCCCAAACCACCGCAAATACCGGTAGTCTGGCCCGAAATGGCATCGCCATACATGTTAGTGGTCGCAATGACATCGAACCTTTCCGGTTGTTTCATCAGTTGGTACGGAAGCACATCAGTATGCATATCCTCTAAAGTGCAATCAGGGTATTCTTTTGCTACTCTCCTAAATGAATCTACAAACATACCAAATGCTTTGTTCAGTACATTGTCCTTGTGTACAACCACAACATGTTTCTTTTGATTCCTTTCCCGGGCCAACTCAAATGCAAAGTGTGCAATTTTTTCTGATGCAGCCCTGGAAATCCGCACCTCTGCTGTAACAACACCGTTTCCTAAATCCGCCTCACGCCCCATCCATAAACCTTCGGTTTGCTCCCTTACCAAAACCAGATCTATGTCAGGCTTCAGGCTAAAAACATTAGGAAGCGTTTTTGATGGCCTTACATTTGCATATATACCATACCTTTTTCGGATCACAGGAAAAGGCGTATATATTCCCCGTGGAAAATCGCCACCTGATGTAGCAATGTATATCATTGCATCTGTAGTATCAAATACCTCTAATGCCTTTTCACTTATTCCACCATGCGTAACGCCGTCAAGCTCTACGCATGCCTTTGTTTCTTTCCAGACATCGTGTCCGATGTTTTCGTAAATATACTCTAATTTCATCTCATCCTTAAAGTACTTTTCGGCATTCTCAAGTACTGCCATAACCGAATCCATGCATTCATAGGCTATACCATCACCGGGTGTTACTGCGATCCTTAATGTTTTCATAATTTCTCCTCCTTACTATACTAAGAGTTGTAGTATTAAGTACTTAACTTCAAATCATGCTCTTGTCATGTCTGATTGAATGATAGACAAGCTTTTCACATTATTATTGTGAATGGCTTAATGTATAATTCTAAACGGCTGCTTTTACTTTCTGATATCTAATAAATTGGTATATAAGAACAGATATCAGGATTGCGATAGCAATGTAGTTCGTTACCGATATTGTAGCAATTAGCAAAAACGCCGCAATAAAAGTTAATACTCTAACTGGCTTCTGTAATTTAATAAACAGAAAACCTCGCAATGAAACAGATAAAAGTAGACTAGCTAAAACACAACAGACAATATCTGCAATGATCGAGTAGGTGCTAACACTGGAAAGCATTAATACACCAGGTCGCAAAGCAAACATAAACGGTACAATAAATGGTCCCGGTAGTCCAAGCAAAAAACCTTTTTTGGCAGTTTCCCAGACATTACCCTGTGATATGCCTGCCGCAGTATATGAGGCTACACAAACCGGTGGAGTTAGATTTGAGATGATTGCTCCATAGAGACAAAATAAATGTGCCACCACCTCATGCACACCCATTCGTACCAATGAAGGAGCCAAAAGTGCAGCTGTAGTTATATATGCTGCAGATGTGGGTAATCCCATTCCCAAAACCACAGCAACAATCCACACCAACATCAAAGCAACAATAAGCTTACCACCAGCTAAACCCGTTATTACAATAGCGATCTTAAGACCTAGTCCTGTTATTGTTATTGTACCTATTACTATACCAGCTGTTGCCGTTGCCGCCGCAACAGTTAACACTGATTTCCCACTGGCCCTCAGGATTTCTAGAAACTTTCTTATATTATTGATTCGGTTTTCCGATTCTTTCGAGAACCATGAAATTATAACTGTAGCTACAATTGAATAAATAGCACTGCGGAAAACGCTTCTACGTATAATTAACAAGAAGAAAAGCAACACTGCTATCGGAATTAAATTCCACCAACCTTCTTTAAGAGTTTCACGGATGGATGGCATATTCTTAGCCGGTTGCATACCTCTTTTTTTTGCTTCTAAATGTACGGAGATGCCCACCCCGATGTAATAAATAAGCGCTGGTATTATAGCATATGAAACCAATCTTAAGTATGGTATCTCAAGTGTTTCACAGATAATAAAAGCTGCTGCTCCCATTACCGGAGGCATGATTTGTCCTCCCGTAGAAGAAATCGCTTCAATTGCGCCGGCTGTCTCTGCATCAAAACCTTGCCTTTTCATCAATGGTATCGTAAAAGCGCCAGTAGTAACTACATTGGCAGGTGGAGAGCCAGAAATCATTCCAAAAAATCCGCTGGCTAATACCGCAGTCAAACCTGAACCGGATGAAGTTCGCCCTACAAGGGAGTATGATAACTTGATAAAGTAATCACCAAGCCCGGTTTTTTCCATAAATTTACCAAATATTATGAAAATAACCACATAAGTTGAAGCAGCTCCTAATGGTGTTGCAAAAATTCCACTTGTTCCTAAATACAGGCCATTTATAGCCTGAGCAATAGAGATATTAGGATGACCCAAAAACCCTCTTATGTTTTGTCCAAAGAAAGTGTAAAGTAAACAAACAACAGGCAAAACGATTATTGGTATACCTATTTGCCTTCTTGCAAATATTAGAATTAATACAACTGCAATGCTGCCAAAGATTATATCAATTGTATTTGGTTCGCCAATTCGATAAGGTATATTTGTATAATCTATTATTATATAACCCATAACTATAATAGATAAAACTACTAAAATGAAATCCCATGATAATAGTTTCAATTTATTCTTTTTTAATATCGGCAAGTCTAGGAACCCAATTACTAGTGCCATCATGATAAACGCAGCCCTATGCTGGAGAGCTGCAGGCATACCAAAAGCCGAAGTATAAATATGATATGCTGCTAAAAAAGTAGCAACCGCTATTGATATTTTACCGTATATTCCTAGTACATTGGTTCGAAGTGTACCTCCCATATGAGTCACCCCTTAATCTATTAAATATTGGTTATTGGAATAGCTTGTCATGATGTTTGAACAAGCTATTCCGTATTTTTTCCAATAGAGCGTACCTGTTTACGATTTATATATCACATGAATAGAAACGTCTTTTATTTTAATTCAGGTGGGTAGGATTCTTCTAAAAGGTCTATTCCCATTTCTTCATAATATCTGATTGCACCAGGATGTAAATTAGGAGTGGTATACCCGGTTACTACCCCCGTAATATCAACATAGTTCATTGCAGGGTTGGAGTCCCATAATTCCTCAACATTATCCATACATATCTTAGTAAGCCTGTATGCGAGGTCTTCATCCATATCTTTATTTACAAAAATAACATGGTAATCTGCGACTACTCCATTTATTGTTTCATCCATCCAACTATAGGTCCCAGCTTCAATTGTTCTCTTTCTAAAACCCCATTCTTCAATACATTTGCCTATGAGCTCATCCTCTAATTCAATTAACCGGATATCATTATCTGCCGCCAGTTGTTCCACTCCACCGGTCGGCATCGCTGAATAATATGAAGCTACTTCGATGTTTCCATCCTGCATGGCAGTAGCTTGTTCTTCATAGGACAAATACTGAACGTTAAAATCATTATAGGAAATGCCGGCACTCTTTAGTACCATATTTACATATACTTCACAACCACTTCCCGCCGGTCCTACAGATACTTTTCTCCCTACAAAATCTTTAACTGAGTAAATATCAGAATCCGCTTTTACGGCAAATTGCAGTGCGTGTTTCATAACATATTCTTTTCCGTGTAATACTATTAGAGTACGACAATTATCTATCTGTCGTTCAAAAGGTTCCTCTCCTCTTTCTGCAAGCTTAAAATGCATTTGATTTGCAATACCGATATCAATATCACCATTGGAAACCGTTTTAATATTTTCTATTGATCCACCACTAACTTGAGCCGTAACAAAGAGATTTGAATCGTATCTTGGAATGAGCTCAGACATTGCAGCTCCTATTGGGTAATAGGTTCCAGTTGCACTAGCAGTACCAATTGCCAGATTGTAGTAATCGTCAGAAGCATCATTTTGGTCTTCAGATGCACCACTACTACTACATCCTATTACAAGCAATAGAAGCGCAAAAATACATGAGAATGCTATTGACTTTTTGAAACCTTTTCTGTTAAGAGCCATGTTTTTACCTCCTTTTTTAATATGTTTTTATAACGCATACTTCTTTGTTATTGTCCGATAACCACCTCCTTTATCAAGAGTTTTTAACTCTGCTGTAAACAATAATCAACTGTCAAATCCTAATTGCGTTGATTAATCGTAATTTTCTGTTCATAAATATATACCTAATTACCTGTTTAAGAGCTCGATACTAATATATTTTTTCTTTTAAAATCTTCAAATGATTATTACTCTTTTCTCTATTCTATTCCAATAAATAAATGGTTATAATGCTAACCCTATTAATGATGGCACTCTAAAGATTATTTGAATATTTGTTCTCTGCTAATAATTATTCTATCATAAACGCCTCTATTTCAAGCTACTAATTATTGGTTTTTATCAATGAAAGTATCCAGAGCCTATAGCATAAACTATACCCTATTCTTTAATTCTCGCCACTCCGCTGTCTATAGCAGCCTTGGCCACTGCCTTTGCAATAGCCGGGGCAACTCTAGGATCAAAAGGCTTTGGAATAATATAGTCCTCGTTCAGCTCATCATCGGGAATAATCTCCGAAAGGGCATATGCAGCGGCCAGCTTCATTTCTTCATTTATGTCGGTGGCACGCACGTCCAGCGCTCCTCTGAATACTCCAGGGAAAGCCAGCACATTGTTAATCTGGTTTGGATAATCCGATCTGCCGGTTCCCACTATACGGGCCCCTGACTTTTTGGCTGCCTCCGGGTCTATTTCAGGCACGGGATTTGCCATGGCAAAAACTATCGGATCTTTGTTCATACTCTTTATCATTTCGGCGCTGACAATATTGGCTGTGGACACTCCGATGAATACATCCGCTCCTGTTAGCGCATCCGCCAATGTACCTACTTTGTTTCCATTATTAGTAACTCCGGCCATTTCCTCCTTGGCCCAGTTCATACCCTTTTCTCTGCCTTTATGGATAATACCATTCCTGTCGCACATAATAAGGTCCTTCACACCGGCACTCAGTATTATCTTGGCGATGGCAACACCGGCAGCCCCAGATCCATTAATTACTACTGTCAGATCCTTAAGTCTTTTCCCTGTAATCTTAAGAGCATTCAAAAGGCCTGCTAGCACTATAATGGCGGTACCATGCTGATCATCGTGAAATACCGGTATGGACAGCCTTTCTTTAAGCTTTTTCTCTATCTCAAAACATGCCGGTGCAGCTATATCCTCGAGGTTAACCCCGCCAAAGGCAGGCTCCATAAGGGTTACAACTTCGACTA
>Ga0334899_1003670_pt1 | contig 10586 bp, 8 predicted proteins | sample GraSluR3_MG_FD_207219 | JGI IMG/M metagenome (GOLD analysis project Ga0334899, IMG submission 207219) | Sludge microbial communities from methane-producing bioreactor in Wageningen University, Netherlands - Granular Sludge_8_08-R3 | ecosystem: Engineered > Bioreactor > Anaerobic > Unclassified ... | reverse complement strand
CACCCCGCCCGGCCCGACCCCCACGCCCATCGTTGAAACCCGCCTGCCGCCGGAGCAGTGGCAGGCCTGGCCGGTGGTCCCCGAGCTGACAGGGCTGGAAACCGCCATCTATCAGCAAGGCCTCAGCCTGGGAAATGACCCCGGCCGGTTCTCAAAGGTCGGCGACTGCCAGGCGATCAGCGAAGTCCTGATGGGGATCTATGACAAGCCCGGCCGCTATGTTTTCACCGACGTGGATGCCCACCTGCAGGAGACCGTTGACCATTTCGCCGGCTCGTTCGACCGGGACGGCCAGGGCGTGCGGGGCGGCTTTAACGCCGCCGCGGTGATCTCGCCCATCTGGGCCGATCCGGAGGTCTGCCAGCCCGGTGAAAACCCCATCGAATGTGAAAACCGCACCCACAACCCCAGTTTCGTGATCATCAGCCTGGAAGTCTGGTGGGAGGGGCGCACGGTTGAACGTTACGAAGACTATATGCGGCAGATCGTCGACTATTACATGGATGAGGGCGTCGTGCCGATCCTCTCCACCAAAGCGGATAACGTCGAAGGCGATCACCGCATCAACCTGGCGACCGCCCGGCTTGCCTACGAATACCATCTCCCGCTGTGGAATTTCTGGCGGGCAGTCCAATCCCTGCCCAACCACGGCATTGACCCCAACCGGGACGGCTTTCACATCAGCTATCAGGCCTGGACCGTCCGCAGCTACACCGCCCTTCAGGCGCTGGATGCCGTCTGGCGGGAGGTTCGCGATCAGGCTGCGGCCGCCGAAGAACCGGTCAGTTCCCCCGGTTCCTCCGTTGCCTTTGCGGACCTGACGCTGTCCCCCGCCCCTGACTCACAACCAATCGTCCCTGAAAATGAGAGGCTGGTCTTCTCACTGGAACAACGGGTTGGGGATTCCAGCCGGTCTGCCGGCATCTTCGGCTTCGATCTTGTCAGCAATACCCTCCACCAGATCCACGAATCCGGGTTCCGTCTCGAGGACAGCGATTCAACGGGTGCAAAGCTGCTGGTCAGCCAGGGGGGCCACCTTTACATCAGCGACCCGGCAGGCGATGACCGCCTGGTCACGGATCAACTGGCGCTGACCGGCCGGAAATCCAGCGCCTTCTGGATGCCCGATGACGAACGCCTGGTCGTGTTGACCGGTGATGGGGCAAACCGGACGCTGTGGCTGGTTGACCCCAGAGCGGACACCTGGCAAACGATTGTTGAAGGGGAAATTGCAGGTATGATTAAACCGGCCAGCGACACAACCTTCTACTGGTATCAAGGCCAATGCACGCCGGATTCCGCCTGTGAGGACAACACCCTCTGGCGCACTCAGTCAGGGGTCTCCGAACCCTTCGCGGAGCAGGCAAGGGTCGCCTTTTCAAGAACTGGCGACGCCTATGCCTGGACGGAGATGACGGAAGGAACAAGTCTCATCCTCTATACCCGGAACGCCGAACAGACCCTGCAGGATTATCTCTACCTGCCGGGGAACCGGGGCGTCGATCTGGCCTGGTCACCGTTCGGAAACCGCCTGGTCCTGCTGACCGTCACCCGGAGCGAGTATTCCGGCAGGTCATCGGATGCCCGGGTCTTCCTCGTGGATGCCGCAGCCATGACGCATCTGGAATATTACGCCTTTCCGGGGCTCAACCCTGCGGTAACCTGGTCTGCTGATGCCGGAGAACTGATGCTGACCTCAACCCTGGCCGTTGAGGATGGTTACCAGATCCATTTCCGCCGGTTGAACCTGACATCGGGCATCTTCACGGACCTGGATGAAGTGTTTGAAATCGGGTCTGAGGACTTTGTCACAATTGATCAATTATTCTGGATCTACCCTTAAACTTATTTGGAGGCCAATTTAAAATGAAAACAAAGAAACAACCGTTGATTCTACTGCTCTCGATCCTGCTCCTGTCTGTTCTGGCTGCCTGTGCCGGAGGTGGAGATGCCCCCGCCCAGACGGTGGAACTCTACCACGAGGCCCTGGTGGCCAAAGACCAGGACCGCCTGATCAATTTTTCCTGTGCGGATTGGGAATCAACCGCCCTCCTGGAATTGGACAGCTTCGTCAGTGTTGAAACGGAACTGGTCGGTGTCTCCTGCGAGACCGTCAGCGAGGAAGACGGCCAGGCCCGGGTCCAGTGTGAGGGCGTTATCACTGCCACCTACGATGGAGAAGCCCGCGATTTTCCCCTCTCCAATCGCACCTTCCTTGTCGTTCAGGAAGGCGGCGACTGGCGTTTGTGCGGTTACGAATAAGATCCGGCTCAGATGCGCTGGCTGAAAGACCATATCTTCACCAAAGAGAACCTCTGGGCGCTGCTCCTTTGTCTGCTGATCACCCTGCTGGTGATCTTCAGCGCTGACCGGGCGCCGCTCTGGATCTACCAGGGATTCTAAATGTCGCTTACCAACATCCTGATCCTTGTGGCCGCTTCTCTGCTCATCCGCCAGGCCTTTCCCAACGGGCGGCGTCTCTGGGCGCTGCTGGCGGCATCCATCCTGGCAATTTTCTGGCTCCAGCCCGCGCTCCCCATCCGCCAGATGGATTTCTGGTTTCCCACGCTGACACTTGGGCTGGTCCTGCTCAGCTGGGCGATCACCTCGGAAAAAGAAGCGCTTACAGATAAGGAGAACTGGCTGTCCGCCGGCCTGGCCGCAGGTGTCGTCACCCTGATCGCACTCACCCGCTTCGTCAGCCTGGCAGGGCTGGTCACGCCCTCCCGCCCGCCCCAGTTCTATCAGGTTGCCCTCGTCCTGGGATTCATGCTCGCGCTCACCTGGCTTCTCATACATTTCCTGGGTGCAAAAAAAGGGCTCCTCATCCCGGGACTGGTCGTCCTCCTGGGGCTCTTCCTGATCCTCAAGAATCCCACCCTCTCCACGTTTTCAAGTATCGGCCTACGCCGTTTGATGGTGCAGGACCCCGCCCTGGCGAAAGCATCTGACCTGGGTTGGCTGGGGTTTTCCTATGTCGCCTTCCGCCTGATCCACACGCTGATTGACCGCCTCAACGGCCGCCTGAAGGACATCAAGCTGGGGGAATACCTGGTCTACACCCTCTTCTACCCGGCCTTTATGGCCGGGCCGCTGGACCGTCTGCAGCGCTTCCGGAACGACCTGGAGAATCCCCAGCCGCTGGACTCGGCTGGCCTGCTCCAGAGTGGGAAACGGTTGAGCATCGGCCTTTTCCGCAAGTTCATCCTCGCGGATTCCCTGGCCCTGATTGCCATCTCAACCGCGAACGTCACCCAGGTCACCTCTGCGGGCTGGCTCTGGCTGATGGTGGTCGCCTATTCCTTCCAGCTCTACTTCGATTTTGCCGGCTACACCGACATCGCCATCGGGATGGGTGTCCTGCTCGGCTTCCAGCTTCCTGAGAACTTCAACCACCCCTACCTCAAGCCCAACCTGACCCTGTTCTGGAACAACTGGCACATGACCCTCACCCAGTGGTTCCGCGGCTACTTCTTCAACCCCTTCACCCGTGCCCTGCGCAAGGAACGCAAGCTGTCCGCCCCAACCATCATCTTCATCACCCAGATGAGCACCATGCTGGTGATCGGACTCTGGCACGGGGTCACCGTTAATTTCGTCATCTGGGGGGTCTGGCATGGATTGGGGATGTTCATCCACAACCGCTGGAGCAGCTTCGCCGCACCAAAGACGGCCAGGCTGGTCGAAAAACAGCCCTGGCTTGGCCCAGTTTTCAGCGTCAGCGGTGTTGTGTTGACCTTTCTGTTCGTCAGCCTGGGATGGATCTGGTTTGCCCTCCCGACGACCAGCCTGGCGGTGACGGCATTCAGTAAACTATTCGGCCTGGGATAACGCCATGGATAATGCAAACAACACACCCAATAACCAGACCGCTATCTTCCTCCGGAATGTCCTCATCAAGGGCATCCTCCTGTTCCTGATCCTGAATTTTGCAGTGGCGCTGATCCCGCCGGGCGGGAACCTGGGACGGCTGTCCCTTTACAACACACTCTTACCAGGACGGGTCCGCCTGCCCTTCGGCGAGAACCCGGCGCAGGCCTACAACCTGAGCCTTTACGACCTGGAGGTGATGTTCGCCAGCCACGAGCTCATGGCGGGGAAGAAGCCCGCTGATGAATTCCGCATCATCCTGATCGGCGATAGTGCCACCTGGGGAACCCTTCTCCAGCCCGAAGACACCCTGAGCGATCTGATCAATCAGAGCGGATTGACGGATTGCAGCAGCCGGGTACTCCGAGCCTACAACCTCGCCTACCCGTCCATGTCGCTGATCAAAGACCTGATGATTCTGGAAAAAGCCCTCACCTTTGAACCGGACCTGATCCTCTGGCCCGTCACCCTGCAATCCTTCCCCCGCAGGCTGCAGATCGAAACACCGCTGGCGGCCAACAACCCCGAACGGGTCCGCCCGCTGATCAGTAGTTTCGATCTCAATTTGGATGAAGCAAGCGCTGACTTTTTTGAACCTGCATTTTGGGATAGAACGCTTATCGGCCGCCGCCGGGCGATCTTTGATGCGCTCCAGCTCCAGTTCTATGGGGTGATGTGGGCGGCCACCGGGATTGACCAGACCTATCCCCCCAATTACACGCCTGCCCAGCGCGATTTCGCTGCCGATGATGATCGCTTTCAGGGATGGGAACCCACTGAATTAGGATCCAATCAGCTCGCGTTGGAGATCCTCACTGCCGGAGCTGAAATGGCAGGCGAGGTGCCGGTTCTGGTGGTCAATGAACCCATCCTGATCAGCGAGGGTGAGAACAGCCATATCCGGTACAACTTCTTCTATCCCCGCTGGGCCTATGACCAGTATCGAGAGATCCTGGCCGAGCAATCCCTCACGGCAGACTGGGCCTACCTTGACCTGTGGAACGTAGTCCCGCAGGAGGAGTTCACCAATTCCGCCGTCCACCTCACACCAACAGGAACACAGCTCTATTTTGACGCCCTCCTGCCCGTTCTCCAACAGCAGATCTGCCCTTAGGTGGTAAAATACAGCCGGTATGGAAAGCATCCGCCCCGTTCCATGAACAACTATGAACCGCCTGATGACACCCTGAAATTTCTTAACCAGGAGCAACCTTAACCCATGAAAAACGACATCATCTCCAAAACTGAGACCTATCTGCGGGAAGAAGTCCTCCAGCAGCCCGACCGGGAGATCAAAGCTGATGAGGCCCTGATCTCCAGCGGTCTGATCGATTCCTTCAGCCTGGTGGATATCGCCCTGTTCGTCGAAGATGAATACGGCGTTCATATTGATGACACCGAACTGAATGCGGAGACCTTTGACACCCTCAACGAGCTGGCCGATCTGATCCTCCAGCGCCAGGGATAATTGATGCAGACTTTTCACCACATCCTCAATTCTCATTACAGCCAGCGACCGAACGATGTCGCCATCTACCTCCAGCACGCAGGTGAGGAAGACAGGCCCATCACCGTCCGCGAGTTGCTCACCCAGGCCGTTGCAGCACAGCGTATGCTTGAGTCCGAAGGGATCAGGCCGGGCGAGGTCGTCCTGCTCATCTTCCAGCATGGCTTTGACCTGATCCAGACCTACTTCGGTGCCATTCTCCACGGCGCGATCCCCTCGATCATGCCCTACCTGACGGAAAAGCTCCAGCCGGAGCGCTACCGGCATGACCTGGCCGCGCTGATCGAGGTCACCCAGCCCGCTGCCATTTTCACCTACCAGGCGTTTGAAACGGAAGTGCGGTCCGCCCTCAAAGAGGGTGATTCAGTCCGCAAGGTGATGCTTGCCGAAGACCTTGGCGATCCCGCAGAGCCTGTGTTTGATCTTCAGTGCCGCCAACCAGAAGATATTGTGCTCCTCCAGCACTCTTCCGGCACCACCGGTCTCCAAAAAGGCGTTGCGCTGTCTCACCAGGCGGTCCTCAACCAGATCACCGCTTATGCGGATGTCCTACATCTTGATGACGAGGACGTGGTCGTGAGCTGGCTCCCGCTCTATCATGACATGGGGCTGATTGCCGGTTTCCTGATGCCCCTGCTCTACGGTCTGCCCCTCGTTTTGATGTCGCCGTTTGACTGGGTCCGGGCCCCGTACCGCCTGATGCAGGCCGTCAGCGACTATAAAGGCACCCTGGTCTGGCTGCCGAACTTCGCCTATAACTTCTGTGCCCAGAAGATCCGTCCCCGCCACATGGAAGGTGTGGATCTCAGCACCTGGCGTGCAGTGATCAATTGCTCCGAGCCCATGCGGCACGAGTCCCACCAGCTTTTCCTTGAAAAGTTTGAGCCCTATGGATTCAAAGAGAGTGCCATTGCCACCAGCTATGCCATGGCGGAAAACACTTTCGCCGTCACGCAGGGCGGGATTGATGACCCAGTGCATATTGACCCCGTTGACCGGGATTCTCTGCAGATTGACCGGGTTGCCCGGCCAGCAAATGGCGAGAATCCTTCGCTCAACATGGTCTCAGCCGGCAAACCCATTCCAAATACGCGAGTTAAAATCGTTGACCCTGCCGGGAATCCGCTGCCGGACCGCCGGATCGGTGAGATTGCAGTCCAGTCCAATTGCATGCTCACCGAGTATTATCACCGTCCTCAAGCCACCAGGGAGACTTTTCTGGATGGCTGGTATCTGACCGGCGACTTCGGGTACATGCTGAACGGAGAGGTTTACATCACCGGACGTAAAAAAGACCTGATCATCGTTGGCGGCAAAAACATCTATCCTCAGGACCTGGAAAGGATTGCCATGACCGTGCCCGGGGTGCATCCCGGCCGCGTGGTGGCGTTTGGCCTTTTCTCACAGCGAGCCGGCACCGAACAGGTCGTCATCGTTGCCGAAGTGGACACCTCTGATCCGGATGAGCAAAAACGCATTGCGGATCAGATCCGCCAGAATGTCACCCAATCCTCCGCCATCGCGCTCCGCCACGTCCATCTGGTGGAAGAGGGCTGGATCATCAAGACCAGCTCCGGGAAGACCGCCCGCCTGGCAAACCGTGACAAATTTATTGATGAGACAACGACCGTCCTGGACTGAATTTCCCTCATCCCACCGCGGATCAAAAAACGAGCCGCCCGTGTGAGCGGCTCGTTTTATATTGCATTTTTGGCGGTAACTTCAGATAAAAACCTTATCCGGACTTCCTTAAGGATTGATAATCGTAAAGTTGTCAAACTCCACTCTGACTCCCGGGTTATCCCACGGCCAGACATAAACACCCACCCGGCCAGCCGAGTAATTCGGGTCATATGTTTCCACTAGCAGGGTTTCATTGACGGCCAGCGCCAGCGAATCAGGCCCGCAATAGGCGAACAGAGTATATGGTCCGCCGGCGGCAATAACCTCAGAATAACTCCAATCAGCCAATTGGATGAATTCACCGTTTTCAAATTTCCAGATCCCGTAATACCCGTCCTCTGAGATATTGAGGGCAGTAAAATTCTCCAGGTCGCGCAACCCACAGATAAATCCAAATTCCGCATCACCAACCGGATTGGTTACTGCAATGTCGGTCGCCATGATCAGACTCGGATATGTGTCGGGAAGGTCAGAGATCAAGTAGTATTCTATCGAATCGATCTGTATGGCAAGTCTCCCATTCATGATCTGGGCGCTGGCCTGATCCCAATCATCCACCCGCCACCCATTTGAATTGTCATCAAAGGTATCAACCAGGACCACATCCCCTTCCGGCTCATAATCCCCTTGAGGTTCTTCATAACCAAATCCTTCATTGATCGCGACCTCGCCTGCCTTCGCCGCATCAATCATCGGGATCGCCAGGCTGATCGGACGCAGTGCGTTGATAAAACCGCCGGTCGGGACGCAGGCATCCAGTTCGTCAATCACCCCATCGCGGTTCGTATCAATGAGGCGCCGGCAGTCCACAATTTCGATATCAAGATCACCGCTGCCAACCATCGTTGGTACACCGATGATGACGCCCTGCGGTGTCGCCGCCAGACCGCCACTGTTACCGCCGGCAATTGTCGCAGAAGTTTTGATAAAGGCCCGGTTTCCATAGGGTTCCTCGGCTGTGAAGCCGCTGACCTCTCCGCGGGTCAGGGTGATCGTTTCACCGCCAATCCCGGGGTAACCGATGATGACCAGCGGATCCCCCAGTGTCAGGTCATCTGAATTACCAAGCGGCACCGGTGGGATGGCCAGCGAGGAGAAGTTCGCAGGGCCGCCATCCAGGTCTGAACGGACTTTGATCACTGCCAGATCCAGTGCGGCATCAGCCTGGAGGACATCAGCATAGAACATTGGCACCGGTTTTTGGTCCTGCTCAACCGTGATCGAAACAACCAGGTCCACAACGTTGTAGTACCGGTCGGAGAGGACCACGTGCGCATTGGTCAGGATCAAACCGTCCTCAGAAAGGATAGTTCCCGATCCGGTCCAGCCTTCAATGAGCTGACCCTCCCAATCCACAATCGCAATAATCTGCACAACGGATTGATAGGGAATGATCTCACCCAACACCGGCGTATCATCCTGAGTAGTGCTTGCCGGCGGTGAGATCACAAGTCGGATGCCAGACAGGCTCTGTTTCGTCCCGACCTGCACGGTAACATCTTCGGTGATATCTCCTGCTTTCATCGCTTCAAAAGAAAATTCGACCTTCTGACGTCCATTGGGCGCGATCAAAAGATCAAATTCATACGCTGTTTTCTGCCCATAGTTCAAACCCTGGGTTGCATACGGGCTCACCCCGGTCACCAGCGCGATCTCCAGCAGACTGTTTGGGATCTGGATCTCACTGATCGTGATGTTCCGGGTTCCCTCGTTCGCAAGCTCTACCGTAATGGTAAATGTATCTCCGACGAACAACTGGGATGCAGGGGTCTGAACTTCGACTGCCAGACCTTCGGGATCACCTCCAAAAATCGCCAGCAGACCGGCAAACCCGCCAAAAACTATGAACAACACCACACAAACCGTAACCAGTCCACCTATCCCACAGCCAATCAACCACCTCTTCTTTCGGTTTTGTTTTTCAGGCATATACTGCTCTGGATAACCATCCATGATGACCTCTCTTATCAATAAAATAACGTTGATGCCATATTATATACCAGCTTATGCTGCAATTACCGCAACCCATCAAATTATGCTGCCAGGAGCAACTTTGTGATAAAAGCCGGTTTTACCCGACAATGCAACCAGGGTGGTCGCAAAGTCGAATGAATAACAATTCTGATGATAATTGTGATTTATTAACTCATTCCTTTGCATCCTGTTGGCGCGCCACCTGTTTATTTTGAGGAATTGGTATATCAGAATTATCACTGAGAACCTGGTAACACCATATAAAGGAGTTATTGTTAAGGCTTCCCCTAGCACCCTGCGGGTGTTCCGCATTGCTTCAAGGGGAAGCTGTCTGCTTCGCAGACTGATGAGGTGAAGAAAAGACTCAATTAAGAGCACCTCATCCAGCACCCTGCGGGCGTTCCGCTTCGCTTCAGCACTTCGTGCCACCTTCTCCTCAAGGAGAAGGCAAAAAAATAATGGCGATCGCACACACCTTGCGGATGACCTGCTTCGTTACAAGTGGACGGGTGCCTGCAGGGCGGAAAGGGGTAGTCAAGAGTGTACACGAATCAAAAGACTGAAGCGAATGACTTTGCGATTGCCCTGAGAATTCATCGCAGCCTGCAACTATTTTGTTTTTTTACCGTATACTAATATATAAGCAATTAAATTCGAAAGGAACAATAAACATGAAGAAAAACACCATTTTGTCAATCACCGTTTTGCTGCTGGCCAGCCTGTCCCTCAGTGCATGCTCACTTTCCCTGCCATTTATTACAGTAATGAGTGGATCCGGTACCCTGGCTACTGAAACCCGCCAGGTCAGCGGCTTCGATAAGATCCAACTGGATGGCGCGGGCCGTCTCATCATCACCCAAGGCAGTGAAGAATCCCTAGAAATCCAGGCTGAAGACAATATTCTGCCTGAGCTGACCTCGGATGTCAGTGGCAACACCCTGATTCTAGGTTATCAGGAGAAAACATGGCGAAGAACTGTGATCCCAACCCGGGAGATCGTTTACACTCTGACGGTAACCGATCTTCGTGGAATTTCGTTCAACGGTGCAGCCAGCCTCGAAATGGATGTACTGGACACCGACGACCTGAAAATCACCATCAACGGCGCTGGTCAGGTCAATATCAACGATCTCACCGCTGAGAACCTTGACATCCAGATCAACGGCACCGGCAACGTTGAACTGGCAGGCGAAGTCATCAACCAAACGATTAATATTGACGGCGCAGGGAATGTGCGCGCTGGCGACCTCAGGAGCGAGGTGACCACCATTGAAGTGAACGGTCTGGGAAATGCCACCATCTGGGTTTTGGAAACCCTCAATGTGAATTTCAACGGCGGCGGTACCCTGAATTACTATGGCAGTCCGAATGTCCACCAGAATATCAACGGGGCAGGTTCCATCAACAATCTCGGTGATAAATAGACGCCACAACAACTTTCTCGAACATTAACCCCTGATTGTCCAGCATAATCAGGGACAGATTGAATACAATAATAAGTCATAGTCAAGGAGACGGAAATGAATCGCAAATCTGGTATCGTCGGAGGGAC
>Ga0334899_1003668_pt1 | contig 10596 bp, 4 predicted proteins | sample GraSluR3_MG_FD_207219 | JGI IMG/M metagenome (GOLD analysis project Ga0334899, IMG submission 207219) | Sludge microbial communities from methane-producing bioreactor in Wageningen University, Netherlands - Granular Sludge_8_08-R3 | ecosystem: Engineered > Bioreactor > Anaerobic > Unclassified ... | reverse complement strand
CATATAGAAGAATTGATTCCCTCCTGGTTCGAAGGCACATTAAGCCCGGAGGAAAGGGAAAAGGTAGAACAGTGGAAGGCAGTGTCTGAGGAGAATCGGCAAATTTTTGCCGATTCCCTTAGAGCCTGGGAAGGCATGGAGCAACTGCGGCGCATGAAAAAATACGATCCCGAAAAAGCCATACAGCAAGTCCATTCCAAAATAGAAAAACAGAAAAAAATCCGGGTACTGGATATTTTCCAGAAAGTGGCAGCCGTGCTTATTCTGCCCCTTATTGCTGCAATCCTCTGGTTTGCAATGGAAAAACCGCAAAAAACCGGCGAACCTTTTGTAGCATGGCACACGTTGGAAATCCCGGCGGGCATGCGTTCGGAGTTTTATCTTCCCGACAGCACCAAGGTTTATCTCAACTCTAAAACCAGCCTCAGCTATCCGCTGGTTTTTAACGACACCATTCGCGAGGTAAAACTCCTCGGCGAAGCTTATTTTGAAGTGACTGAAAATAGAGAAGTTCCGTTTATTGTCAATACCGGAAGAATTAATATTGAAGTCACCGGTACTGAATTTATTGCCACCAGGTACCCACACGAAGAACTTACCGAAATTGTTCTGGTTGAAGGAGGAATTAACCTCTTCCAGGGTGATTATCGCACCAATAAAAAAGACATTGTTCAGTTGAAGCCCGGAGAAAAAATATTTTGCCTGGACAGCGATAATGAAATGACAATTGATAAAGTAAATACAAAAAAATATAAAGCCTGGAAAGAGGGCGTACTTGTTTTCAGGGACGATCCCATGCCTGAGGTGGTTCGTCGCCTCAACCGCTGGTTTAATGTGGATATTCAACTTGAAGGTCCGGAACTGAAAGGGTGGGCCTACACAGCTACTTTTGAAGATGAATCGCTTGAACAGGTACTCGAGTTGCTTAAAATATCAGCGCCTGTTGATTATATGATCAAACGAAGAGAAATGAAAACCGATAAAACCTTTAGCAAAATGGAAATTGTAATAAAACAAAAATAGCATGAACTAAAAAAGGGATGCCTTTAAGCATCCCCTTGTGTACTTTTCGCCTTTCTCTTTCCTGGCCGAAAGGAAGGGCATTAATAACCAATTTATTAATTTAAAAGCATGTAAATTTATGAAATTTTTATGTAAGAACTGGCCCAAATTGAAAAAACTATGGGCCGCAAAAATGTTTCGAAGTATGAGGTTAACATTGTATGCTTTAATCCTCGCCGTGGTTCAGGGCTACGCACTCAGCGGTTATGCTCAGGCAACCAAACTGAACCTGAAAATGGAAAACTCCACCGTGCGTGAAGTGTTGCTGGAAATCGAGAACCTGTCGGAGTTCCGGTTTTTATACAACAGCAAGATGGTGGATGTGGACCGGGATGTTAGTGTAAACTTCAAAGACATTACCATCGACAAGGCCCTCGACAAACTGTTCAAGGGGTCAGATGCTGCCTGGCAGATTATCGACCGGCAGGTGGTTTTATTCTCAAAGAATGAGCCGGTTTATGAAACCGTTGACTTGCAACAGCAACCCGCTGTTTCAGGAAAAGTTACCGACTCTGGCGGACAGCCATTACCCGGTGTTACCGTAGTGATTAAAGGCACTACCCAGGGAACGGTTACCAGCGCCGACGGAAACTACTCGCTCTCCGGTATTCCGGAAGGTGCCACACTGGTGTTTTCATTTGTTGGGATGCGGACACAGGAGGTGGTTGTTGGGAGCCAGACAAGTATTAATGTTACTTTGGAGGAAGAGACAATAGGAATTGAAGAAGTAGTAGCAATAGGCTATGGTATGCAAAAAAGGGCAAATCTTGTTGGAGCCGTAAGCGATGTAAAAATAAAAGATTTTTCTACCCGACCATATTCGGACGTGACAAATGTTTTGCAGGGAGTTATGCCTGGTCTGAATATAAAATTATCATCTTCAGGTGCAGACCCAACGACTACTCAGCAAATTAATGTTCGTGGTTTTAACTCAATTAATGGCGGAGAACCTCTTGTCTTAATTGATGGTGTTGAAGCGGACATTTCAAATATTAACCCCAACGATATTGAGAGTGTTTCAGTCCTAAAAGATGCACAATCATCAGCTATTTATGGAGCGCGAGGAGCTTTTGGTGTTGTTTTAATAACAACTAATAAAGGAACACCAGGAGAATTTAAAATTCAGTATTCAAACAATTTTTCATTTTCAAAAAATACTACTCGCACTGACTTTGTTACTGACCCATATATTTTTGGCAAAACAGTTGAAACAGCAATTAGTCGTTGGAATAATTCCACTTACTTTCCTGGATACACTGATGAAGACTGGGAAATTTTAAGAAAAGTTGGAAATGGAGAAATAGAACCCTATTATGAAAAGAAAGCAGATGGAACTTATAGATTCTATGAAAAAACTGATTTTTATAATCTTATGTATAGAGAATGGAGACCTTCACAAATGCATAATTTTACTGTAAATGGAGGGTCAGAAAAATTATTCAGTTATTTTTCAGGTAGGATTATGGATATTGCAACAGTTCAAAATCTTCCAAAAACCAGTTTGAAACGATATAATCTTAATTTACAGCTTATATTTAAGCCTTATGATTGGATTGAAATTGGCGGAGGAAGTAGATACAGTCAAAAAGCCGATAAAAAATTTGGGGGAGGGAGTAATGGTTGGATTGATCCGCTTGACAGCTTTTGGGTATTTCATGATTTATATCCTAACTATCCGGCGGAAATTAATGGAGTTGGCGTTGATGTTGGTAGGGCTGGCGCAGGTTCTTCAGCATTATTGGCTCCGCAGTTCGATGGTGCCAACACCTGGCGACAGTGGAAAACAAATAATTATCTTAATGAGCTAAGATTGAAAATTATCCCTATTGAAAATCTCGAAGTTAATTTTAATTATAGTCATGACAATAATTTAACAGATCAAACTTATAGATATGCTCCTTTTGAGTACCTTAAATCTAATAGGTTAATACTAACTACTGGAGGATTGAATCGACATGGCGAATGGCATATAAAAGATTTACATAAGACACTAAATGTTTTTGGTACCTATACTCAAAATGTAAAGAATAAGCACAACTTTAAATTGATGTTAGGTTACAATCAAGAACAATTTAGACGAGATAGAATTGGAGCACAAGTTGAAAATCTTCCTTCAAAAGAAAAAGCTAATCTCGGCTTAGGCGATGAAATGTATAATATTGAGGGAAGTACATTAGATTGGGATATTAAAGGTAATTATGGTCGTTTTAACTATGATTATGATGATAAATATTTATTGGAAGTAAATGCGCGATTAGACGGTTCTTCTCGTTTTCCAACTGAAAATCAATGGGGATTTTTTCCTTCTATTGGTTTAGGATGGAAAGTTAACAGGGAAAACTTCTGGAATCAGAATAATGTTTTCTCAGACATGAAAGTAAGAACCTCTTATGGGAGCCTGGGAAATCAAGCTGTGCCAATTAATACTTTTTTACAATTGGTCAACATCGGTCAATCAAATTGGTTAGACGAAGGAAATGTATCCAATTATGCCAGAGTGCCTAATCCTTTACCTGCCAATATTGGATGGGAAACTGTCAACTCAACTAACATTGGTTTAGACTTAGGATTTTTTAACAATAAACTCATGGTCTATCTTGATTGGTATCAAAGGATAACAAAAGATATGTATTTACCGGGCGAACCGCTCCCATCAGTTTTTGGTGCCTCGGAACCAAAGAGAAACTATGCTTCTTTACGAAATAGGGGTGGTGAATTATCTTTGACATATAATAATTCATTTAAAGTGTTAGGTTCCCAACTTTCTCTAAGAATAGATGCAAATATTTCACACTCTAAAGGCGTAATAACGAAATTTGATAATCCATCTGGATTGTTGAGCTCATTTTGGGAAGGACAAGTTTTAGGTGAAATTTGGGGGTATCATATAGATGGCCAATTTCAAACAGATGAAGAGGCTGCTGCTTACCAATCAAGATTTGAAGATGATTTAGTTAATAATCTTGGAAAGGTTTATTCCAATACTTTTATTTATACAAATAATAGTGATTGGAAAAGATTAAGAGCAGGAGACATCAAATATGTCGATTTGAATCAAGATGGGAAAATCGACAATGGAAAAAATACCTTAGATGACCCCGGAGATATGTCGATAATAGGAAATTTAATGCCACAGTTTCCATTTGGTTTGAGTGCCAATGTTGGCTGGAAGAGTTTTGATATTTCTATTGTTGGGCAAGGAATTGGAAAACAGGATTGGTATCCGAGAGGGCCAATGTATTGGGCCTTTTTTCACAGACCTTATCAAAGTTTTATTAGGAAAGACATACTCGATCAAGTCTGGGATCCAGAAGCTGCAGATAATTCTAATAATATTTACCCTCAAGTATTAGGTTATCAAGCATATCATAGTGGCAACCGTAATCTATATAATTTTAATGACTACTATCTGACAAATATTGGGTATTTAAGAATTAAGAATTTAACGATAGGGTATAATATTCCTAAGGAAATGATGAAAAAAGTAGGAGTAAGGGGGTTAAGATTATTTTTCAGCGGAGAAAATATTTTGACATTTACTTTCGGTGGTTTGACTAAATACATTGATCCTGAGGCAGCTGGACTAAATATAAATTATTCAGATCCTAATTTGGCTACTGGAACAAATCCAAATGATACAGAGCCATATCCTGTTAGTAAAACATATTCTTTCGGGCTAGTCCTAGATTTATAATTTAAAAATTTGAAAATCATGAATAAGTTAAAGGTTTATAGAAAGTGTAATATATTAATTATTGCAATATTGGTTACTTCAATTTCAGGTTGTATAAGCGACATTGAGACCCCTGTGAGAGACGCTCTCACGCAAGACGAATTTTTTAGTAATGGTAATGATTTAGTTTTAGCAGTTAATGATCTTTACAGGATATTACCTGATATTGAAAGTTTATATTTAGCCGATGCTACGTCTGACAATTTGGTTACAAATGGTGCAGTTCCAGAAATCACAGGTTCTCGAATAGTACCAACTCCGAGAGGCAGTGGAGGTTGGGACTGGTCGCATTTAAGAAGCATAAATTGGATTATTAATAATGCACATAAGGTTGATAATATTGATGTGAGAAATGAATATACTGGTATTGCCAGATGGTTCAGGGCTTATTTTTATTTTGAAAAAGTAAAACGCTTTGGCGATGTTCCTTGGTATAATAAAGTAATAGAGGTAAATGATACAACTGAATTATACAAGGCTCGTACTCCAAGAACAACTGTTATTGACTCTATACTCGCTGATTTGGATTATGCAATTAATAATATACCTGCCGAAAAAAAGCTAAACAGAATAACAAAATATACAGCGTTAGCTTTAAAATCAAGAGTAGGCTTATTTGAAGGAACATATCAAAAATATCATAGTTTAGGAGATTATGAGAGATATTTAAAAGTTGCAGCTTCTAGTGCAAAAGAATTAATAAATACTGAAGCATATACTATTTTTGCTGTAGGAGGACCTAATGAATCATATCGAATGTTGTTTGCCAGAGACAATCAGGATGCAACTGAAACGATTTTGGCTAATAAATATCATGAAACCAGAAAAAAGAGTAATTATGGTGGCAGATTAACTAAATCTACTTGGGGGGCTTTTGGAGTAACTAAGGATGTAATTAATAGTTATTTGTTAGCCGACGGAAATAGATTTACTGATAACCCTGAATTTGAGAAAATAGGTTTTTATGAAGAAATGCAAAATCGTGATTCACGACTTACACAAACAACAGCAGGACCTTACTTTACAGTGTTAGGAGAGAGTTCACCTGAACCAGTAGATTTACAAGTTACCAGGTCTGGATACAGATTTATTAAAGGTTTGCCACCAAGATCACAATGGGGTGATGGTACAACCTATATTGACGCTATCATTTTTCGTTTTGCTGAGGTATTATTAAATTATGCAGAAGCTAAAGCAGAATTAGGAACTCTGACTCAAGAAGATTTAAACATATCTATAAATAGATTAAGGGATCGGGTTCAAATGCCACATTTAGAAATGACAAATGCCAATGCCAATCCTGATCCATTTTTAGAAAAGCAATACCCAAATGTTGATAAGGGACCAAATAAAGGAGTAATTCTTGAAATACGACGTGAACGGAGGATTGAATTGTTTGCTGAAGGGTTCCGCTGGAACGATTTAATGAGATGGAGAGAAGGGAAAAAAGTTGAGTTGCCAATGGTTGGAATATATTTCCCAGACGTGGGAGCATATGATTTTAACAATGATGGTATTGATGATGTTTATATTCATATGAATGATCCATCCGGATCTCCCGGTACAGTTGTCGAAGTAATTAATATAGCAGAAAGAAAACTGTTAGATCCTATTACTGGAGAACTTGGAGGTACATCAGGTAACATTGCTTGTATGTTAGATGGCTCATTTGACGAATCCAGAGACTACCTTTACCCTATTCCATCTGAAGATCTAGAACTAAATCCAAATTTAGTACAAAATCCAGGCTGGTAAAAAAAATAGTTAGTAGTTTAAAATAAACTCGAAAAGTAGAAATTCATACGTTACCACAAAATCTCTAGTGTGGAGAAATTAAAAAAATCATTAAACTACTAAATGTGTTTGGTACTAGAGATTTTGTGGCTAACTATGTTATTAAGTAAAGTTCGACAAAAGACAAAATAAATTGTTATAAATATTTTCAAATAACATTAATTAAATCAATATGAAAAAGGTTTCTCAAATTATTATTTTAATTTTTACATTTAGCTTTTTATCTGCTGGAACAAATGAAAAATTCTTAAAAAATCGAATAAAGTTGCCTCTGATAGATTCAAGCAATAGAGAAGCCCACATAAGAATTGCTTCTTATAATATACGATATATTGCTGATCAAGATATTGAATCGGGTAACGATTGGAACAAAAGGAAATATCATGTTGCTAATATTATTCGTGATTTTAGCCTTGAGATTGTAGGTACTCAGGAAGGTGATTTTAGTCAAATGGATGATTTACTTTCTCTTCTGCCCGGCTATGATTATGTTGGGTATCCCTATGGGGGATCTTGCGGGACACTCCATACTGCTTCCATTCTTTTTAAAAAATCAAGATTTGAAGTTATTACACGAGGTAGATTTTGGTATAGTGATACTCCTGATATTGAAAGTATTGGATGGGATGCAACCGACTTGAGAATTTGTACTTGGGCAAGGATGAAAGATAAACAAAATGGAATTCAGTTTTATTTTTTTACTTCTCACTTTTATTGGCGTTTTCAAACTGCTAAAGAGAATTCGGGTAATGTAATGGTGAATAAAATTAAAGAAATTGTTATTGATGATTTACCAATTGTAAGTACTGGAGATTTAAATTCAAGTCCAAAATCTCAGCAAATTGAAGATATAAAGACTATCTTACAAAATGCTTATGAAGTAACTGAATCACCTCGTACTGGTCCTGAGGAAACCTATCATGGAAATTTTAAATACGATTTAGAAGATCCTGGGAAAATACTTGATTATGTTTTTGTTAATAATAAGAAAGTCCGAGTTTTGACTTATAATGTTTTAGACTATACGTATGACGATGACAGATTTCCCTCGGATCATCTACCAGTTGTATGTGATTTAATTATTAAAAGATGATCATGTTAAATTTTAGAATCAAGAGCAAACTATATAAATTAATATTTACAGTTTAAAAAAATGAAAAAATATCTTAGCATAATTCTTTTTATTTTCCTCATTTATAATCTGAGTGCAAAAGACTATACGGTAAGTTCTCCTTCAGGAAAACTAACCTTAAAGGTTGCTGTAAATGAAAATATCTCTTACCAAATTTTACTAGACGAAACAGAAATTCTATCACCATCCAAAATTTCGATGACACTTATTGATGGAACGATTCTCGGTAAAAATGCTAAAGTTCGGAGAAATAAAATTCTTTCGGTAAACGAAGATATTATTCCTGTTGTGGCACGTAAAAACGCTCGTATTCCCGATGTTTACAATCAGCTAACGCTTTCTTTTAAAGATTACAACCTGCATTTCCGCGCTTTCGACGAAGGCGTGGTTTACCGATGGGAAATCACAAAAACCGGACCGCTGAAAGTGATGGAAGAACTGGCCACTTTCACCTTTCCGGAAGACCATAAGGTTTGGTTTCCGGAAGAGGAAAGTATGTTTTCGCACCAGGAGCGTTCGTACCTTAATGTAAAACTATCCGAAATTACACCCGAACGGTTTGCCTCAACAGGGTTGCTTGTAAGTTGTAATAATAATGTGAAAGTTTTTATATCTGAATCGGATTTGATTACCGATTACGCCGGTATGTTTTTAAAAGGTTCCGCTGAAAATCCATTCCGGCTTGAAGGTAAATTTGCCGGTGTGGTGCTGGAAGAAAACCAGCGTAATGATCGCGATGTAGCGCCCGTAAAATATGCGGATTATATTGCTGAACTGAAAGGCCCCAAAAGTTTTCCGTGGCGGGTAATGGTTATTTCAGAAGACGACAAACAACTGGTGGAGTCGGAACTGATTTACAAGCTGGCACCTGAAAATGTGCTGGAAAATACCGAATGGATAAAACCGGGGAAGGTTGCCTGGGACTGGTGGAACGCCCTGAACATTTACGGCGTGGATTTCAAATCGGGTGTAAACAATAATACCTACAAATATTACATCGATTTTGCTGCAAAATACGGCCTCGACTACATTATTCTCGACGAAGGCTGGTACCACCTCGACGATATTATGCATGTGAAAGATGAAATCGACGTACAGGAACTCGTGGATTACGGAAAAGAAAAAGGCGTAGGCATTATTCTTTGGGTAGTTTGGAAAGCCCTCGACAAAAAACTCACCGAAGCGCTCGACCAGTTTGAGACATGGGGCGTAAAAGGAATCAAAATCGATTTTATGCAGCGCGACGACCAGTGGATGGTGAACTTTTATGAAAAAATTGCCCGCGAATGTGCCCAACGCAAATTGCTGGTCGATTACCACGGGGCATACAAACCGGTTGGCCTCGACCGTAAATATCCGAACGTAGTTTCGTATGAAGGACTTAAAGGCCTGGAAAACTGCAAATGGTCGGATCAGCCCGACCCGGAGCATAACCTCACCCTGCCGTTTATCCGCATGGTGGCCGGCCCGATGGACTATACACCCGGCGCAATGCTCAACGCCAACAAAGAAAATTTCCGTGATATATTCAATGCGCCAATGTCGCCCGGAACGCGATGCCACCAACTGGCTATGTACGTAGTATTTGAAAGCCCGCTGCAAATGCTCGCCGACAACCCCTCGAATTACTACCGCGAACCGGAATGTATGGAATTTCTGAAAGAAGTGCCCACGGTTTGGGACGAAACCCATGTGCAGGAAGCCAAAGTAGGCGACTACATTTTAATGGCCCGCCGCCTGGGCAATACGTGGTATGTTGGCGCAATGACCGATTGGTCGCCGCGCACCCTCGAACTCGACCTCAGTTTTCTCGGTTCCGGAAATTACAAGGCACAAATCTGGAAAGATGGCGTGAACGCAGACAAGCACGCTGCCGACTTTAAACAGGAAGAAATGAGTGTTTCCAATTCCTCTAAAATTAAAATTAAAATGGCGCCCGGCGGTGGTTGGGCGGCTATCATTAGTATTTAATTATTATTTTCTATGCAGAAATACATTCTTGCACTCGACTCGGGCACTACCAGCAATCGGGCGATTCTTTTCAATCATTCAGGCGAAATTGCCGGAACTGCCCAACAGGAATTCGAACAGATTTATCCCCGACCGGGATGGGTGGAACACCGTCCGTCCGACATCTGGGAAAGTCAGTTGAGAGTAGCCCGCGAAGTTTTGGAAAAACATGAAATTTCTCCTTCGGAAATAGCCGGCATTGGAATTACCAATCAACGCGAAACTACGTTGGTATGGAACCGTGAAACCGGTGAACCGGTTTATAATGCCATTGTTTGGCAGGACCGTCGTACAGCCGGTATCTGCGACGAACTGAAAGATCGCGGACTGGAGAAAACATTTGCCGAAAAAACAGGCTTGGTTATCGATGCCTATTTTTCAGGAACAAAAATCAAATGGATTCTGGATAATGTGGAAGGAGTGCGCGAACAAGCCGAAGCCGGAAAACTGGCTTTTGGAACGGTCGATACCTGGCTCATCTGGAAACTTACGGATGGAAAGTTGCACATTACAGATGTTACCAACGCCAGCCGCACTTTGCTTTTTAATATTCATACTTTGGAATGGGACAATGAATTGCTTGAAATTCTCGGAGTTCCGAAAGAAATGCTGCCCGAAGTAAAACAAAGCAGCGAGATTTACGGGAAAACAGAAAAGGAATTGCTCGGGGAAGAAATTCCCGTTGCCGGAATTGCCGGTGACCAGCAGGCATCCCTGTTCGGACAAATGTGCATTCAGGAGGGAATGGTAAAAAACACTTATGGCACCGGATGTTTTGTAGTAATGAATACCGGAAGTAAGCCCATTGCCTCGAAACATAAATTACTTACAACCATTGCGTGGCAGGTAAACGGCAAAACCACTT
>Ga0334899_1003662_pt1 | contig 10604 bp, 9 predicted proteins | sample GraSluR3_MG_FD_207219 | JGI IMG/M metagenome (GOLD analysis project Ga0334899, IMG submission 207219) | Sludge microbial communities from methane-producing bioreactor in Wageningen University, Netherlands - Granular Sludge_8_08-R3 | ecosystem: Engineered > Bioreactor > Anaerobic > Unclassified ... | reverse complement strand
TCTATATAAAATTCAATGAGACTCTTTTTTTTCTCATACTTCCAACAATTTAGGTCGACTTTTATATGTGCAAAAAAGTTAAGTTTAGGATATTAACCGGATCAAGGACAATTGCCATTATAGAACATCCTATGGATATTATTTCTATGTCAACTTATGTTAAATAGTTTGTTGATAACTTAAAAAGAAGATGTTAAGCAATAAATCATTTATAGTAGAATTAACTTATACCTCTCTTAGAACTGGAACACGGTGCCAGTAATCATCAAAGGATAGGATTTGGGAAGATGAAGATCATAACCTTGTTTGCAATATTAGTTGTGCTGATGATGGGGGTAGTCTATGGGGTTATGTTTGCAACTGGAGACGAAAAAGCCGATATGAATGGCAAAATTGTTGGAGTCTGTCTGGCGGATCCTCAAAGTGAAAATAATACTCAAAATTCGATTTTAGTGGAAGGAGTGATTGCTGGTAACAGCCAAACCAATAATTTATCAATTAAAGTTAATAATGACACAGTTATACTGAAAAAACACGGCAATAAACGTGAAAATGCATCATTCTCTGATTTGAAGACGGGTGAAACAGTGGCAGTGATGTTTACAGGTCCTTTTGTTGATTCTTATCCGCCTCAAACCACAGCCAAACAAATCGTCATCACCCCTTAAATGTTCTTAATTTGTTTTTAATAATTTATTTAGTTAAATTCATTCCGTTATTATTTTATTTTTTTGTTCAATTGAGTTTAGTTGAATCTAAGTAGATTTAGATAGATTTATATTAGTTAATACATAAAGATAAAATAACAAAACTGTGAAAAACTTTTGTTTGATACTAAAAATGTTAATTTAGATTAATTATCATTTTAAGCCCATTATAATTGGTAATGGGTTAAATAAAGTATTTTAATCACTGTGGATATTTCTTCCGTAAGGTTTAAATAGCAACAGTGCGCAACGTAACTAATGAGCCAAGGTAGCTTAGAGGCGAAGCGGTGGACTGCAGATCCATTACACGGGAGTTCAAATCTCTCCCTTGGCTTTAACCTATTTAAAAGGTCATCAAAAATGACCATATGTTAGGGGTCATAGTGTAATCAGGCTATCATCTGGGACTCCAGTTGTCTTTGAGGAAACGCGCGCTCTGACGTTAGGTATGACCAATCGGATGATGATCGATTGGAGTACTGAGACAAGAGAAATCCTAGGATCTGGGTTCAAATCCCGGTGACCCCATTACTATTTTTTTAAGATTGTACTTCATATTATAATTCATTTATAACTTCTTTCAGATGAATAGAATGGTATGAATACCAGGATGGTGTCAGATATTAGAAAAATCAATGACATTATTATAATTGATGGAATGGGTTATGATTCCAATGTTTACGTCTTTGAGGATGTCATAGTAGACACGGGAACCGGTCAAAACATGGACTACATCCTTAAATCTATTAAGGAGGCAGGGAGTAGTATTGATGATCTGTCACTTATTGTAAACACCCACCACCACTATGATCACATTGGTGGAAACCAGTACCTGGACCTGGAGGTAGCCATGCATACCCGTGATGCCCATGCACTGGAAGAGGGCGATCAAGAGGCACTACTGACCACAATGTTCGGAAAATCCATGGAAAAGATGAAAGTTGACCATAAACTGGAAGAAGGGGATGAAATACATGACTTTGAGGTCTTACTTACCCCGGGCCATACTTCAGGAAGCATATGTTTATATGATGGTGAAACCCTGATTTCTGGGGACACAGTTTTCTCAGGTGGAGGTTTTGGCAGAGTGGATCTTGGTGGAGATATGGGTGAAATGCGAAAATCCCTGGAAAGACTGAGTAAACTGGATATCAAATATCTACTCCCTGGCCACGGTCCAGCAGTGGATGATGGTTCCAGACACGTAAGAATGGCTCATGAAATTGCCACAGGATACTATTAATTATAATTAAGGTACTTTAATGAATAATAAGGACATTACTGAGCATAATAAGGATAATATAAATAAAATAACTATTTTTCAGCATTTCAATTAATTGATGGTACTTTAACTGATAACTCATTGGAGCCGAAATGTGATGCTGTAAAGTCGAAATAGGTTATGTTCCAAATTGAATCTTTTTTTGTAGCGTTTATACAGACATAATTATGTTCCCATTTAAAACCGCGTACCTCTGGGAGCTTATCTGCATACTTTATGGCTTCCTGAGCGGATTCATAGGTTCCATTTTTAATGGTAAGATTTTGAACTTCTCGCATATCTGAAGAAGTCTTTTTGAGGTTATTATAAGTGTAAATCCGATATTTGGAACCCCCATCACTTTCCACCACAGTCCAGGTGAACATATCTGAGGTGGGATAGGCGGTGATCTGGGTGTACCCATCACTGAGAGTTTGCCCCTGACTCTGGATAACATCCATTTTTTCATAGGCACGGATACCTCCAAAGGAGATTAACATGATCATGAAACCTGCCAGGGCTATTTTTTTATATTTAGGATCTAAACGGAGGTAGAGTATGATGAGCACGGCCAAGGCAGCGATGGTGGTTAATGGATCAGTGTAGTAGTAGATGTTGGCAGTGAACCGGGTTAGAGAAAATGGATAGAAAAGAGGTATGCCTCCAGTGGTCAGGAAGTCCAGGAAAAGATGAGTCAGAACTCCAAAGTATGCTAATAATATAGTGTGCCAATTGAATTTGACCTTGACATTTCTTTTTATTACATAATTTATGAAACCATATATCCTTGGTCTTGATATTATGTAAAGGAATAGGGTGGAAGTTACCAATCCAAAGATAAAACTGTGGGTTATTCCCCGGTGAGTGAATATGAAAAGTTCAGGGGAAATAAAGCCAATGATAAAAAGCACCACATCAAAATCGATAGATATGCCACCGAAAGCCCCTGCTAATCTGTCTTTAACCCTGAAGAGTGTTAAAATTGCAAAGGGAACAATGAAATGGGTGAAAAAATCCATGGGAACGCATCTTTACATTATTTATTTAAAAAACTATTTATTAACTTCTATTGGCCTTTATTAGTCCTTATTATCCTTTTATATCTTTTAAAAATATCTAAAAATCCTTTCAACAATACAAGGGCAGGTATAATTTCAATTCTACCTATCCACATATTGAATATCAGGAAAAGTTCTGCTACATCGGGCATGGTAGGGGATACTATTCCCATGGAAAGTCCTACATTTCCCTGGGCTGATGCAACTTCGAAAAGTGAATTAAGTCCATCATATCCACACAGCATCAGTACTAACCAGCTTATAAACATAAATACGAAGTATATGAATGTGTAACTTCCGGCTTCTCTGATTTCTGTGTCACTTACTGGTTTTCCACTAATTTTACGAGGTATAACGGATCCTTGAGGGGATAATATTCTTTTAATCTCCCAATATGTTCCTTTGAATAGGGTGACCACCCTTATGAGTTTCAAAGCACCGGTAGTGGAACCTGCGGCCATACCAATAATCATTGCTCCGAGTAAGATTATTTTGACGTAATCTGGCCAGTTAATCATGACTTCTGTGGGTTGAATGCTTGATCCACAACAACTCAGAGCGCTAACCACAAAGAAAACAGAGTCCATGGTGTTAAATTTCGAAAAGATAAGTAAAAATATAGAAAACGCGGTGATTATAATTATCATAGCTTTAAATTGGATGTCCTGGAAAACATCCAGAGCACGTCCCTTTAAAGCTTTATAATGAACCAGAAAACTGGTACCTCCAATGATCATCAGAATCATGGTGATGATATAAATAGGAACGCTGTTATAGGCCCCGATGTTATTGTTTTTGATGGACATCCCTCCCGTGGAGAGATTGGTGAAAGTATTATTTATAGCATCAAAAAGATGCATTCCTGCCAGTAAATAGAGAACAATTCCCACCACGGTGTATAATAGATATATCCACCAGATGGTCTTCACAGTACCGGCTATACTTGGTTTTATTTTCTCTTCACGTGCTTCGGATTTGTATAAACGGGCTGCTGCAGTTCCAGGTCGGATTAAAATTCCTATAACTACAATTACAACTCCTAAACCCCCAACCCACTGTTCAAGACTTCTTAAAAATAGAATAGATTTGGGTAATATTTCCACATCGGTGTATATGGTGAGTCCACTTCCACTCCAGGCAGACATACTCTCAAAATAAGCATTCAAAAAATCTATATTAGTGGAATACATTAAGCAAAAACTACCAATTAACGCGGCCCATAACCATGCCAGAGAAGCAATCATCATACCATGTTTGAGTTGTAACCGGTTATAATCAGCAGGTAACCTTCTGAAAAGGAATCCTAATCCTATTGAAAACAGTCCAAAGACTAAGAGGCTGATTTGTTCATTTTCCCCGTATATGAGGGCTATTATGAGGGGTATCAGTACCACCACACCAATGCCCTGCATTATCATGCCTAAAGGGTTGGCTATTAATAATAAATCTCTCTTCCCAAGATAGAATCTCATATACTCTGATCGATAATCAACATAATATATAAATTTCACTAAGAAAAATCTCACCAAAGACAGATTAACAGGTAAGTTGACTTTTAAATGCCAAATATTTGGAGAAAATATTCATAAAAAGTGCATTTTAATCCAGAAGATAAAGGAGTATTACATAAATTGGCTTGCTGATTAAAGTATTATAATAAATAACAGTTCCCTTTTATAGGTGTGAGGAGTTAAGGGGGATAATAATCCAAAATCCATCCTCCTCTTCAGGTCATGTTATTTTTCATCTTTCTCTTTTTCCAAAACTTCCATTTCAGACCCCAGGAAATCTTTAATATCTCTTAAACTGTTCAGTAACTGGGCAGGGAACACTATGGTGGAGTTCTTCTCAGCAGCGATATTACTCAAGACCTGCATGATCCGGAGTTGTAATGCCACTGGATGTTCACTGATTATATCAGCAGCTTCCCCCAGTTTACCTGCAGCGAGATATTCACCTTCAGCAGATATAATTTTAGCTCTTTTCTCCCTTTCAGCCTCAGCTTGCAGAGCAATGGCTCTTTGCATACTATCTGGTAGTTTAATATCTTTTATCTCCACGGTGGTAACTTTTATACCCCATGGTTCACTGTGAGCATCGATGATTTCCTGTATTTTGGTGTTAACTTTTGGTGTTTCTGAGAGTACCTCGTCAAGGGTGAACTGTCCAACCACACTCCTTACTGTGGTCTGGGATATTTGGTTAACCGCCCGGTTGTAGTTTTCAATTTCCACCACTGCCCGATAAGCATCCACCACTTTAAAATAGGCAACTGCAGCCACGTCAATAGTTACATTGTCCTGGGTTATGATCTTCTGGGCAGGAATAGGCATGGTCACTATCCGTAGGGATGGTTTAACCATCCGATCTACCAGGGGAATTATAAGGCGAAGTCCTGGTTCTCTGACTCCAATAACTTTCCCTAATCTAAAAACAACCCCTTTCTCGTACTGATTTACAATTCTTATTGAAAGTCCCAGTATAATCAGGATCACTATGGCAATAATGATCATAGTTATTAAATCCATTTTTGACCCTCCCATTATTTGGATTAGATAATTTTTCCAATTACTATTATTATATTAAACCCTTAATTAAATCATGGGAAAGCGGTTTATTAAAAATAAAAGAAATATAGGGAGTTCTAATTTAAAGATAAATCAGGGTCATATTGACTGAAAATTAGTGTAAATAGTTTTTAAGTGTAAATAGTTTCAAAATAAGCGGAAAAAGAAAATTTAATTTTAGAAAAAAATTAAGGTTAAATTTTTATGTAATTCTAGTATTATTCGCTTGAAATACATTGAATATTATTCAACTATATCTGCAAAGGCGAAGTTCCTTTTGATGGTGTTGATCTTGATTTTAACTTCATCACCCACTTTACCGCCGGATATAAATATGATAAATCCTTCGATTCGAGCGATTCCATCCCCATTCCTACCTAGATCTTCAATTTTAACATCGTATTCTTCTCCTTCATTAACAGGAGCAGAATTCCTTTCATTATCTCTACTGTAATCATTTCCAAACAAATCAATCACTTCCAATTGTAGCCAGCGGCTTATCTGTTGTTATCATAACTGCAATATATATCTATCCATATTCATCTCTAAATGATCTTAAAGAGTATCTCTTCATAATAAACCATATTCATATTTCATCATCAGTTATTTTGGTCATATTAATTTAATTTTGTTATCAAACATATTAAAATCACATTATGGTCTAAATATTCTGTTTTAAGTTATTTTATCTGGTTTATCAGATTCTAGTTATGATAAAATATATATCTTCATATGATCAATATTTATGTGTTTTATGGTTAATTCCGGATTTTGTAGGGGGTGAATACAATGATTGGTATAATGTCTGACAGCCACGATCATATAGAAGCAATTGGAGCTGCAGTTAAATTTTTCAACAGGGCTGAAGTTGAGTTGGTCATCCATGCCGGGGATCTGATAGCACCATTCACAGCGAGAGAATTTAAAAATCTTCATTCTCCCCTGGAAGCAATTTTTGGCAATAATGATGGTGAAAGACATGTTTTGAGGACGGCCTATGAAGGTATATCTGTGCTGGAAGATTTCAAGGAATTAGAAGTTGATGGGAGAAAGATTGCTGTAATACATGGAACAACGGAGGCTTTGGTGGACGCGCTTCGAAAAAGTGGAAAATATGATGTGGTGGTAAGAGGTCACACCCATCAAATGGGAGTATCCGATGGAAAAACAGTAGTAATCAATCCTGGAGAGGTTTGTGGATATTTATCCGGAGAAAAAACTGTGATGCTCCTGGACACTGATGATCTAAGCTGGGAAGTAGTACCCCTTTAAACGGTAGTTAAATTTATATCTCCCAATAGTTAATTGGAATTTTTAATGTGTTGTAACAAGTTGATTAATTTTAAACTTTGTGAGAAAATGGTGAAAACTACATGAAGCATAAAACTTTGCTTCTAATGCTGGCAGGCATCGGTGTGCTGGCTTTAATGGTACTACTTATTGGACCAGAACAGATTGAAAGTGCCATTAAAATGGCCAATCCATGGTATCTGGTCTTGGCTGTTATCATCCAAGTGGTGATATACGGTCTTTGGACTGAAAGATGGGCAGTAACCACCTCCTCAGTGAACATATCAGTTAAAAGAAGGCATCTTTTTCCAATGTTAATGGTGGGACTGGCCATAAACAACCTCACACCCAGTGGCAGAGGGGGAGGTGAACCGGTACGGGCATATATACTAGCTAAATACTCAAATTCCCCTACTGAAAACGCTTTTGCAACAGTTATGGCTGATAGGGGTTTGGATACTTTTCCTTTCATTGCTTTAGTGGTTTTCACTATAATTGCGGCAGTTTTATACCTTAACCTACCTCAGTGGATGGTTGTGGCTCTGGCTATATGTCTAGTAGTGTTAATTGCGATTTTCATCCTGGCTTTGTACATGTCCTTAAACCGTGAATTTGGAGACAGGGTTATTCGATGGTTTTTAAGGATTTTAAAGAGAATTTCCGAAAAAACACACAGAAAATTCGAACAAAGAGCCATAAATGCAGTTGAAGGATTCCAAAATAGTATGAAAGTCATGGTCACTGACCGTAAAGTATTGTTATATGGAATACCTCTTTCTTTCCTGATATGGGGTCTTGAAATTCTTCGAGTGTACATTGTTTTTGCTGCTCTTAATGTTCAGGCCCCTGTAGGGATCATAGCAGCGGTTTTTGTTATTTCAACCCTCATAGGTATGATACCATTATTACCAGGTGGTTTGGGAGCTGTAGATGGTATGATGATAGTTCTTTATTCCTACGCTGGCATCTCTCCATCAGTGAGTGCGGCCTCTACCATAGTGGAACGGTTGATATCATTCTGGATGACATCTATTCTGGGAATGGCTTTTTTACCATACTTTGGTGCAGATGCAATGGAGAAACTCTCCAAAAAGCTATAACAAATTTCTGTGTATTTAATAAAACTTGCTAATTATCATTTTTTAAGCTAAAAAATTAATATATAAAAATTTTACGGCTTTTTAAACCCTATTATTTTTTAAAATTCAATAAATCGTCTCCATTTCTCTAAGAACAAATGGAAAAATATATAAAACCTCCGGCACTAGATCAAGTCGGTGATTATCATGGAGATAAACGGAGTGGAAATTCAAGACACTTTTGCAGAAGCATTCGGTATACAGGTATCCCGATTGCTGGTAACCGCAGCAACCAAAAAACTGGCAAAAATAGCCGCTACAGAAGCTACAGGGTACGGAACATCAGTCATAGGATGCCCAGCAGAGGCAGGAATTGACGGTTACGTCCCACCAGAAGAAACACCGGACGGAAGACCAGGTTACATCATCATGATCTGTAACATGGACAAAAAGAAACTGGACCATGAACTACTGGAACGCGTGGGAATGTGTATCCTCACTGCAGCCACCACTGCAGTTTTTGATGCCATGGAAGACCCTGATGAGAAGATGACCACAGGTAAAAAGCTGAAATTCTACGGAGACGGCTATGAGAAAATGACTGAAATTGATGGAAGAACCATTCACTCCATCCCACTCATGGCAGGAGACTTTCTGGTGGAAGAAGAACTGGGAATCAAATCAGGAGTTGCAGGAGGAAACCTGTTCATAATGGCTGACACCCCAGCATCAGGATTACTAGCTGCAGAAGCAGTGGTAAATGCCATCGAATCTGTACCTGGAACCATTACTCCATTCCCTGGAGGAATAGTTGCTTCAGGTTCTAAAGTGGGCTCTAACAAATACAAATTCCTGGGTGCTTCCACCAACGAAAAGATGTGCGTAACCCTTAAAGATGATGTAGAAGGATGCCAGATCCCTACTGATGTAGAAGGGGTTTACGAGATCGTTATTGATGGTGTTAGTGAAGAAGCAGTTAAAGCAGCTATGAAAGCAGGTATAGAAGCAGCAGTACAGGTTCCAGGAGTTTTAAAGATGAGTGCTGGAAACTTTGGTGGAAACCTGGGTGCTTACAAACTGAATCTGCATGATCTGTTTTAAACATTAAAAAAACCAGTTAAATGTTTAAAGGGATTACCCATTATTTCCCTTTAAATTATTTTATTTTTACACTTTTTAACCTTAAATCTGCTTTAATTGATTATTTTTATGGTTATTCTACACAGAAACCCGTTGGTTCTGCACTTTCTACAATTTTCCAAATCTCTTTTTCAGGTAGATCAACCCCTAAAAGTTGTCCAGATTTATCCAATGCTTTAATTATTTTATTAATGGTTTTGACATTGGCAGCTGAGACAGTATGTGAGTGAATATTTCGAGAGATCTGTGACAGGGTATCCAAGGATCTTTTAGCATCAGGCTTCTTATATTCCTCTTCACACCTTTTAAGATCATCATAATTCTTTAAATAAAGTTTCCTGGTTACAACCTGCTCTAAGCCTGGAAGATAATGCTTCGAATCCAGTATCATCCCACCGTGGCTAATGATAATGTTCTTATCATCAGTTGAACCAGGTTCGTGGCGGAGTAACATTTCACTAACCCTTCCATATTCTTTGATCTTCTGAAAAATCTCCTCCTGACTGAGGTTAACTCCCAACAAGAACCCTCTCTTTTTAAGCTCTTTCTCCACATGGCCCAGGCTTTTAGTGTCAGGACCAGTTATACGATGGGAGTGTATACCCCCACCAGAAAGGGTGTAAAGTCTTTCCAGAGCATCCATCCTAGCAGAATCTTCTTCCAGATGTTTAAGGAATGTTTCCATTTTACTGGCCTCAGAAAGACCCACTTTCCGTTTAAGCGGTTCATGAAATCCCGGAAGATAATATTCTATATCCTCCAGAGTGCAGCCATGTTTTAAAATGATTTCAGCTTCCTCTCGGATGTCACGTACATCATGAGTTTCAGTGATCTTAATCTCAGGTTTGATAACCACTTCCACCAGCCGGCCATACTTGCGAGCGAATTCTTTGATCTCTTCTTCACTAAGGTTAATTCCCAGAAGGAATCCTTCCTTTTTAAGTTCTTCTGCAACTTTTTCTAGGCTTTCCTTGTCTGGTCCTGAAATCCAATGGGAATGTATGCCACTCACTGATTCATAGATCCTTTCTAAGGATTCTTTTCGTTTAGGATCTTTATCCAGACTTTCCAGAAAATGATCCAACTGATCTATTTGGGTTACGCCTATTTTCCTGGCCAGAGGTTCTCTGAATTCAGGAAGATGATATTCGATGTTTTCAAGAGTACAACCATGTTTTAAGATTATTTCAGACTCTTTGCGAATGTCAACCACATCATGCATCTCAGTGATCTTCATAATGGTGGGCTGGATGGCAGCAAAGTAAATATCTTCTGCACCACTGCTCTCAGGGGATATGACCTTGTTTGCACCTGAACGATATAATCTTTTGATATTTACCTTTTTACTGGCTCTGGTCACTATCCAGATTTCGGGTTGTATTTCTCGAGCAGTGAGGGTTATGAAAAGGTTATCCACATCATCACCTGTGGTGATAATGACTCCTCGAGCATTTTTAATACCTACCTCCAGCATCACACTTTCATCAGTGGCATCACCAGGG
>Ga0334899_1003658_pt1 | contig 10611 bp, 6 predicted proteins | sample GraSluR3_MG_FD_207219 | JGI IMG/M metagenome (GOLD analysis project Ga0334899, IMG submission 207219) | Sludge microbial communities from methane-producing bioreactor in Wageningen University, Netherlands - Granular Sludge_8_08-R3 | ecosystem: Engineered > Bioreactor > Anaerobic > Unclassified ... | reverse complement strand
CACTGAAACACTGAAACCCCGAGTAATCGGGGCAGGCCCCCGAGGTCTCAGTGCTTCAGTGTTTCAGTGTTAAAATTATGATGATTTTGGGGGGACATTTTTACTTTTTTGGTATTAATAAGTATGGACACAAAATATTTATCTGTTGAAAATTACGATGCATATAAGGTTTCGTATAAACTATCCAATTACATCTGGAATATTATTATTCGCCAGGCATATTTTGAAAAAGATACGATCGGAAAGCAATATGTCAGGGCTGTTGATTCTATTTCAGCAAATATCGCTGAAGGATTTGGCCGGTTTTCGAAAAAGGACAAAATCAGGTATTATTACTATAGCTTAGGCTCTGTTCTGGAATGCAGGGACTGGAATAACAAGTGCCTTGAAAGATCTATCATTACCCCGGAAGAGTATAAACATATTAAGAACATACTTGACAGGCTTCCTAAAGATATCCACCAGTTAATAAATTACACAAGCATTAAATTAAAGTACTAAAGTTTAAAATTCAGACCAACACTGAAACACTGAAACACTGAAACCCCGAGTAATCGGGGCAGGCCCCCGATTCTCGGTGGCTACATGGTAATTCGTCCTTTCGACTAAACAAATCACCGGATCAAAAGTGTTTCACCCACTTCAGATTTCAGATTTCAGAATTCAGATTTCAGATTTCAGATCCCCTCCCCTGTTTTCCTCCGTTTGCTGTCCACAGCAGCAGGATCTGGTCCTCTGCCCAGGCATTTTTGGCGGTTTTGAATTCGCCCGGGGTATATACGAGGTACCGGATCTTCCGCTTGATTATTTTTTCACCTTTGGCAGTGAGCCTGGCCAGGTATTCGCGGTTGATGTCGTTGCCAACCAGTATGAGGTCGATCACTTTGCTGTCGACGCCGCGGGCGAAGCTGCCCACCACGAACATTTTGTTTACGTTGCCCAGTTTCGAGATCACGCTTTCGATGATCCGGTCGAAGCCGATATATTTGAGCAGGATGTTGTGGATGTCGTCGAAGAGCGGGTGGTCGGTATTGGCGGTGTACAGCTTCTTGTTGCCCGACAAGCGTGAGCGCAGCAGCCCGGCCTTTTCGAACTTGTTCAGCTCGAGGCGGATGCCATTGGTCGATTCCCCGAATTCATTTTCGAGGTTGCGCAAATACGAGCTGGCCTTGCTGTTGAGGAAGAATTTCAGCAGGAGCTTGATGCGTGTTTTGGACGTGATGAGGGTATCGAGCATGATGGTGGGGGCGGGGTGTCGCGCCCCTGGCGGATCTTCGCATCGCGCGACGGGCGCCGGGGAGTGAATTGTCAGTATTGCTTTCTGAATGGCCGGGTTTACAAGGGGTGTATGAGTACGGGTATCCCCTGTAAATCCGGTATTTTACATTGAGCGTTTAGATATGCAGCGCTTCATTGCTGCACGGCTTCGCCCCCTGAGTCCCATCCCTGACAGGCCCAGCGGGGGCGGTTATTCCAAAAATGAGTAACAAATATACTCGTTTTTACGAAAAACAAAGGAAAAAGTTTTAAAGTATGACTGCATGCCTGAGACTGGCTTTTCATGAACGAAGTGAAGTGAAAAGACTTAGTTGAACTAATCCCCGATTTATCGGGATGGCTAAATGGTTACATGCCTGCCCCGAGACTTCGGTGGTTATAGTGTTTCAGTGCTTCAGTGTTTCAGTGCCTGCCCCGAGACCTCGTGGGTTTCAGTGTTTCAAAATGGACAATGAGCAATGCCGAATGGCCAATCTCCCGCGTAGCGGAAGCGCCGACTTCTATTGGCACCTCACCCCCTGGCCCCCTCTCCTGGAGAGCCTGTCCCGAGCGAAGGCGAGGGAAGAGGGGGAAAAGGGGGCGGGGGGTTAAGGGGGTGAGGTGCATGAAAACAATTAAAAATTGACAATTGACAACACAGAATGGCCAATCTTCCGCGCAGCGGAAGCTTCCCCCGGTGCCCGGGGTCGGGATGACCAGTGGTTGTTTACTGGCATTTGTGCGTGGGCTGACACAGCATTTCACCCACGACCCACGAATAAATTCGTGGGCTATGATATTTATTATTGATAAATTTTACCCACACTCACACCCACTTCAGATTTCAGATTTCAGATTTCAGATTTCAGAATGGCCAATCTTCCGCGTAGCGGAGCAAGGGGGGCTAGGGACGGGGAAAATGGACAATGAGCAATGCCGAATGGCCAATCTTCCGCGCAGCGGAAGCGCCGACTTCTATTGGCACCTCACCCCCTGGCCCCCTCTCCTGGAGAGCCTGTCCCGAGCGAAGGCGAGGGAAGAGGGGGAAAAGGGGGTTGGGGGTTAAGGGGGTGAGGTGCATGAAAACAATTAAAAATTGACAATTGACAACACAGAATGGCCAATCTTCCGCGCAGCGGAAGCTTCCCCCGGTGCCCGGGGTCGGGATGACCAGTGGTTGTTTACTGGCATTTGTGCGTGGGCTGACACAGCATTTCACCCACGACCCACGAATAAATTCGTGGGCTATGATATTTATTATTGATAAATTTTACCCACACTCACACCCACTTCAGATTTCAGATTTCAGATTTCAGATTTCAGAATGGCCAATCTTCCGCGCAGCGGAAGCTCCTCGTACCTCATTATGAGCGTGATTCATCTCCGGCTTATGATAAAGCCCGTTCCGATACTTCAAATATCAGCTATCAGCTATCAGCTATCAAACTTCTCAGCGCTTATTTCCTGAATGAGCGGATGAGGTGGTCGAGGCTGATGCGTCCGGGGCCCATCACGAAAAGGGTGAAGATCATCAGCAGGTAATACAGGGGGATTTCGTAGCCGTTGTTACCTGCGCTGAAGCCATTGGCAAAGTGAACTGAAAAGATTGCAACCAGCATGACGATCATAAGGGGAACCGAGATGATGCGCGTTCCGAGACCCAGCAACAGCAGGATCACGCCGAGGCCCTCGGTGATGGTTACCAGGTATGCACTCACATAAGGGAATGGATAGCTCATGCTTTCAAACCATCCGCCGATGGCGTTCACATCCTTGATTTTGTTCATGGCCGGCTGGTAGAAGCCGTAGGCCAGGACCAATCTCAGAAACAACAGGGGAATACCGGATGCCTTCGACAAAGTGTCGGAGAATCCATCATAAGCTTTGATAAGTGTTTTCATATGTTTTAAGTGTTGTTAAAAGTTTTCATTCATTGAAGGGCACTTGCCGGGCTCCATAAACAATAAATTTTTTGCCGTTCGTTACTAAGCGCATCCGGATTTCCGCCTGAAGGTTTTACCCGTGGCTTTCGAAACATGCTGTGAGGCATCAACCGCACAATCAAACGCTTAAACACCGCCATAAAAAAAAAGTTCAGTTTTTCTTTGGTTTGTTCGGGCAAAATGCTCCATAAATATAGTCCTTTTTGGCGCTTTCAGCAAAAAAAAACTTGCATTGACCCGTAATTAATTTGTACATTTACATAACTAAACTGTCTGTTTGCATGGCAAAAAGAAGCTGATGCCCTGCATGATCTTACCTGTATTGATTTTTTTAATTAAAACAATTGTATGAAAAAAGTAAAAATCTTACTCAGTGCAATTGCCGTTTCACTTGTTTTAACAGCCACATCGCAGGAATTGCCCAGGCATGTGTTTTGTTCAGGTGGCGGCCATTACCAGTCGGCTGTCATGCAGGTTTCCTGGACCATCGGCCAGGCCGAACCCGTGGCAACAACCTCCCAACCAACGGTCATCTTCTGCCCGGGCTTTCAGCAGTACGATGATCAGACGGTATCCATCAAAGAAATCATCAGCCATGGCGAATTCAGGGTTTATCCGAATCCCTGCCGCGACTTTGTGATCCTCGACGTAAACCTGGATGCGCAAAGCAGCCTCAGCTACAGGCTTTATGACTTCAGTGGCAAGCTGTTGCTGAGCAATGAGTTTTCCTCGTATTCTGATCATTTCCATGAAGTGATCGGGCTTGGCGAACTGCCCCGCGGCATTTACAACCTTCAGCTTACAGCCGAAGAAGCCGGTGCGGGGATGATTAAAAAATCAATCAAATTGATCAGGAATTAACTTAAAAAAAATATTATCATGAAAAAAATTAAATTATTGGTTTTTATTGGCGCCATCAGCCTGGGGCTGCTGGCCAGCGGCCAGGTTCCGCAGCTCATCGATTACCAGGGCATGGCTCGCGACGGATCGGGGAATCCCATGGCAAACGAAACGATCAGCGTACGCATTTCGATACTGGAAGGGCCCCTTCCGGGCACCATGGTCTACTCCGAAAAACACACCCCGCCCACCAATGCATATGGTTTGTTCCACCTGATGATCGGTGATGGCAACATCCTTTTCGGGACCTTCAACACCATTAACTGGGCCAGCGGCAATTTTTATATACAGACGGAAATTGACCCTGCCGGCGGAAATGCCTTTGTCGATATGGGTAAAAGCAAGGTGGCCACCGTACCCTTTGCCTTCTATGCCGCCAGCGCAGGAGGGGGCGGAAGCAGTCCCTGGCAGTATAACGGTTCCGATATTTATTATAATGCCGGAAATGTTGCCATCGGGCACGACAGCCCTGTGGAACTGTTACACATTCATTCAGCGGCCCAGGCAAATGCACTGATCACCAGCGATCAATCCTATTATATCGGTGATGCCAGCGGCAACTCCGGCTTGTGGATGAAGGAAAGCGGGGCCGATGTGGCCTGGCTGTACTGGAACCCGATGTCACAAGCGGTATTTTTATATGAAAACAATGCCCAGACCATGACATGGAAAGATAATAATGTTGGCGTAAACGAACTGGATCCGCTGACAAGGTTCTTCGTGGTAGAAACAGGTTCTGCCGGAACATTGGGTAGTGAGTTTGGAAGCATTTACAGCCCGTTACAAACCCTGTCGCCCGCCGTAGCCGGCTTTGCCGAAAACAATACAAGTAATATTTCCTATGGCTTATGGGGCCAATCCTTCTCAACGGGTTCCGATTTTAGCATGGGGGCTTTTGCCCACGGAGGTGATGCCGACATTAATAACTACGGTGTTTATGCCGTAGGTGAAGGCAGTAGTTCAGGTTACAGCATTGCAGTTTATGGAGATAATATGGGTACCGCTTCCTTTAATTATGCCGGTTATTTTGTCGGGGATGTAAATATTAGTGGTACCCTGTCCAAATCAGGCGGATCATTCAAGATCGACCATCCGCAGGATCCTGCCAACAAATACCTGGTGCACAGCTTTGTTGAAAGCCCTGACATGATGAACATTTACAACGGGAATGTTGTGACGGGTGCAGATGGCATGGCCACCGTTGAGCTTCCTTCCTATTTTGAAAGCCTCAACATTGATTTCCGCTACCAACTGACGGTCATGGGACAGTTTGCACAGGCCATCGTTAAAGATGAAATATCGGGCAACAGCTTCACCATACAGACCGATAAGCCAAACGTTAAGGTAAGCTGGCAGGTTACCGGCGTACGGAATGACCCGTGGGCACAGCAAAACCGCATAGAGGCTGAAGTGGAGAAACAATCGGTTGAAAAAGGACGTTACCTGCACCCGGGGCTGTACGGCAAGTCGGCCGACAAGGGTATGCTCAGCGGGGTACCGCGCGAAGAGAATCTCCATCGCCAACCCGGGCCGGAAAAGGAAAGGGATCCGCGTATGGAGCCCATACAGAAATAGGCCTGAAAAGTAAACGGCCTCAGATTTCAGGGGAAAGAATTCCCTCTGATAAAACGCCCCGGCACAAGCGTGCCCGGGGTGTTTTTTTATACCTCCAATGATTCAAAAAAGCCCGGAAAAACCTGAAAGTTTTCATTCCGAAACTTCCGCCGCTCTCTCAGGGCAAGGCTTCAGTCTTATCGAACCGGATCATCCTTGAAAAAATGCTGTCGCCGATGATCTTCTTATAATCCCGCTTCCGGGGCGAAAAGAGGTGATATTGATGTTCACCCATACTGACATCGCGTATCTTTGAAGTGATCTCCTGCAGCCTGGCAAGATTCACAATGTTATCAGGGTCCATGGCATATACCTCCAGCCGGCGGCCTTCAAAGGATGATTGCAGCAGGTAAGTCAACCAATAGGAATCTTCGCCGGCCTGCAGCCTGATGTTCAAAAAATAACGGTCACGGTATTCTTTAATGACAGCCGAATCTGACAGGTAAACCGGCTGGTTGCCCGAAAGGCCGTTGCCAGTGTATAGGAAGGAATTGTCATAAACCCTGAGCGTGTCATGATCTGTATCTGTATATACTCCCCTGAACTGAGCCGGGATCTCATCAAGGGGCCTGACCCCTGTGGGTTGTGGTTCGGTGAATATCACCTGGTCGCAGGAAGCCAGGAAAAGTAAAAGCGCAATAAAGAAACAAGTATTTCTCATGAGTTTTCTATTTGCGTGACCAAGATACTGATTTATCTGCAAATCATGCACAAGCGAAGGCAGGAATATTATGATTATCAGGAACTGAACAGGCAACCTGCAGCTATTTCCGCCGTCCTTTAATAATAATAAAATGTATAATGGTACCTGTTTCAAAGAATTTTTCAGAATTTTGATTAATTTTAAGGTCTTTTTAGGAGACCTTTTTGCCCTGTGTGCCTTACCTTCACATTGCAAAAGTCCGGAAAGACAGGCTGTTTTGCAAACCAAGAACCAATCATGGCTACCCGATGACTAAACGACTACTTATCCCTTTCTTCCTGATCTTAATTTCATATGCCTTCCTGTCGGCCCAGGACCAGGGTTGTGCCATTGAAATTATTAGGCCTTCGGCCGATACAACCATTTGCATGGGCGATTCCGTATACCTGCAATCCGATGGATCATGCGATGTATTCATGAATAACGGTTTTGAAAGCGGGATCGGTGTTGGCTGGACTTCCACCGCAGCCAATCCCACATTTCCTGAAAAAGGATGTCCTGAGGAATACAGGGGGGCCGGCGAAGGGCCCAACGGAGCCTATCTTTGGGTAGGCACAAACGTTTCAGCCGAAAGAAGTATCGTTACCGATACCTTTGACATCACGATCGGGAATTGTTCCGTAAGATTCTGGATGCGTTACGGCCGGCAGAACAATGCGGGCGACTGTGAAGACCCCAACTCGCCCAATGAGGGTGTCAACCTCCAGTACTCCATTGATGACGGCGTTAACTGGGTTACCTTTCCCGGCAGCGATAATTTTCCGGAAGGAACCAATACGGTTGACCCGCCTTTTGTGACAAGCCAGGTTGGCACCGGAGGATACTGGTCGCCAACGGGCTATTGCCCCTGGCCCTTCGGGAGCCATTGCGATGAAAGATATGATACCAGTCATGTTTACTGGTGGCATCAGTATGCTTCGTCTATCCCTCCGGCAGCCGAGACCACTGCCACCCGTTTCAGGTTCATACAGTTCGATAATCAGCAATATTATGACGCCTGGGGGCTCGATGAGGTGATGATCTTCTGCTCCAACAATCAGAATGTGGTCTGGAGCCATGGCCCCACGGTCTTCAATCCGCCCGATCCTGTCTCTCCCATCGATACCGCCGTTTACTGGGTGATGGTATTTGATACCATTGGCAATTTTGCCACCGATACCGTTACCATCTATGTGGCAGAGCGGCCCAATACCGACCTGGGCCCCGACACCACCATTTGCTGGGACGGTACCAATACGGCCATCTTTGATGCCGGCGCCGGCTTCGAATACTACCTCTGGAATACCGGTGATACCACCCAGATCATTACCCCCGATACCAGCGGCCTTTATATTGTGGAAGTGTGGAATGCCACCTGTTTTGATACCGATTCGGTATACCTGACGGTGATCCCCGCCACGGTGGCCAATGCCGGCTCCGACGAATCGGTCTGCCAGGGAGAGGCCTGGGATTTCCATGGTTCATCAAGCATTCCTTCGGTGATCAGTGCCGACTCAATACTCTGGTTCGGAGGCCTGGGGGTTTTTGTTGACCCGGGCGATACACTGCCGGTCTATTATACCGACCCGGCCGAACTGGGACCCGTTACACTGGGAATGATCGCTTATGGATCGGGCCCCTGCGGGAACGACACCAGTTATATGACCCTGACGGTCGATACCGTTCCGGTATCTGACTTCACCACCAACCCGCCCGACACAGCATGTATCAATACCCTGATTACCTTTTCAGGAACCGCCGATATCGGAATCAGCACCTGGAACTGGGACTTCGACGATGGCAACTTCGCATCGGGGCAGGTGGTAACACATACGTATACGGCACCGGGTACATACAATATTTCCCTGTCGGTGATCAGCGACTACGGATGTGTTGATACCGTTATCCACGCACGTGTTATAACCGATCCCTTTATTGACTTTACACATAGCCCGTCGCCGAGTTGTGAAAACGACACGGTTTACTTCGACGGGCAGGGCGAGGCGGTTACCTATGCCGACTGGATCTGGGATTTCGGCGACGGATCCCCGCCCGATACAGGCAGGAACGTGACCCATGTTTATCCGAATACCGGAACCTATACGGTTACCCTGAGTGTTTGCAGCAAGGATACCATCCATGAACATACCGTTATACAAACTTCCGAAGCCGATGCAGGTTCCGATGAGATCATCTGTGAACATTATTCACACGATTTCAGCACTTCTGCCATACAGCCAACGGCTGTCAGTTACGATTCACTGCTTTGGACCGGCGGCGCCGGGACCTTTAACGATCCCCGGCTGCTCCTTCCCGTCTATACCCCGGCACCGGGTGAGCTGGGCGACATCCCGCTTTCGCTGATCTCCTATGGGATACAACCCTGCAGCAACGATACCTCCACCATGATCCTTTCCATCCTTGACGGGCCCGAAGCAGACTTTAATTACGTGCCGGATGACTCGCTCTGCGTTGATGAAGCGATCAACTTCAGCGCCAACAGCACCACTACCATCATCAGCTGGGACTGGAGTTTTGGCGATGGCAATTTTGCTGCCGGACAAAATGTTACACATTCCTACGCGAGCGCCGGCACCTATGATGTGAGCCTGGTGGTGGTCAACGACACTTCATGTGTCGATACGGTGATTTATACCCTTGAGATCCATGAGCTTCCCGTAGCAGATTTTACCATACTCCCGAACGATTCGGTCTGCCTCAACACCCCCATGAACTTCGATGCCGGCAGCAGTACCAACATCCTCGACTGGGACTGGGACCTGGGCGACGGCAACACGGCCAGCGGGCAGAATATCACCCATACCTATGCAACCCCCGGCAATTACTTGGTTTTCCTATACGTTTACAATGAAAATTCCTGTACGGATACGGTAAGCTACCCGGTTACCATTTTCGAACTTCCCACTTCGGATTTCACCATGAGCCCCAACGACACCAACTGTGTGAACGAGCCCATTTATTTTTCCGGCACGGGATCGGCCGATATTGTGAGCTGGGACTGGGACTTTGACGACGGCAACTTTGCTGCGGGGCAGAATGTGACCCATACTTATCTGAACCCGGGCACCTACAACGTCATGCTCGTGGTGACCAACAACAACGGCTGCCTCGACACCACCATCCATCAGCGCGAGGTGGTCGACATCAGCGTTGACTTTAGCATGTCGCCTTCGCCAAGCTGTTTCGGGGATATGGTTTCATTCAACGGCATCGGCAACGTTACCTTTACCGACTGGCTGTGGGATTTCGGCGACGGCAACACCGCCGTCGGGCAGGATGTTTCCCATGTTTATGCTACCTACGATACGTTTAACGTGATGCTCGTGGTATGCTCCGACACGGTGGTCTATCCGCATATCGTACAGGAGCCTGCCTTCGCCGATGCCGGCAGCGACGAGAGTATCTGCGAGTATTACAGTTTTGATTTCAACAATTCTGCTGTACCCCCCACCGCCAATGCCTATGATTCGCTCAGGTGGATCGGCGGCGCCGGGACTTTTAACGATGTAACTTTGCTGCGGCCCGTTTATACGCCTGCTCCGGGCGAGCTCGGTCCCGTTCAGTTATCGCTCATCTCCCTGGCAAGGATACCCTGCGCCAACGATACGTCCTCCATGATCCTCACCATATTTGACGGGCCCGAAGTCGACTTTACCATCAGCCCGTCCGATTCAATCTGCGTGAACGAAGTGATAAGCCTTGACGCTACTTCCAGTACCACCATCACAAGCTGGGATTGGGACTTCGGCGACGGCAATGCGGCAACAGGCCAGAATACCACCCATGCATGGACGGTACCGGGTTTTTTCGACATCACCCTGGTGGTGACAAATTCCGATGCCTGTACCGATACCGTTGTTTATACCATCCAGGTGCATGAATTGCCCCAGGCCGACTTCAGCATATTACCCAATGACTCGATCTGCCGCCTGGAAGAACTCACTTTCAATGCAGGCAGTACGACCAATATACTGACCTGGGACTGGGATTTTGGCGACGGCAACCTGGGCAGCGGACAAACCATCACCCATGTTTATACCCTTGCGGGGGATTACACTGTAACACTTTACGTTTACAATGAAAATTCCTGTACGGATACGGTAAGCTACCCGGTTACCATTTTCGAACTTCCCACTTCGGATTTCACCATGAGCCCCAACGACACCAACTGTGTGAACGAGCCCATTTATTTTT